>JACCDZ012057603.1_pt1 | contig 10909 bp, 10 predicted proteins | sample 7449551 | NCBI WGS metagenome assembly JACCDZ01 (sample SAMN15323452, study PRJNA562643) | freshwater metagenome | isolation source: river surface water | place: USA:Blue River Watershed | collected 2017-08-18
GAGCATGGAGGCTGTTCAGTCGCGTTTGGTCCAGTGCGTACAAGCCATCGAAGAATGGGTGGAAAGTGGGAGGGCCGAACGGCTAGCCATCCATGGTGTGTTAATTCCCTGAACAGGGACTTCCGTGATCGCTTTCGCTAATCACCGTCAGCGAGTTATCCGCAGTGTATGCTCTTCTGATGGCAACTACAGTGTAGGGGTATGATCGTGAAGACGTGGTATGGGCGTGCGATTCAGAATTTGAACGAAGCCGCGCTGGCTGTGCAGGGAAGGCATAATATTCCGATCCGAAGCCTTGAATCGCTTGCTTCAAATATCGTTGCGTCGCTCCAGGAGACGGACGAACTCGTCGTCGAAGCGCTGTCCGGACCACCAGGCTCGCCCCTGCTGACCAACCTACTGAATGTTTCCATCCTAGGTACACGAGTTGGGATGGGATTGGGATACTATGGTGACGAGCTGTATCGACTCGCGCTTGCCGGACTCGTTCATGATATCGGGTTATTTGCGGTACCTGCAGAATTACTGAGCAAGAGTGGCAGACTCACTCCTGAAGAACGGACGCTGATCGAACAACACCCGGAACGCGGAGTCGAGATCATTCTCCAGTGTGACCCTACGTTGCATTGGTTGGCACACGTAACATGTCAGGCCCATGAGCGATGGAACGGACGGGGCTATCCCCATCGCCTCAAGGGAAGACAGATCCATGAAATGGCCCAGATCTGCGGATTGGTTGATGTGTTTGATGCCTTGGTGAGTGAGCGTCCGTATCGACCCAGGTTGTTTCCGCATGAAGCTGTGAAGGAACTGCTTGTGGCTGAACGCGACACCTTCCCACGGGAAATTCTTAAGGCACTGGTTGAGCAGTTGTCGGTATATCCGCTTGGAACCACGGTCCGACTCACAACCGGAGTCGTGGGAGTCGTGGTGAAGATCAACAGTCGGTATCCTCTTCGTCCGGTCGTGAAAGTGACAGCAGAGGAGCGTGGAGATGGTGTGCAATCTCATGAGCTAGACTTGAGCCACACTCCGTTGATCTCGGTTATTGAGACCTTAAAGCCGCCGGTTGTAGGTCAAGTTCAGGTTGGAACGGTGTTGTCGAGGCCGCCTGCGTCTTCTGCAACAATCGGGGTTTCTGATCATTTCACATCGTTGCTTGAGAGTCTTGACGACATCACGTCCACCCTTCAAGCGGTTGTTGAAACTCAAAAGCGTCAGTCTTAATCAAGCAGAAATCTGCTCCTCCCTCAGCGTCGCTGATCTCGCCCTCTGTCCGAGGTCGATTGTCCTACGATGTTCCCTTCCTGCGAGGGCCGTGAAATGCTTCATGCTTAGATTGATTCTCAAAGCCGTCTGAGGTCGAATTGTGTGGTCCGACTTTGATCCAGAAAGGTGGCCAGACGGAATCTTTGGAATGTCAATGACATAGAGCTATCCCACGGAGATCTCTGAGAAGCAAGAGAGAGGCTGCGGTGGAATGAAGGGAGAGATCTCCACTTTTCTGGGAAGCTCGACATCGTTATAATACCTCTCCAGTGAGTCGTTCTCTCGTGAACTAGAAAGGGAATCGCGTGCCAAAACTTATTACTGTTCATCATCCGCAGCAAACCATGCAGCAGGCGCTCGAGTACGTGAAGACGTATATTCTCTTTCCATCGGGCTTTCTCGGCCTGGTCTGTTTGGTCGGTAGTGTCGGAGGACTTGGCTACCAGTTGCTCGGAACTGATAGTTATACCTGGGATACCTTTTATCAGAGCTCGGGGCTGTTTTTATCAGGGATCGGGCTAGGAGCGGCACAAACTCTGTACCAACGGTACCTTCTACGAGAGTTCCCTGAAGTGTTGGCCGCGCGGATGCGGGATGGTTTGAACAGACAGAAGGGGAAACTCAAAAAACAATCCGTCGCCCCGGATATCGAACATTCAGGACGCCAACTGATTCCAGTTGCCTACGGGATGGGTATCCTGTTGCTTGTGGGAAGTGCCATTGCCGCCTTCTCGTACGGTCGCGTGCACATGATTCCAGCTATCCTCATGCCATGGGCAGGGTTCTACTGGGCCAAAATGTTTCTCTGGCGGAGGGTGATCACCGTTGCAAAGTGATAAGGAACGGATCGTCAGGAACGACGCTTCTTTGCTGCAGACGTTCGTCGTGATGACGTCGAGGCTTGGCGTTCCAGAGCCGTAACGCGCTCTTCCAACTTACGGACTGTCTCCCGTGTTTCAGGAAGCTGAAAGATCCCACCCTGAATCCGTAGGGCCTTTTCTCGTGGCATCGCGGGTATGCCACCGACGATTTGGTTTGCTTCGATACTGCGATTGACGCCAGATTTTGCCGCGATCATCACCTGATCACCAATTGTGAGATGATCAGCGAGGCCAGCCTGACCGCCGATCATGACATATCGGCCGATAGTCGTGCTTCCAGCGATGCCCACCTGTGCGACAAGGATGCAATGCTCTCCGACAGTGACATTGTGGGCAATTTGGACCAGGTTATCGACTTTAGTCCCCTGCTTGACCAGGGTATGGCCTAAGGTAGCACGGTCGATCGTCACATTCGCGCCGAGTTCCACATCGTCCTCAATGATTACATCACCGAGTTGGGGAATCTTATGGTGCCGGCCTTGATATTGAACATAACCGAACCCATCAGCTCCAATGACCGTACCGCTATGGACGATCACACGAGCGCCAAGGGAACAGCCTTCCCGGACCACGACATTGGGATGGAGAACGCAATCATCTCCGATCGTTGAATCTGACCCGACAAAGACCCCGGGGTAGAGAGTCACGCGATTCCCAATCGTCACGCGGTCGCCGAGCGTCACAAACGGCCAAATGGATGGGTCAGATCCAATTCGTACATCAATCCCTTGCATGACTGGATCGGCGATTCCTCTAGGAGGCGGTGTCTGCACGAAAAATCTCTGTGCCACACGGGCGAATGCCAGCATGGGATTGTCGACCACGATCTGTGGAATGGCCAGATCCGGCTGATGTCGATGGATCAATAAGGCAGCAATCTGGGCATGTGTGGCGGCCTTGGCCATTTTGTCGTTGGTCACAAAGGACAAAGCACAGGAGTTAGCTTGGCCGAGGCTGGTCAGCGCAGAGACCTGGGTCTGGAGGTCACCGTGAACGGTCCCGCCAACGACTTCATGGATTTGGGCAAGCGTGAGGGGTGTGGGGAGTTGAGGCCTGCTCATCGTGTTGCGCCCTTCTTCTTGGCCTTCGAGGCCGCTGAGGATATCGCCTTGGGCTTCTTCGAGGAGGCAGGTTTTGGTTTGGGCGGCGAGGGTTTCTTAGAAGCGGACCTTGACGCGGGGGCCTTCTTCGAAACGGATTTCCTCGAAGTTGTCTTGGAGGATGCTCCTGGCTTCAGTGACTCGGATTTAGCATTCGACGTGGATGCCGCGAGCTGTCGTTGGACGTAGGCGGCCACGGATCCGACGGTACTGAGCCCGGGGAGATCTTGATCAGGAATTTGAAGTTTGAATCGTTCTTCGATTTCGAACAGCAATTCAATGACGGCGACTGAGTCGAGTCCGAGGACATCGCGAAGATGGTGGCTCTCCGTAATGGACGCAGGGTCTCGCTTGAGGTAGGTGGCCAAGGCGTGCACGATTTTTTCGGTGATCGCAGGGTCGATCCGCTCAGTCATTATGAGTACTCCTTCAGTGGAATGAGGCTCTTCGCTGTAGCGTCCGCGAGGAGGCGCCTCACTATCAATCATTCAGTCTACTTACGCCACAAATTTCTTGAAGACCACGGTGGCATTGTTGCTGCCGAATCCAAATGCATTTAAGAGGGCATACCGAATCTTTCGTTCTTGCACTGTCCGACGAATGCCGTCCAACCGACAGTCTGGGTCAGGTTCCTCATAGTTGGCGGTCGGGTGGATCTGCCCGGTATGGATCGCCATCGTCGTGGCAACGGCCCCGATCGCACCGGCTGCGCCGAGCGTATGGCCGACGAGGGACTTTGTGGCATTGATGGCAATCTTGTCCGCACGATTCTTGAACAGGTTCCGGATCGCCTTGGTTTCGACGGCATCTCCGATCGTGGTCGACGTCGCATGAGCATTAATGTAGTCGACCTGATCGGCCCCGATCCCGGCAGATTCCAGACCGATCTTCATGGTCATACTGATCTCCTGTCCATCCTCCTGAGGAATAACCATGTGATAGGCTTCGCTCGTCGCGGCATATCCGGCGAGCTCGGCATACACTCTGGCCTTCCGTTTCTTGGCATGGGCCAAAGATTCCACAATTAATGCGGCTGCCCCCTCACCCATGACAAAGCCGTCTCGACGTCGGTCGAATGGTCGTGACGCGCGTTCGGGGGCATCATTAAACTCACTGGATAGGGCGCGCAGAGAGCAGAATCCTGCAAAAACCAGTGGGGTAATGCTGGCATCAGCGCCAACGGCAATGACGACATCGGCCTGACCGGTGCGAATGCAGTGGAGCGCCTGGCCAAGGGCATGAGCGCTGGACGAACAAGCCGTTGAGATCGTGAGGTTCGGGCCTTTGGCTCCATGCGCCATCGCGACAATCCCCGAGGCGGAATTGAGGGTAATGGTTGGAATAAAATTAGGATGGACACGATGGGGGCGTTGGGTTTTAAAGAGCTGTGTAATCTCCCGTTCACCCATGACCATTCCGCCCATGCCCGCTCCGACAATGACTCCGACGCGGTGGGGGCGTTCTTTTGTCATATTGAGGTCGGCATCAGCCAACGCTTCCTTCGCAGCGACTAAGGCAAACTGTGCATAGCGATCGACGCGACTGGCTTGGGTAGCAGTCAGGTATTGTTCTGGGGAGAAATTATGGACTTGTCCCGCTACTCGAGAACGGTAGTCCGACATGGGGACCCACCCCAAGGAGGGAATGGCGGTTACTCCCGAACGACCGGTCATGGCCGATTTCCAGAACTCACTCACACCGATCCCGATCGGAGATATCACCCCAAGACCTGTGATCACAACACGTGAGGCCATGCTTCTCCCTCCTTATAGTGGCGCCACGGCGCCTTTCTTACCGGAAGACCGGTAGACAGTCAACTAAGAAACGGGTGTCTAATGGCGAACTTTTAGCAATAAATACAGACCGAAGCTCAAGAAGAGGGCATTCGCCATCCAACCGGCTAGAACAGGTGCCAGTGCTCCTCCTCTTCCTAACGCGATGGCAATGGAATGCGTGGTCCAATAGCAAAATCCCACAATGAAGGCTTGTCCGATTCCCACGGTCATACTCCCTCCACGGACTCCGCTCCGCCGGAGACTCAATGCAATGCCGACGAGGACCATTACGATCGTGACCAAGGGCAACGCCATACGATCGTAGTAATCTGTCAGCAGGCGGGAAAAGGTAAATCCTTCCTGGCGAAAGCGTTCCAGGTAGTTGTGAATTTCCCTGAAGGTCATCGTTTCTGAGTTTCCCACGAGGGAACTCGAGAAATCGTCAGGAATCAGGGGAAGGTTGATGGCCTGTTCGGAAAACCGAGCAAGCTCCACGGTTTCATTGGAATGAAATTGGCGGTGATATCCATTGCGAAGGACCCAGCCGTTCGTCGCATAGCGGGCTTCCTCGGCCTCGGTAATCCGGTCGAGTTGGAACGGTGGCCGGAAGTAAAAAATGCGTATCCCTCGCAGGGTCTTGCCTTCTGCATCGATCTCGGCAACCTTCATGAGGCTCTGAGCGCTGATCCGAGCCCACGGTTGAACGGCTTTGACGGTGACAGGTACCGGTTTCTGCTCGATTTGAACGGCACGGACCTCCTCGGCTTTTTCGGAGGCGAGGGGGATGATGGTTGAGCTGAAGCCGAAGAGGATTACCGATATGGCGCTGGCAAAGAGAAGAAAGGGAGAGGACATCCAGAGCAAACTCACCCCGCAGCTTCGCATAGCGGTGATTTCGTTGCTGCGCGAGAGAAGGCCAAGAGTCAGTAGGGTGGCGACGAGAACGGCAAACGGCGCGACTTGGAAAGAGATCGAAGGGATCTTTAGTGCAAAGTACAACAGAATCGGCAGGATGCCGGATTCATAGCGAAGAAAGCGACGGACTTTTTCAAAAAAATCGATAACCAGATAGATCGTCACCAAGCCGGAAAAACACATGCCGAATATTTTCGAATATTCGCGAAGGATATATCGGAACAGAATCGTCATCGTGCTAGTGCTTGCTCACTCGGTAGAACAAAACAAGGGTGATGATCGTAAAAATAATATTGGGCAGCCACGCGCCCCAGAACGGATGAAGGATCAAGGCTGTCACCAGAAAGTCACATCCGACATTCAAGATGTAGAAGGCAATGATGATCCCAACCCCAACGGCGAAGCCACCAACACGACCAGACCGTTTCGAGACGATTCCGACCGGGACGCCAAGGAGGCAAAATACGAGCGAGGCCGTTGGGAAGGCCAAGTCTCTATAATATTCCATCATCCGCCGAAGCGCGCCGGCATCTTTGCCGTCGGTCTCTGCGAGGCGTGCGGTGATTTGGTCGTATGACGGGCGTTCCTCGGTCGCTGAGTAACTACTGAGGTTCAGGTTGATCTTGATGTCATAGCTAGCAAACGCAATCTGTTGAGACTGGTCGATCTGGGGAGGACGGCTATGAATCATGCCGTTTTCCAACTGGAGCGCCACGTGGTCATGCTCGGCATCCATGAAGATTCGATAATGATCCGCCACGATGACACGTGGCTCGTCGGGGAGACGTTCATCCGAAATGAAGATGCCGGGAGCCGGATGATCCGGCTCAGCTTCTGGAACATAAATCATCATGTGTGGAATCGGCTCGTTGAAGGTGCCGCGTTCCAGGGCGAGGGCGAGCTGGTCCTTCAAGAGATTGAGCGCCACCTTCTTCAGATTGAGTGAACTCCACGGTTGTCCCCACTGCGATAAGACCAAGGTTAACGTGAAGACGCAGACGGAAAACAAGAGCACCGGTTGCGAAAGGCGAACGAGGCTGAGCCCGGCAGCTCGCATGGCGACCAGTTCTTTATCAAAGGACAGCCGGCCAAAGGCCGTCACCGAGGCGATGAGTCCGGCAATGGGAAGCGTGAGAACGAGCCCAGATGGAAGGAGCATGGCAATCACTTTGAGAACGGCCCAGATCCCAACTCCTTTGGAAACCAGCAGTTCGACGAGACGCAGGAGTTCTCTCGTCAGCATGACAAAGCAGAGTGCACCGAGGCTGAGCCCGAACGGAGTCAGAAGCTCGGTGAAGATGTAGCGATCGAGTAGTGTGCGTAAAATCACAGAGTTTTAGGAGTGGAGAAGTTGTCGACACTATAGGAGAGTCCATCTCCCTTGTAAACACAGGAGAAAATCTTGTCACTAAAGATTCCCTTGACAGAGGGTACGCCCTATGTTACATGCAGCGCGAAATTTATTCTAATATGATGATGGGTTCTGTGAGCGATTCATCACTCCTTCAGGTGCCCGTCCCTCTCTGCCAGCCGAGTGCGTGTCTGATCTATTCTCGAGTTCTCATCGAACAAAACGTGGGTGGAGGCGCTACGTAACTATTCGTCGTTGTTGACAAAAGGAGGAGTCCGTGAAGACAAAAGGTACGGTCAAGTGGTTCAATGATCGAAAAGGATTTGGGTTTATTCGGCTGGATAGTGGGGACGATGTCTTCGTTCACTACTCTGCGTTACAAGGAGATGGGTTCAAGACGCTCAAAGAGGGTGAAAACGTTGAGTTTGATATCGTACAAGGAGCCAAGGGCCCACAAGCGGCCAACGTGCTGAAGGCGGTCATTGCCGCTTCGTAATCATTCATTCGTCTCTCTTGTTTGGTGGAAGGACTGTTTCTCCTGGTCAAAGACAGGGGGAACAGTCTCTTCTGCCGCAGCGAGATTCCTGCCCGATTCCCTCAATTTCTAGACAAAACCCATTGAGACTGTTAGCGTTTGCCTGTTCTGTTCATGGAGGGCATACTTGTGCCACCCGATCGCGGTCGCATTCTTCAACAGGCTCAGCTGCTGGCGTCCCGAGGACAGTATGATGCAGCGATTGCTGAGTGGAAGAAACTTGCCATTGACAGTCCTGCCGACGGCAGTATCTACAATACGATCGGTGATTTGCACATCAAGCGGAATGTGCCGGGCGAAGCGGCATCGGCCTATCTGCAGGCGGCTTCGGCCTTTCGATCGGAAGGAGCGACCCTCAAAGCAATGGCCGCCTTCAAGAAGGTCCTCAAGTGTGATCCGACACGATATGAGGTCTACCGCTACCTTGGCGACTTGAATGTGGAACGAGGCCTCATCAGCAGCGCCGTGCAGGATTATCTTACGTTGGGGAAGTATTACCTCAAAGAGCGTCGTGGAAAGGATGCGCTTGAAGTCTATAAAAAAATCATCGCGCATGATCCGTCGAATCTTAATGCCCAGCAACGCGTCGCAGAACTCTGTATCCAGGAAAATCAGCAAGATGAAGCGACAAAGGTCTATCTCCAGTTGGGGCGAGAGAAATCAGCACAAGGACGATACGATGAGGCGAAGGACGCGTATCTTGCCGTCCTGAAGATTGATCCACAGAACAGCGAGGCGGCTCAATTTGTTGAAAGCCTCAAACATGGTGGAACCGGTTCGATACACGTGGTGAAACCGACCGCTTCGACATCGGTGCTGAAATCCACACCGATGCAGAAACCCACGGAACCGCTTGATCTGCTGGCCGAAGCCGTTCGGCGCGTTGCTGAAAGACAGTACAGCGGTGCTGAAGCCATTTTGAACCAACTATTGACCCGAGAACCTGGAAACCCGCAGGTCTGCCAGCTCATGGCTCGGTTGCATTTACAACGTGGCGATGTGCAAGTCGCGGTAGGAGAATACCGATTTTTGGCCGGAGCTGCGTTGCGTGCGCATGACCTGAATCTTGCGGAATCACTGATTCAAGAGGTGTTGGCGGTGGAGCCCAATTCCGTTCCCTTGCTGGAGCTGAACGGCGAACTATACGAGGAAAAAGGCGACCACGCAGTGGCGGCGCTTCAGTACGCCAAGGCGGTCGACGTGTTATTAGCCCATCCAGAGCCTGGAATGGAAAGCCTCCACGAGGAACTGTTTGAGAAGGTGCAAAGCCTTGCTCCTGATGCCGACTTCGTGAAGAAATTAGCCGAGAGGGTGAAGAAGGGGGCAACGGGAAGAGCCAATGGGGAACAAGAAGAGGCACGGATCGGGGAGCCGTTTGCAGATCGTCACGATGAGGTATTGGGGAGAGGACCGGCAGCGCAAGAGATAGAAGAGATGACGATTGTAGGGGCTGAGCCGGATGTCGTCTCGTATTCGGCAAATATTTTTGCAAGGGATGATGAGCCACAGGCAATCACGACAGCTCAAGGCCAGGAGGCTCACGCTCGGGCTGAAGACATCCTCTCCGCCTCGACTGTCGATCCCCCAGTAACTTCCACCGTGGACCAGTCGTCAGTCCCTCATTCAAACGAGGCGTCGATTAACCAGCTGCCGAGCAGTACAACAATTTTATGCACATCCACCGAGACGCAGACAGAGCCGGTGAAGGAACCAGCCGGGACGCCACCAGACTACGAAACCCACTATGCATTGGGAGTGGCGTATAAGAATATGGGGTTGTACGAAGAAGCCCATGCGGCGTTCCAGGTCTCCATCGGTAGTGACGCCTTCTATCTTGATTCGGCATTGATGACAGCTGTCTGCTTGAAGGAAGAGCAACAGTTCGCCAAGGCGATCGTGGGACTTGAGACTGTCCTGAGCGATCCTCGGTGTCAAGGGGCGAAGGGGCAAGCCATTCGCTATGAGTTAGGGCTTCTCTATGAAGCAGAGGAACAGTGGGAGAAGGCAGCCCATGTATTTCAAGCCATTCCGTCGTTTCACGATGTTCCACAGCGGTTGGCAACGCTCAAGGGAAAACAACGGGGAGGGGACGTCGGGTTTCGATACGCGTCGTAGGAGGCAGCGCTATCCCTTCGGTACACCGCTGTTCACTTGATTCGGTGCTGGGCGACCTTCCAATACGGCCGCAATATTTCTCAAGCAGATGAGCCCCATACGTACCCGGGTTTCGAGCGTAGCAGATCCGAGGTGAGGAAGGAGTACGACGTTCGATAGGGAGGTCAACGCAGGAGGGACATGTGGTTCCTGGGCATAGACATCTAATGCAGCACCGCCGATCGACTTCGTCTCGAGTGCGGCAATCAGGGCGGACTCGTCGATCACTGCCCCTCGTGAGGTATTGATCAGAAAGGCCGTCGGCTTCATCAACCCCAACTCACGGGCTCCGATCAGGTGATGAGTCGCTGTGTTGAGCGGAATGTGGAGTGAAAGGAAATCGGATTGCGCAAGGATGGCATCAAGAGGCTGGTGGACCCACGTGACCTCAGGTGGAGAAGCAACAGCATGACGGTTGGCGTAGATGACCCGCATCTGAAACCCGCTTGCCCGTTTCGCAACGGCTCGACCGATGCGGCCCATGCCGATAATGCCCAGTGTTTTTCCTGAGATGTCGGCGCCCAAGAGTTGTGTGGGGCTCCATCCGGGCCATCCACCACGTCGGAGCCACCGGTCGCCCTCCACAAGTCGCCGAGCAACCCCAAGCAACAAGGCCCAGGTTAAGTCTGCTGTCGCATCGGTCAGCACGTCGGGAGTATTGGTTACGATGACACCACGCTGAGTTGCGGCAGGTACATCGATGTTATTATAACCGACGGCATAGTTGGCGAGGACTTTCAGGCGTGTCGCTTCGGATAAGAGTAAGGCATCAACAGCGTCGCTCAATGTGCAGATGACCGCATCAGCTTCTGCAAAACCCCGACGGAGTTCATCGGCCGTAGGAGAGTGATCTGTCGTTCCCGCGAGGATGCGGTAGTCTTTGGGAATCGCCTCCAGGACCGGTTGCGGTAACAGGCGAGTGATATATA
>JACCDZ010333285.1_pt1 | contig 10901 bp, 14 predicted proteins | sample 7449551 | NCBI WGS metagenome assembly JACCDZ01 (sample SAMN15323452, study PRJNA562643) | freshwater metagenome | isolation source: river surface water | place: USA:Blue River Watershed | collected 2017-08-18
ACTGTGCCGAGGCCTTCGACAAGGTCAGCGGCAAAACCATCGTCAGCGCCATTCAGCCCAACGCCGCCGAGCAGGCCCGCGTGGCCGCACTCAACATGCTGGCCTATAGCCATGGAAAACCCATGGTGGCCGAGCTCAAGGGCGTGACGCAAATCAACGTGCTCGACACCCTGGGCCTCATTTCGGCCAGCTTTGGCGATTGGCAGGGCCGCCCGGGCGGCCAGCATGTGGAGCTGACCGACCAGGCCGCACAGCGCCACCTGAGTTTGCAGTTCCAGGGCGACGTGCTGGTGGGCTGCAACAGCGTGGGCTGGACCCAGCACGTGGGCGTGATGCGCGGGCTGGTGGAGGGCCAGGTGAAACTCGGCGACTGGAAAGATACGCTGCTGAAAGAGCCCACGCGGCTCATGGAGGCCTACCTGGCCTGCGCGCAGGGGCAAAACGACTGGTCGGGTGCGCAGGATGCGCGCCGCCGCTAAAGTGGTCCCATGCAAGTCACGCTGAAACTCTTCGCCTCGCTCACCGAGTACCTGCCGCCCGAGTCCAAGTACACCAACATCACGACGCTGGACCTGGCACCGGGCACCACCATTGCCCAGGTGGTCGACGCCTACCGTTTGCCACCGAAGTGGGTGCACCTGGTGCTGGTCAATGGTGTCTACATCACCCCTGAAAACCGCGCGACACACGCGCTGGTGGTGGGCGATGTGCTCGCCATCTGGCCCCCCATTGCCGGAGGCTGAAGGCGTGCAGAGCCACTACCCCGAGCGTTTCGACCGCGAAATGGGCTGTACCGAAGACGACTGGCTGCGCTGGCTGCCCGGCGCCGTGGGCGACAACTTCTGGAAACTCCAGCAAGGCAGTGCTGGTGTGCGCATTGGCGACGGGGCCCTGGGTCTGAAGTGGCAGACCGGCGAGCCGCGAGAGATTGGCTTGGTACGCATGCCGCGTCTGCTGGTGCAGTTCCGCTTTGCCGGGGTCGACGAAGTAGCGCGTCACGCCTTCATGACACGCTTCGACCTGTTCATGCAGCGGGGTGGGGGCTAACCTCTGCCGCCATGGCACAGCTGGCCCTTCGCCGTGCTGCCTGCGTCACACCCGCGTAGCCCCAGTCGCCAGCCGCTAGCTCACGAACGATGACATAGCTGGCGTCTTCGAGCGGCAGTCCCTCGCCCAGTTGCGCTTCCAGTTCTGCGTACGCGGCGGCGATGAACGCCTTTTTTTCGGCAGCGGAGTTTGTGCCCGCCGTGATGCTGATCTCCAGCAGCGCGGTGGGGCGCTGCAGTGGCTGGCTGCCTACAAACCAGCGCGCCGCGGGCAGGTCTTCGATGACCACAGCCGTCACCTCGGCCCGCTTGTGCAGGTGCAAGGTGCTCAGGCGGATCAGTGCCTGGGCCAATTGCTGGTAGCGCGGCGGGTTCTGCAGCGGGGCGACTTTGAGAACCAGTGTAGGCATGGTCAGACTCCGGAGGTGGTGCGGGGCACGGTGGTGCGGCGGTGTACCAGGGCATGGGCCAGGGCCGACACGCTCGTGCAGACGGTCGAAAACACCTTGCGCCAGAAGGCGGTCACAGCCTCCTGGCGCAGTGCGTGGGCCCGTGCCTTGGCCTGGTCGTGAAGGTGGGCGTGGTAGGCGGCGCTGTGGTGTTTGCAGTGCATGGTTTTCTCCGGTTGGATGCAGTGGTATGAACTTTATTGATGTGTCCATCTTCTGGAAATAGTTGAAAAGACAAATTGGTTTTGCAGTTATCGCAAAGCAAAGCCACAATAGGGCCATGCAATTCCATTTGGACGACGTCGCGCTTTTCACCCGCATTGCCGAGCTGGGCACCTTGTCGGCTGCCGCACGCGAGCGCAATGTGCCAGTGAGCCAGGTGACAAGGGCGCTGACCCGCCTGGAGTCCGCTTGCGGCGTGCGCCTGGTGCACCGCACCACCCACGGCCTGAGCCTGACCGACGAAGGCGACACCTTCTGGGCCTACGCCCGCCGCCTGCTGGACACCACTGCCGAGTTGGACAGCGAACTCAGCGGCAAGCTTCAGGGTCCCAGCGGCTGGGTACGGGTGAGCGTGAGCCCGGTGCTGGCCGAGTGTGTGATCGCTCCCAGCCTGTGCGGGCTGTATGCGCGCTATCCGCAGTTGCACCTAGACATCAACGCCGACGACCGCATGGCCGACATGGCGCGCGACGGTATCGACATTGCCATCCGCAGCGGCACGGTGCAGAGCGACACGCTGGTGGCGCGCCAGATTGGCGAGCATGGCCGCACCCTTTATGCGTCACCGGCCTACCTGCAGTCTTTTGGCACGCCCCGCACGCTGGACGACCTGCAGCACCACCGCCTGGTGGCCAGCAGCTCCAGCCCCAGCCTGAACCGCTGGACGCTGGCCGACCCAACGGGCCCAACCGCAATGACCATTGCCGGCCACACCCGCACCGACAACACGGCCCTGCTGCTGACGCTGGTGCTGCAGGGGGTGGGCATTGCCCGCATCAATGACCTGTACGCCAAACCCCTGGAGCGCCAGGGCAAGCTGGTGCCGCTGCTTCAAGACTACTTTGTTAGCCCACGCATCCCCATCTACGCCGTCATGCTGCAGGAACGCCACCGCCTGCCCAAGATCCGCGCCTGCACGGAGTACTGGGCCGAGTGCCTGACCGACTTGGGCCAGGTGGCAGACCCGGGGCACGCCTAGCCTCAATCAACATCCGCATGCGAGCCCTGCGCCCGAGGCGACGATTCGTCGTTGTCATTGGAACGCTGCATGCCAATTCGTGCACTGCCAGGGGAAGAGTCAGCGGCTGGAGCGAATAGTCAGGCCTTAGGCCCCTTGTACTCCCACCACGGCAGCATCTGTTTGAGCGACAGCACCTGGCCGCAGTCGGCCGGGGCATGGCCGGGCACGCGGGCGAGGGCTTGCTGCCAGCCCGGGCTTTGCAGGCGCTGCAGCAGGGTCTGGGTGGCGGGGCGCTGCAGGGTGCTCTTGAGGCATACCAGGTGGTAGCGTTCCTGTGCCAGCGGCACAAAGTCCAGCCCTGCAGCGCGGGCGGCGGACTCCAGGCCGATGCCTGCATCACACGCACCACTGGCCACGCGCTGTGCCACGGCCGCGTGGGACGATTCGGCGTGGTCGTATCCGCGCAGTTGGGCATGCGGCAGCGGCAGCCTGCCCAAAAGTTCGTCCAGCAGCATGCGGGTTCCACTGCCCAGGGCGCGGTTGGCAAAACGGGCTTTCTTGGCGACGACATCCTGCAGGGTGAAGAGCCCCAGCGGGTTGCCGCTGGCCAGCATCAGCCCCTGGTAGCGCCGGGCAAAGCCAATGATTTTGTGCTGCCCGGGTTGTAACAGCGGCTTGTAGCTGCGCCGCGTGAGTGATTGGGTGGGGGTGTCGAGCAGGGTGTGAAAGCCCGCCATTTCACAGCGGCCCTCGTTGAGCGCGCGTATGGCGTCCACGCTGCCGGTAAAGCGCACGTCCAGGTGCAGCGGTTTGTCACCTTGCAGGGCGTGTTCGCGCAGGGCAGAGAGTGCGTCGTCATGGCTGGCGTAGAGCGTGACCACCTGCACGTTGTCATCAAACGCTTGGGCGAAGCTGCGTTCGAGCTCGGCACGCAGGGCCTCGATTTGCGGCGCCAGCCGTGCCTGGGCCTGGCGCTCGGCCCACATGAGCTTGGAGCCGAAGGCACTGAGTACGGCGCGCTGCCCTTTTTCCCAGACCAGCAGCTCATGGCCCAGCGTGGCTTCCCAGCGTTTGAGTTCGCCCCACACATGGCGATACGAGAGTCCCAATGCGCGCGCGGCCGCCGAGATGGAGCCGTGTTGGTCCACAGAACGCAGCATGTCGATGAGGGGATTGCGCACCAGCGCGTCTTGCGCGTCTTGTCCCAGTGTGTAGTGGAGTTGCAACCTATGCACAAAGCTTCCTATCGTCATTTCCAAAGGTCGCGCCTACGATACCCCAAACGCCGCCGCCCCCTGCGTCCCGCGGCCGATTCTCCCGATGGCATGACTAGTTTCGTTGACAGCTTCTCCACTGCGGTGGACTTGATCCGTGCGCCCGATCCGCAGCTTTGGTCGGTGGTAGGCCGCTCCTTGTGGGTGAGTGCGTGTGCCTGCGCATTGGCCGCCACCTTCGGGCTGGTGCTGGGCGCGGTGCTGGGCGCGGTGCGCTTTCCTGGACGCCAACTGGTGCTGGCCTTGCTCAACACCTTTCTCGCCGTCCCCTCGGTGGTCGTGGGGCTGGTGGTGTACCTGCTGCTCTCGCGCAGTGGCCCGCTGGGGCAGCTGGGCTGGCTGTTTTCGCTCAAGGCCATGGTGCTGGCGCAGGCCTTGTTGGTGCTGCCGGTGGTAACGGCCCTGACGCGCCAGGTGGTGGAGGATGCTTTCGAGCGCAATGGCGAGCAGTTGCATTCGCTGGGTGCCGGCAGCTGGCTCACGGGCAGCTTGCTGGCCTGGGACGAACGCTACGCTTTGCTCACCGTGCTCATTGCGGCATTTGGCCGTGCCATTTCGGAAGTGGGGGCCGTCATGGTGGTGGGCGGCAATATCGAAGGCTTCACCCGGGTCATGACCACCGCCATCGCGCTGGAGACCAGCAAGGGCGACCTGCCTTTGGCGCTCGGGCTGGGGCTGGTATTGCTGGTGGTGGTGTTGGGGCTCAACGCCCTGGTGGGACTGCTGCGGCGCAGCCTTTTGCGTATGGAGACACTGGCATGACCGCGCTGTACCAGCTGGAGCGCGCGGGCCTGGCGTTTGGCCGTGGCCCGCTCGCCGTGCAGGCACTGCAGGGGCTCACGCTCAGCGTGCACGAGGGCGAGCGCGTGGCGCTGGTGGGGGCCAATGGCAGCGGCAAAAGCTCCTTGCTGCGCTTGCTGCATGGCCTGTTGCCACCGAGCACGGGCACGGTGCAGCGAGCCGCCCGTTTGCGCCAGGCCATGTTGTTTCAGCGCCCCTTTGTGCTGCGCATGTCGGTCCAGCGCAATGTGCAGTTGGCACTGTGGATACAGGGGCAGCCGTGGCAGCGCGCAGGCGTGCTGGCGCAAGCCGCGCTGGATCGGGTGGGCCTGGGCGAATTGGGTGCGCGCCAAGCGCGTCACCTCTCGGGCGGGCAGCAGCAGCGCGTGGCCATGGCACGCGCTTGGGCGCTGGAGCCGCAGGTGCTGCTGCTCGATGAGCCCACCGCCAGTCTGGACCCGCATGCCAAACGCGAGGTGGAAGCGATGGTGGAAGCCTTTGCCCGCCAGTCGCCCCGCGCTGCGCTGGTGTTTGCCAGCCACAACCTCGGCCAGGTCAAGCGCCTGGCCAGCCGTGTCATTTACCTGCAGCAGGGGCGCGTGCTGGCCGACTTGGCCGTGGCCGATTTTTTTGACCGGGATTTGGTGGTGCAGCACCACCCCGGAGTGGACGCATTTTTACGAGGAGACATGACATGAGCCTGATTTACAAGCGTTTTTGGCATCTAGCCCCCATGGAATATGCGCAAGCAGCTATGAAAGTTATAGCGATCGCATGTCTGGTAGGCGCAAGCGCGGTGGCCCAGGCACAAAGCATCGTGGTGGCCTCCACCACCTCCACCGAGCAGTCAGGCCTGTTTGCGCACCTGCTGCCGGCCTTCCAGCAGGCCACCGGCATCGAGGTCAAAGTGGTGGCACTGGGCACGGGCCAGGCGCTGGACATGGGGCGCCGTGGCGACGCCGATGTGCTCTTTGTGCACGACCAGGTGGCCGAAGAAAAGCTCGTGGCCGAGGGCTTTGCCGTGCGCCGCTACCCGGTCATGTACAACGACTTCATTCTGGTCGGTGCCGCCGCCGACCCAGCGCAAACCAAGGGATCAGACGTGGTGCAGGCGCTGCGCAAGGTGGCGGCGGGCAATGCCGAATTCATTTCGCGTGGCGACAAGAGCGGCACGCACGCGGCCGAACTGCGCTTCTGGAAGCTGGCCGACACGGCCGTGCCTTTCGGTGCTGGCTACAAGGCCTGCGGCTGCGGCATGGGCCCGGCCCTGAACATGGCCGCCAGCACTGGCGCCTACGTGCTGGCCGACCGCGGCACCTGGCTCAACTTCAAGAACCGCGCCGACCTGCGCGTGCTGGTGGAAGGCGACAAGCGCCTGTTCAACCAGTACGGTGTCATGCTGGTGAACCCGGCCAAGCACCCGCAGGTGAAGGTGGCAGACGGCCAGAAGTTCATCGACTGGCTGGTGTCCCCTGCCGGGCAGGCCGTGATTGCGGCCTACAAGATCGGTGGCGAGCAGCTGTTTTTCCCCAACGCAAGATAAGGAACGCCGCGCTGGTTTGGCGTAGAGTGCGCGCATGGACGACAACCAGCTTCTGCGCTACTCGCGCCACATCCTGCTCGACGACATCGGCATCGAAGGCCAGCAGCGCATCACCGATGCGCACGCCTTGGTCATCGGTGCAGGCGGTCTTGGTTCCCCCGCCGCCATGTACCTGGCCGTGGCCGGTGTCGGCACGCTCACGCTGGTGGACCACGACACGGTGGACCTGACCAACCTGCAGCGCCAGATCGCCCACACTACGGACCGCGTGGGTACGCTCAAGGTCGAGTCCGCCGCGCAGACCCTGCATGCGCTCAACCCTTTGGTGGATGTCCGTACCCACGCCCTGCGCGCCACGCCCGAGTGGCTGGACAGCGCCGTGGCCCAGGCCGACGTGGTGCTGGACTGCTGCGACAACTTCTCCACCCGCCACGCCGTCAACGACGCCTGTGTGCGCCACAAAAAGCCGCTGGTGTCGGGCGCGGCCATCCAGTTCGACGGCCAGATCAGCGTCTACGACCCCCGCGTGCCCGAGTCGCCCTGCTACGCCTGCGTGTTCCCGCCCGAAGCGGGGTTTACCGAAGCCCGCTGCGCCACCATGGGCGTGTTCGCGCCGCTGGTCGGCATCATCGGCAGCATGCAGGCCGCCGAAGCGTTAAAGCTACTAAGCGGTGCCGGCCAACCGCTGGTGGGGCGCCTGTTGATGCTCGATGGCCGCCGCATGGAGTGGAGCGAAGTGCGCATGCCACGCAATGCCGGGTGCTCAGTGTGTGGGACCGGGGAGGTGTGATGGTGGTGGCGCTGCTTGGCTTCAGGGCCGTTTGAAAGGTTCTGATGCTCCCACTTCTTATGCGTTTTTCCTGCGTCCTTGCGATGTGCGTCGGCACCGTCGGCCTGTCTTCTGCAGCATTTGCCCAGGACGTGCGAGGCCCCGCGGGCGGAGAATTTCGATTGGAAAAGGTCGAGTTTGAGTCCGGGTCGGAGAGCTTGTTCTCCAAGGCGGTTCGGGTCCATGGGTATTACTCCCCGGCGGCTACGGAGAGCCCGGTTGGCATTGCCATACTGAACCCGGCATGCGAGGGATTGATGGCGCCCGATGGCACGCAGGTGAAGCGCAAGTACTTTCGAATGGCCAAATACCTCGCCACGGGTGGCTTTGCGGTCATGGCCGTCGATGGATTCAACCCCAGGGGGGCCTCGGAAATATGCACAAAGCCCAAGCTGATGAAGGAGTCGGATCGATTCCTGGATGCGCTGGCGGGGCTGAAATACTTGCGCCAGCGTCCTGAGCTTCGCGAATTGCCCGCGGTTGCGGTGGGTTGGGGGGCTGCGGGGGTCATACCCGGGTTTCAAATAGCTGCGGAGCCTGCGCAGTTCGCTGCGGGAATTGCCTATTACGGAGAGTGCGAAAAGGTGCCCACCCCGTTTCGGCCGGCCGCGCCCTTGCTGATCATGGGCGGCGACAAAGACGAGTGGAACCCCGTCCGCTTTTGTGTCGCATTGGCTTCCCAGTCCGACCGTAATGCCCCTGCCATGGAGGTGCATGTCATGGCAAACGCGTACCACGCGTTTGACAACCCGCAGGGTGAGCCCAAGCCCAATACGGTCAACCCCAAGTTGGGCATGGCGGGGCGCAGCGAAGCCGCAACCAAGGAGTCTTTCCAGTTGGTGAGCGCGTTTTTGGCGCGGCATTTTGGATTTAAGCCCAAGGCGGGCCTGTAGCCGAAACCGTCGATACCGCTGCGACCCAGAAGTAGCCCAGGCACCCCGACCACCTCGCTTCGGTCTGGTACTGCTCAGGTGCGCAGGTCAGCGGTCCGGGGAGGGCAGCTTGAAAATGCGTACTGCGTTGCGGAAGGCCAGTGCTTCCGCCAGATCCTTGGGAAGCTTGGCAAGGGCAGGGCTGTATTTGCCCAAAGCGGCCTCTTCAGGGCCCCGGGTGGTGGAGTCAGTGGGGCCGTGGAAAAAATCGGAACCCAACACAAACCGGTCGGGGAACTCGCTCAAAAATTGCAGCCATAGGGGTTTGATGTTGCCTTGGGGCCCGAGCACGATCACGGGCGTCCCACCCCCCAACTGACCCAGCTTCAAACTCATCATCAGATTGGGGTGCTTGCGCAATAACTCCCGCTGCAATTCAATCGTACGCACCTTGAGTGGGTCCGAGCCCGCGTGGGCCCAGACGATGGTGGCGTTGCGGTTGTGTGCCAAGAGCCTCTCAAAGGCGGCCATGTTGGCTTTGAGCTGGAGCGGCGTCTTGTCATTGAATATGGGGGCATCCGGCCTGGCCATGTCTTCTGGCACCAAATCAAAATGAAGATCCACCGGAATGCCATGCTCAGCCGCAATGTCCGCAAGCAGCAAGAGCAAAGGATGGTCGGCAGGCACTGATTCGTAGCCATGCTGCGGTCCCATGGCCTTCATCGAGAGGTGGTGCGCGGTCACTTCCCCCAGGACGACCGGCTTGCTGGCCAGCACCGCAAGCGCTGCCGCGCGGAACTTCGCCCGCACTGCGTCATCCACTGCGTCGGGCGCTATGCCCTGAATCATGGGATTGAGCGAGCCACCGCCTCCACCGCGAGAAATACGGTCGGAATGGTTGGCGATCGCGAAATCCAGTTTGTCGGCTTCCCACTTGTTGCCAGCTTCGGGTGGGGACGGTTGTGGCATCAGGATGGTCCGACTGAAGCCGTTCTGGCCCATCCGCTCCAATGCGCCGGCAACAGCGTTGGGAAAGTCGATGGATGCCGCGCCCTTGCTTTTGCCCGAGAAGTTGAGGTGGGCGTGGGTATCGATCATGGGTAAAACATCCTGCGCCATGGATGGTGCGGGAAGCATTGCTGCCACCAAGCCCAAGTACACCACAGCGCCCTTACCGGCGGTCGACAAAATCTTCATCACTAAGCTCCCTGCTCCTCAAAATTCAGCGCTACGGCGGATCCGAACAACCCAAAAGCAAACGTGAAAGCACCCAGGGAAGTTACATGCAGCGCGGCTTCGCGCTTGGGCAACCACTACACCGCTCAAAGGCGGGCGTTCCTAGTGTAGCCAAAGGCCCGGTGACCCCGCAGTGGCGCTGAGCCGACCTGGAAAATTGGGGATCAAGCTTGGGCTTGGTCGCTGCCTTCGCCTTCCTCGTCGTCTCCGTGGGCGTTCTTCAACGCCAGCGCCTGTTCGTACAGCGCATTGCGGTGCTCGCCGGTAATCTCCGCCGCAAGTTTTACCGCCGTTTTCAGCGGTAGTTCCGACATGAGCAGCTTCAGCAGCTTGGTATTGCCACCGCCCTGCGCTGCCACGGGGGCGGGGTGTAGCACCAGAACAAACTCGCCGCGCTGGCGGTTGGCATCCGTCTGCAGCCAGGGGGCGAATTCGGCAGCGGGCATTTGGGCGATGGATTCGAACTGTTTGGTGAGTTCGCGGCCGATGGTGATGGACCGCTCTCCCAGCACCGCCAGTGACTGGGCCAGGGCCAGGATGCGGTGCGGGGCTTCGAGCAGCACCACGGCGCGCGGCTCGGCGGCCAGCGTCTCCACCGCACTGGCACGCTCACCGGCCTTCGCAGGCAGGAATCCCTGAAACACAAACCCAGCGGTCTCGTCATTGGTAGCGCCGATGGCCGATGCACTTAGCAGGGTGGTGACGCTACTGGCGCCGGGCAGGGGCAGCACGCGCAGGCCCGCCGCGTGCACGGCGGCGGCCAGTCGCGCGCCGGGGTCGCTGATGCCAGGGGTGCCAGCGTCGCTCACATAGGCGACACGCTTTTGCTGTTGCAACAGGGACACTACGCCCTGCGCGGCTTCGCTTTCGTTGTGCTGGTGCACGGCCAGCAGCTGGTGGCTGCTCTTGTCGATGCCATAGGCGCGCAGCAGTTGCTGGGTGTGGCGCGTGTCTTCGCAGGCGATGGTGTCGCACAGTTGCAGCACGTGCAGGGCGCGCAGCGTGATGTCTGCCAGGTTGCCGATGGGCGTGGCCACCACGTACAAGGCCCCTTGGGGATAATGCTGCTCACCGCAGGCGGCGCTTGCTGCGCGCAGGGCAGAGGAATAATCGGTAGTCAATGGCAACTCTTTTCTTCAGGCAGACCAGCACCACCAAGGCTTTGGGCGATGCCGCCGAAGCGGCTGCGTGCCAGCACCTGGAAAAAGCGGGTCTGCGCTTGTTGGAGCGCAATTATCGGACGCCCGGGCGTGGGGGTGGGGAAATCGACCTCATCATGCGCGAGCCCGATGGCACGGTGGTGTTTGTGGAAGTGCGCAGGCGCTCCAATGCCCGCTTTGGCGGGGCCGCTGCGAGTGTGGGCGGGGTGAAGCAGCGGCGCATTGTGTTTGCGGCACGGCATTACCTGATGCGGCTGGGCCGTGAACCCGCCTGCCGTTTTGATGTGGTGACAGTTCAGCCCTCCGGACTGGAGTGGCTCAAGGGGGCTTTTGATGCAGGCTGATCGACGCAGGCACCCGCGTGCCGGAGACGCTTTACCCGTGGTAACAAGCGGGGTACCGGTTGCCGATAGTGCGGAAGGTATCATCGGGTACATGCTGGAACAACGTATTCAACAACATTTCATCGATAGCGCCGACCTCAAATACCAGGTGGCGCAGAGCCTGAGCGTGCCCATTGCGGCGGCGG
>JACCDZ011428365.1_pt1 | contig 10896 bp, 9 predicted proteins | sample 7449551 | NCBI WGS metagenome assembly JACCDZ01 (sample SAMN15323452, study PRJNA562643) | freshwater metagenome | isolation source: river surface water | place: USA:Blue River Watershed | collected 2017-08-18
CCTGATCTTTGGAGCTGTAAATGGTAATGCCCGGGCCGGTACTGAAGAGGTACCAGGTATCGCCTTCGCGCGTCATTACCGGGTCGTGTACGTCCACTTGTTTGGCATTAACCAATCCGGCAAGGCAGAGCAGGGTACTGGTGCCCAGCAGTTTCAGCACTTTGGTAATGGTTTTGCGCCCAAAGTCGGAGCGGGCAGGGGTAATTGGCGGCATTCTTATCTCTCTTGGTCTAATTCTCTGAATATGTAATATAATATTAAACTTTAAATAATAACAGTTAACCCCTGTTAAGTGGCCCGTTGCGATAGTGCGCTTACGCTGGCTGGAGACTGGACAGGAATGGGGGAATTTATGAAGTATGGTGCAGCTTTGTCATTGTTGGTTGTTTCGCTGGTGTTATCGGCCTGTGAAAATATGCCGGTTGAATCTTTGCGTAAACCTGAGCCCGCGATTCCAGAGTCTTTTATTCCACAGCGCGCCGATCCTTTTATTCATCGCACGCCTGATGGCCATTATTATTTTATTGCTACCGCGCCCGAGTTTGATCGAATCGAGTTGCGCACTGCCAATTCATTGCCGGAACTAGCCAACGCTGAGGCTAAAACAGTTTGGCGCAAACACAGCAGCGGCGCTATGGGCGCTAATATTTGGGCGCCGGAGCTGCATTATTTTGATAACACCTGGTACATCTATTTTGCGGCGGGCGATGCAGAAAAGCCCTGGCTAATTCGAATGTATGTGCTGGCGAATCGCAATACGGACCCACTGCAAGGCCGGTGGGAAGAGTTAGGGCGAGTGAATACCGCACGCGATTCCTTTGCGTTGGATGCCACCAGTTTTGCGCATAAAGGTCAGCGGTATCTGGTGTGGGCGCAAAAAGATCCGGAAGAGAAATTAAACTCGGCGCTTTATCTCGCCAAATTAATTTCGCCTACGCAGGTGGATAAGATTGAAGTGGAAATTTCCCGCCCGGAATTAGACTGGGAAATTCAAGGGTATAAGGTCAATGAAGGCGCGGCGGTGATTATCCGCAACAACAAAATCTTTATCAGTTATTCCGCCAGTGCGACCGATCACCGCTATGCCATGGGCTTACTCTGGGCGGACGCCGATGCAGATTTACTTAATCCAGCTTCCTGGCACAAGCTGCCCCAGCCGGTATTTAGTACTAACGAAACGCTGAATCGCTATGGTCCCGGCCATAACAGTTTTACCCTGGCGGATGATGGTCAAACTGACATTATGGTATATCATGCGCGCGATTATTTCGCCCTGCAGGGCACCCCGCTGACCGACCCCAATCGCCATACTTATATTCGCCGCCTGGAATGGACGAGCGAGGGATTTCCGGATTTCGGGCAGGCGAAAACTGACTAAAGCGGAATCGCGTAAGACCGAAACCCTGAGCTAGAATCGCCTGAAATAGAATCGAAAAAAAGATCAAACACAATCAACCTAAAACCATTATTTGTGAGAGCAAACAGCCAATGACTTCGGCAATTACCCAACGTGTATTCGGCACCACGCCCGCAGGCGAAACGGTTACTGAATTTACCCTGACCAATAACAATGGCAGCATCGCCAAAATAATTAATCTTGGTGGCATCATCACTGAATTGCATGTGCGTGATAAAAACGGTCACTTGGATGATGTGGTATTGGGTTTCGACTCGCTTGAACCCTATTTGGACCTTGGCCCTTATTTTGGGGCGCTAATTGGTCGCGTAGGTAATCGCATCGCTAACGCCACCTTCATGTTGGACGGCGAGCGTTATTCGCTAACTGCAAACAATGGCAGTAATAATTTGCACGGCGGCCCTGTTGGTTTCGATAAAAAAGTCTGGGCTGCTGAAACTTTTGAAAATGCTCAGGGCCCAGGCCTGGTTTTGAAATTACTGAGCGAAGATGGTGACCAGGGTTTTCCAGGTAATTTAAATGTCGCTGTGACTTATCAATTCACCCACGATGATGCAATAGTCGTGGATTATTTTGCTACTACCGATAAAGCCACTCCGGTAAATCTAACCCAGCACAGCTATTTCAATCTCGCTGGAATTACTAAGGGTGGCGATATTCTCAGTCACCAAATGCAAATCTTTGCTGATCATATTAACGCGGTAAACGATGCGCAAATCCCCGTGGGTGAGCCTATGCCGGTTGCTGACACGCCATTTGATTTTCGCTCGCCGCAATTAATCGGCAGCCGTATTAATGCCGCGCACGAACAAATCAAAAACGGTTTTGGCTACGACCACAACTTCCTAATCAATCAAACTAACTATAAAGAGCTGACGCTGGCGGCGCGCGTTGAAGAGGCAACGTCGGGCCGAGTATTGGAAGTGTTCACCGAAGAACCCGGTGTACAATTTTATTCCGGTAACTTTTTAGATGGCAGCTTAACCGGCAAAGGTGTTACCTACCAAAAACGCACCGGTTTTTGTTTGGAGCCGCAACACGCCCCTGATTCAATTAATCAACCGCAGTTTCCGTCGATTGTGTTAAGGCCGGGTGAGGAATATAAAACGCGGACTATTTTTAAATTATCTGTAAGGTAGTATTTGATATTTGTTCCAATAAAAAGCCCTGCTCACGCGCAGGGCTTTTTTAGTTGATTTCAACCAAGTCAACAAGTTCGGAATATTTCAAAATTTGCTCATCCGCCGTTAATAATCGCAACGGCTCACAAAGGGTTTGAGCAACTAGCATTCGGTCAAAGGGGTCGCGATGAATATCCGGTAATCGTGCAGCCTGCTTTGAATGTTTGGCGGTTATAGGTAATTCGGTAAACCCGTTTGCCTGAATGCCTTCGATTAAATCGTCTATATCAGCTTCAAGTTTTCCTGCAGTAATTTTAATTCCCGCTTCCCAAATGGACGCACTGCTGATGTATACCTCAGTGGCGGTAGCGATGGTTTGTTTTGCTGCTTGGGAAAGTCTTGGGCTGTCCGTTAGCCACCATAAGTAAATATGGGTATCCAATAAAATACGCATCAATTTCCCTCGAAGGCGTTGAGAATCTCGTCAGGTAATGGTGCATCAAAATCATCGGCGATTTTAATTTTTCCCTTCAACGAGCCGGGTGTACGTACGGCTGGTGTTGACTCAATGGCAACTAGTTCGACTACCGGTTTTCCTGCTTTGGCAATAATGACTCTTTCACCTTGAGTGACAGCCTCGATTAATTTGGAGAAGTGAGTTTTGGCGTCGTGAATGTTGACGGTTTGCATACCTGGGTGCTCATTGTTTGAACTGATGGACTAATGTTAGTCCAGTTACAATGCTAACCGCAATCAATATCCAGAGAATCTCTGCTGGATCAATGTATAGACCCTTTCCCGCCTTGGCATTCCAGCCCTTTCTGGGTAAACTCTATTTGTCTTATAATATTAAGACAATAATAATCAACCCCTGCTAACAATAATGAACAGGTACCACTATGTATAAGCATTTACTGGCCGGTATTGGCCTTTTGCTCTGCAGTTTTACCGCCTCGGCGATTACCCTTTCCGGCCTTATCAACTCCCATGACCCTGGCACTATTACCAAAGATGGCAGCACCTATTTCCATTTCACCACTGGAACCGGGATCTGGTATTCAACGTCTACCAACCTGACCACTTGGACTGGTGGACCAAGCCCGGTGTTTACCACTTACCCTTCATGGATTGCTAATAAAATTTCCGGCTTCAGCGGCTCTTTCTGGGCACCAGATGTCATTCATATGAATGGCTATTTCTATCTTTATTACTCGGTATCCACGTTCGGTACTTCGGTATCGGCAATTGGTGTAGCGCGATCGGCATCGCTCACTTCGCCCAGTTGGGAGGATTTGGGGATTGTGGTGGAGTCGTTTGGTGGCAGTGCGGAAATTAATGCAATAGATCCGGCGCTGTATCGCGATCATGACGGCAAAGTTTATATGAGCTACGGTTCCTTTTTTGGCGGAATCGGTATGGCGGAGATCAATCAATCCACCGGCAAATTAAATGGCAGTGTGACCAAAGTTTACGGCGGTAATCACGCGGATATTGAAGCGCCTTATATCGCACGCAATGGCGATTACTATTATTTGTTTATCAATCGCGGTGCCTGCTGTAAAGGTTCGAGTAGTACCTATTACGTGCAGGTTGCACGGTCAACATCGATTTATGGCCCCTACACTGATGTGCGCACCCTATTGCCCAACACCGACGGGAAATACAAAGGCCCCGGTCATATTGGTGTATTGAAACAAGACGGCTGTAATTACGTCTCTACCCACTATTACGATTTAAATGATAGCGGCAATGCCAAACTCGATATTTTAAAAATGACTTACAGTGATGGCTGGCCGACATTAACACGCAGTTTCTCGGTGGCAAGTTGTGGCGGTGTGAGTGATGGCTTGTATCGCATTACCGCGCGCCACAGCGGTAAAGATTTAATGCCCGCCGCAAAATCCAGCGCGAATGGTGCTCTGATCCAGCAAGAAACCTGGAACTCCTATCGCGCGCAGCAGTGGTATGTCATTAATCAGGGCACTGGCTATTACAGTTTGATTAACGCAGCGAGCTTGAAAAGTCTGGATGTGTATAACAACTCCACTGCTGCAGGAGCAAATATAGCGCAGTGGGATTACTGGGGCGGAGCAGGGCAGAAGTGGAGCCTTACCAGTAGTAGTGGCTATTACACCGTTAAATCGCAATTGAGTAATTTGCCGGTGGATATTTTAAATTTGAGCACGGCTAATGGTGCGCAAGCTATCCAATGGACTGCTACGGGCGCCACTAACCAGCAGTTTAGTTTGACGCGTTTGAAATAAAAAATGTAGGTTGGAAAAGCACAGCGCCTTCCGACATTAATCAGTGTTTTTGTACAAGATTAAATGTCGGAAGGAGCCTTGGTATTTTCCAACCTACAAAAAAATTAAACTCACGATGAGATTTTTTATGAAAAAAATTGCCAGTGTTTTGTTCATCATGTTGTGTGTTGGATGTAGTCAACAGAAACTACCAGAAACCCTCTCCAGCCCCGACAAACAAATATCAGTGAAAGTGTTCGTCACTGAACAAAATACTCTGGCCTACAGTGTTGATCGTGCTGCGCAAACCGTCATCTTGGAGTCGCCCTTAGGTTTGCAACTGGCTGATGCTGATTTTACCCAACAGGTAAAAATCGATACGCAATCGGCTGTTGCCAAGGTGACAGATACCTACAAAATGCGTGTCGGCAAGAAAAGTGAAATTCGCTATACCGCCAATGAGCAGGTTTTTTTTATCACTAATGCTCGTCAGCAAAAACTAGCACTCACTTTTCGTGTTTCCAATGATGGCGTTGCGTTTCGTTATTTAGTAAATGATTCGGCAGTTGCCAATAAACAATTTATTAAGGAAGTGACCGGCTTTCGCGTAGCACCTAGGGCTAGGGCGTGGCTGCAGCCCATGGCGGTGGCGCAAACGGGCTGGAGCAACACCAATCCCTCCTATGAAGAGCATTATCAAATCAATGTGCCTGTGGGTACAGAATCTACGTTGAAACAGGGTTGGGTTTTTCCGGCGCTGTTTAACTCGGGAGATAACTGGCTGGTTATTTCTGAAACGGGAATGGATGGCTCCTGGCATGGCTCGCATTTGCAGTTAGGTGCTGGCACCGGTGAGTATGTTTTGGCCCAGCCGCAAGCGCCTGAAGTATTTATTGACGAAGCGGGTAAGAAGGGCGCTCTGCTTGCCAGCGCAAAAAAGACATTGGTATCGCCCTGGCGAATTGTTGCGGTAGGTTCGCTTGCACAGGTTATGGAATCTACTCTGGGAACTGACCTGGCTGCACCCGCCATTAACGTTGAAAATGGTTTCATTAAACCAGGCCATAGTTCCTGGAGCTGGGCAATTTTAAAAGATGATTTCACCACCTTTGATGTGCAGAAAAAATTTATCGATTACGCGGCGGATATGCATTGGGATTACACGCTAATCGATGCCGATTGGGATAAAAAAATCGGTTATGAAAAATTAAAGGAGCTGGTGGATTATGCGGCGAAGAGAAATGTCGGCATTCTGGTTTGGTATAACTCGTCTGGCGACTGGAATCAAACGCCCTATAGCCCCAAGAGTAAATTAATTACCCGCAAATTGCGCGCTGCAGAATTTTCTCGTTTGCAAGCAATAGGAGTTAAGGGAGTGAAAATTGATTTCTTTGGCGGCGATGGACAATCTTTTATGCAGTATTACATCGATATTTTAACCGATGCTGCCGCACATCAGTTGCTGGTGAACTTTCACGGCGCAACGCTGCCACGCGGTTGGCAGCGTACCTATCCCAATTTAATGACGATGGAGTCCATCAAAGGTTTTGAGTTCACAACCTTCTCCCAAGCGGATCAAGACCCGGTTGCACAGCATGTGGCAACCGCGCTCTTTACGCGCAATATCTTTGACCCTATGGATTTTACGCCTATGGTGTTTGGCGATATTCCCAACATCAAACGTGTGACTGAAAACTCTTTTGAATTGGCGGAATCGGTGTTGATGATTTCCGGCGTTCAGCATTTTGCTGAAATTCCCGAAGGTATGGCGACTGCACCGGATTACGTGAAAGCTTTTCTGCGTGAATTGCCGCGTGAATGGGATGATGTGAAATTCGTTGATGGATACCCGGGAAAATATGCCGTGCTTGCACGCAAAGCAGGTGATGTATGGTATATCGCGGGTATTAATGCAGAACAAGACGTGAAGAATTTGACGCTGGACGTAAGTTTTGTTGGGGATAAAAAAGGCTATGTAATTACCAGCGGAGAAAACCAACGCAGTTTTGTGCAGCGGGAAATTAATAGCAAAACGCCTGCGGCGATTAGCCTGCGACCCAATGCCGGGTTTGTGATGGTGTTGAAATAAAAATAGATGTAACCAGTGAGAGAGAAAACACAATGAAGAAATTATTAACGAGTCTTTTGTTGCCGATCTTCTTGTTAAGTTGTGCAACAAAAGATTCTGATAAGACGAGTGCGGCTACTAACGCACCACCAACCCAGACGAATGCCAACAGCTTTACCAACCCCATCTACCCTAACGGCGCTGATCCCTGGTTGGAATATTTTGCGGGTAATTATTATTTGACTACCACTACCTGGACTTCCCAGCTGGTGATGCGCAAATCGCCAACGCTTGCCGGCTTGGCAACGGCGACGCCAATTCATATCTGGTCGGAAAGTGAATTGGAGCGTTGCTGTAATTTCTGGGCATTTGAATTTCATCGTTTGAAAACGGAAAAGGGCTATCGCTGGTATGTAATGTACACCTCGGGTATCGCCGAAAATTATGATCGCCAACATTTGAGTGTCATCGAAAGTCAGGGTGACGATCCGCTTGGTCCTTACACCTATAAGGGCTCGCCTATGCCGGATTCCTGGAATATTGACGGCAATTATCTGGAGCACAACGGGCAGCTTTATTTATTGTGGTCTGAATGGGTGAAGGACGAACAATCTATTTTTATCGCCAAAATGATAAATCCCTGGACGATTACCGGTGAGAAAGTATTAATTTCCAAGCCTGAATACGCCTGGGAAAAATCCGGTATGAAAGTGAATGAAGGTCCGGAAATTTTAAAACACAATGGCCGCACCTTTATGATTTACTCGGCGAGTTTTTGTAATACGCCGGATTATAAATTAGGCCTCATCGAATTAACGGGTGATCCATTAAAACCCGATTCCTGGAAAAAATCCGCTGAGCCGGTGTTTAGCAAAGCCAATGGTGTTTATGGCCCCGGTCACAATGGCTTTTTTAAATCGCCAGACGGTACAGAAGATTGGTTAATTTACCATGGCAACGCGAGTGAGAAAGAAGGTTGCAGTTCAACCCGTTCTTTACGTGCGCAGAAATTTACGTGGAATACGGATGGTACACCGAATTTCGGTGAGCCGGTCGAGGCGGGCAAACCGATAGCTTCCCCGGCCGGTGAAAATGGCCCCTTGGTTACCCAGGTGCAGGGCGCGCAGGTGCAGTTGGTAAGCAAAGCCAATCACCAATGTATTGCCTTTGATACGGATGGAATAATTGCCTCTGCAGATTGCAATAATGAATCGGCGAGCAACTGGGTGCTGGATTACACCACCAACGGTAATTATCGGTTGGTGAATAAGGATGGAAAATTTTTAGCTCAAGGCGATGGTCATCAACGTGGCGCTAACAACAGCCATGGGCAGTGCTCGGTTGGGCAGGCCGATGAGTTAACTATTGCCCCCTGGCAAAACCAGCTCTGCCAGCAATGGCAATTGGTTCCACATGAACAGGGTTGGGTAAGTTTGGTCAACGCGCAAACCAAACAACCTATTCAATTCGCTAATTGCTCGGAGCCTGCTCCGGTAGCTGGGAAAAAATCAGTAGAGGATGTGCCGCAAATTATCGCGCAAAAGCCCGCGTGCAGTTTATGGCGCGTCCAACCCCTGCAAGAAGTTGCGATCACCAGTGTGCAAAGCGGGAAGGCGATTAGCGTTGCGGGCGCTACCAAATCGGGCGCTAATATCGAACAGGATGAGTGGAAAAATATCGCTAATCAACGCTGGATCTTTGTGCACACGGAACAGGGGTTTTATTACATCCAGTCGGTAGCGAACGATAAACTCTGTATGAGTGTGGTGAATACTTCCATCGTGCCTGGCGCTAACATTGAGCTGGCCGCTTGCGGTGATAAGCACGCGCAATGGCAGGTTGATTTTCTTGTCGATGGGACTGTGAAACTTGTTAATCGTAAAAGTAATCTGGTTGTTGACCTGGCCCATTGTGGAGTGGCTAACCACACCAATATAGCGCAGGGCCAATGGCTGAATTCCAATTGCCAACGCTTTCAGATTAAGCCTATTCAATAGGCGTTAATCAACTATCGGTTTAATTCAGCGGCGCTTGTGAAATTTTCACCAGCTTCATCCCCCCAATTGGGGGGTGAGGCAGCTTGTCTGCGTGATTAGCATAATCATTCGTCCGAAATGCTTTGTGCTTGACGAGAGGCTATTCGGTGACAGTTGATCACGATATGAATCCAGGAAGATTTAAGGAGACTGCTATGAACCAGAAAGTTATAAAAGAGCACGAGGAAAAGTTGCTCGAGTTGCGGGTGCAAAGTTTGGAGGCTGAATTGGGTCGGCAAAAAGCACCTCCGGCGAAACCTCACTTTTGGACAAATCCGGCGATTTTAGCGATTTTGGGGGCAGTGTGTACGGCTTCATTTGGGTTGATTACCAATAAGGAGCAATTGAATGCGAGCCGACAACTGGAGCGCGATAAAATGGAGTCGTCGCTAATTTTAAAGGCGATAGATTCAAGCGATGCAGAGCAGCGGATATCCGCTTTAAAATTTTTGGTGAAAGCCGGACTTATCTCTGATCACGATAAAAAAATAGATGAGCTTAAATTGGAAGATGTACCGCGTATAAAAAATACGCCAGCTGCAACCAAGCTAACCTTGGGTGCTGCACCGGATAGTGCTAGTGAGCAAGCAAAGCCGCCTCAAAATCCTGTTGCCAGGAATTAAGCGGATGTGAAAAGGGATATGGAGTTGCTTGCGGAATTACATTGTGGCCCGAGTTATTTTTGATTGGCAATTGAATCTTCAATGAAGTTCAATGCTTCGTCAATCAAGGCCAACATTGCCTGGCGTGCGCGTTCAGGGTTGCGGTTTTTAATGGCGTTGAACACTTTGGAGTGGTCTTCAACTACGCCTTCATGGTTGCCTTTGATGGGGTTGGTGTGGCTGATGCTCACGCGCAAAGCCGTGGAAATAAAATCGCGCAGGCGAATGTAAAAACGATTGTTGCTGGCGTAAAGGATGCTGACGTGAAAGGCGATATCGGCTTCCAGGTCTTCTTTGCTATTGCCTTCCGCCTGGCGCATTCCTTCTAATGCTTTTTCAATCGCCGCGAGCTTGCTCTCATCTGCATAGCGTGCGGCAAGGGCCGCTGCTTCCGGTTCAATCGCGATGCGCACTTGTAAAAATTCTTTCAGCACGTGCAATGAAGGTTTGCTTTCCAATACCCAGCGCAATAAATCCGGATCAAAAATATTCCATTGGTCTTCAGGTTGAATGCGAATGCCCTGACGCGGCTTGCTGGTGATTAACCCTTTCGCAGATAACATTTTTACCGCTTCGCGGACGGCACTGCGGCTCACGCCGAATTTTTCACACAGTTCTGCTTCGGTGGGCAGGCTGTCATCAACGAATTCACCGCAGATAATCGTGCGCCCCAGTTCCTGTACCATACGCTGTGAAAGATTGAAGTTGCGATCGAGAATTGCCATCGTTGTCATTGCTCTGATTGACCGAAATTATGGCAGCAGATTAACGATTTATTGTTAATAATACAATCTGAGAAGTGGGCAAATACTGGTCGCGTTAGGTTTGTTTTTAAATCAGACGATGCAACATTGTCCAAGCTGGGGCAGGCTTCCAATTGGCGGCCCAGGCAGGCAGGTCAGCGGCAGGCATGGGGCGCGCAATGCCGTAACCCTGGGCCAATTCGCAGCCGAGTGGAATCAGTAATTCGCCGTGGGCAACCGTTTCAACACCTTCCGCAATCACCTGGCGATGAAAGGCGTTAGCGAGGCCGATAACGCCTTTTACAATGGCGAGGTCGTCCGCATCATCCAACATGTCGCGCACAAATGTCTGGTCAATCTTTAATAATTCGGCGGGCAGGCGTTTTAAATACGTGAGCGATGAATAGCCAGTTCCGAAATCGTCCACTGCAAAACTGACACCCAAGTCACGGCAACGACGCATGATATCGGCAACTTCAGCAATATCTTCCAATGCGCTTGTCTCTACAATTTCCAATTGCAGATAGGCGGGCGGCACTTGCGGGTGCGCCGCTAATTGCGCCGCGAGCTGCGTGACAAACTCACTGCGTTGTAATTGCAGTGCAC
>JACCDZ011787515.1_pt1 | contig 10891 bp, 11 predicted proteins | sample 7449551 | NCBI WGS metagenome assembly JACCDZ01 (sample SAMN15323452, study PRJNA562643) | freshwater metagenome | isolation source: river surface water | place: USA:Blue River Watershed | collected 2017-08-18
CCCGCCTCTTATTTCTTTGCAACAGGTTTCTCAATTTTAACAAACCCAAACTGATCACCTATTGTCTTGAGTTCTAGATATGTCGTAGTTGTCGCCGGGGGACTCTTAGTATAATCGACTACTTCATTTATGTAGTACGGACTCCAACCATCTCCATAAGACAGATCTTTTACTTCGTAATTATCTTGAAATTCTCTTGAGGTCATATGCCATGCACCATCTGTGAAGTGATATTGTTCATTTGTAAAAATATCACCTAGTCCACGACCTTTAAAATAACTAGAGAGTGTTTTTGTTTCTAGATCGACACCGACAAATCCTAGCCCTGGAAATATATCACCCTCGGCACCCATATCTCGCCCAGTCAGATTGTAGTATGCAAATGTTCTTGTCTTAGGATCTTGTATATAAAAATCTGTACCCATATTGTAGGCACCCATACTCAAATCAACTCGTACATCTTGCACTCCATCAAAATTGATATCTATCTTTGAAAGATCTGTAACAGGCTCTATGTAGTTACTATCGATAACAAATATATGTCCATCAGGATATATCACCTTAATATCAGTGGAACGTTCTTCAATATCAATATCTTTGAGAGTTTGTGTTTGGATATCTTGTTCAAGTTTAAATTTATTTATACCAGATATGTCTTTCGTATCACTTACGGATATGACTGAGCCCAGTGAAGATCTTTCATAACCAGTTATACTGCGAAATACAACTATGCCAATCAGAATGATGATTGCGGCGATACCATAATAGATGATTCTCCAAGATGTCTTATTTGGCACACTTGGTTTAGTGTCAGTATTCATATATATAGTATATACCAGTCATAGAATTAGGCATAATTACACTATGATACCAAGACCATATGAATCAGCTGGATTTGAGCAATCAGATACATCCCTCGAAACACCTAAAGCTATTTTTGAAAATCCTGAATTATTAGAAGAATGTTATAGCAAAGCAAATACTTATCTGGAAGAATATCGTATCAAGTTAGATAAAGATACATTTCCTCACTACAGCTCTACAGTACTTGCACGTGCAAACGAAGAAGTGAAGCGGATGGAACAAATCTTCGCAGAACAGGATGCAGAAGAAGAAAAAGTGGCACGAAAAGTTTCAGTGATTATGGAGGCAATCCTTACTTCTCAAACTGAAAATGACTGGTTTGGACCTGATGCACAGATGATTACCCCATCTCGTTATGATGATATAAAAAATGGTATTGATGGATGTCTTGAATTTAGTGACGCACATACTGCAGATTATCTCGCTCTTAGTATAGATTTTACATATAGCCACAACAGCGGGCTTTCAAGAAATATTCGAGACATAGAGGCATCTATCAGGTCGGGCACATTATCAAAAATGGATTTTTTTGTAAGCTCTCAACTTGTACCAAGTGATGAAAAAGAATCAGAGGAGGTACCTAGATTTGTAGGGTCAAAGAGCGGTATTCCTAAGGTAGTAGTCGGGTGCGATGCAGAACATATCACCGAAATGGCACAACTTTGGATCGAAGGAAAGAACAAGACACTGTCGACACACCCTGCACGACTCATTCTTCTAGACCAGATGATTTTGCAAATGGAGCACTATATCACAATCGCAGAAGACGCAGATCGCCCTCAAATAGCTGAAATTTACAGAAGGGACTTGACCATCGTACGAAATGTTAGAGCTCAAGTAGCACCAGAAGTAATCCTTTCTGAGACCGATCGAGTAACTGAGAGTATTAGAGAGTTGACACAACGCTAATCCTACACAACCTACCGAATCTCATCCAATAATTCATCGAGCTCCTTGTATCGAACTGCAATTGTTTGCCCTTGGATAAGCCAGAAAATACTAGGATCAAATTCTTTAATAAATTCATAATCATGCGTCACTAGAAGAATTGAACTTTTAGTCTTTTTACAGACTTCGAGCAAGATTTCCCAAGTCACTTCATCGATATGGTTAGTTGGTTCATCGAGGATGATAAAATCCGGCTTGGCACCAAAAGCAAGAGCGAATCGCATACGCATACGCTCTCCTCCTGAAAGATGTTTCGAAGCAGTCGTCATACGATGTGTATCAAAACGCATAGCACCGAGCGCAGCACGCCCATCGATATCGTCAAGGTTTAGTTGTTGGCAGACAATTTGTAAAGCCGATTGTTCTTGATCAAACTCTGCATGCTGATTGAAATATGACCACTTAACTCCATCGGCCAATACCACCTCTCCAGCTGTTGCAGGCTCTTTGCCAGTCAAACATTTGAGAAATGTTGACTTACCTGATCCGTTTCTCCCAAGCAAAACAATCCTGTCACCAGATCGGACTTCAAGATTAGTATTATCAAAAATTCGACCCTTTGCTTCCGGATATTTAAATGCCAAGTCTTTAACTCTGCACAATAATTTTCCACCATGCAATCGCGCTTCAGTCCCCTGCAATTTTATTTTTGTTGATTTAGATTCAGGGCGACCTGACTGTCCATGAGCCTCTTTGAGCGCAGCAAGTTCTTCTTTGGCTTTTTTATATGCCGCTACTTCTTTTCCACGAAACGCTTTTGCTGCAAGAACACCAATCGATGCAGAGAGTTGTTTGATACGTTTTGCTTCGGCATCAAATGCGCGCTGCAGCCCACCAATCCGCGCCATTTTCATTTCAATATATTCATCATATCCCCCTTCTGAAATGTGCATGCGTCCATCTGCAAGTTCTCCTACTTTTGTGGCTATACTATCAATCAAAAGCCTATCATGTGAAATAAAAAGGATGGCCCCGCGAAATTCTTGGAGTAATTCTATAAGTGCCATACGGCTAACAATATCGAGATGGTTTTCTGGTTCATCAAGCAAAATATAATCAGGAGAAAGTGCAAGTGCAGTACTAATAGCTACTACTTTTTGTTGACCTCCAGACATAGAGCTACAGATTTTTTCGAGACGTGATTCAAGCGGAAAGCCGAGTGTCTTTGCAAAACCAAAAATCTTTTTATACAAGCTTTCACTCGGAGATGCCATCTTGGCACCTTCAAAGACACTATTGATATATTGACTGACGGTTTTTGCTTTTGACTCATCACTAAATTCCTGCGAGACATAAACAAAACGAATGTGACCATTTTTCTGGACCTGACCTGCATCTGGTTCTATCTCTCCACATACCATCTTGAGGAGGGTAGACTTCCCTGCTCCATTTTCACCAAAGATACAAAGTCGCTCCCGTTCGGTACAGGTAAAAGAAACACCTTTAAGAATCGGTCGCTCCTGAATACTATATTCGAGTTTTTTGACTTGGATAGATTTTTGCATGGGATATACCAAAGCATATTACATTATTATAGGTATTTGCCCAAGTTTACCTTTTTTTATTAACAGTTGTTTTAGCGAGGTTTTTATTGATTAATTATGAAAATAGAATTGACATACCTTCTGTATTAGTGTTTCATGGTCTTAGATTCAGCGCGTTTGCTGGTCACGAAACCAAAATTGTTCCTCATGAATAAAATCCAGAAAGGGCTGAACATTGTCTGTTCAGCATTATTCCTCTTCTTCGCCGCCATGGCCATCCTTGAATCTGTCTTTCAGATTGAAACCAAATTCTATGATTCTACCACTCGATCCCTTGTACTCCCTTGGGACCTCACCGGTCCTCTCGCGGAGAAACGGCTCCTAGCTGGAGTCTGTCTCCTTCTGTTTGGATGCTTCATATCCTGTATCACTGACATCGGTGATATGAAGCAGGGCATCACCATAGCAGGTGCGGTTAACACGGTCACCTCAGTCGGGTCAGTAATCATCTGCATCTGCATCATAAGTAAGATGCTTGATTTCTACGACTTCAAGTCTGTGGAACTGAGCAAAAAGGGCATCGCACTCTTGTTACCAATCGCCAAAGGCAATGCTGCCGGAGGCATCTTGGTTCTGAGTGCTATACTCGCATGTTCCGTCACATCGCTAGTACAAGATATCAAGGCTATACGTGGTGAAGGATAGCATCACGTACCAATTTTGTACCCCTAAAAATCGATCGCGAGGTAGGCCCCAAGCCCGCCTCGCGATTTTCTTTTATAGTATACTTACCGTATGAAACTCTCTCGACTTATACGCATGAGCAGACCCAGATTTTGGATCTATGAACTAGGGCCATACATCGTCGGTATTGCTGCTGCAATCGATGCTGACTTGTCTATATGGACCAGTCTCCCGATTATCGTCTTTTTTATATATTTCATGTATCCAGCAAATATCTATATCTACGGCATAAACGATATCTACGATTATGAAACCGATAAACTCAATCCAAAAAAAGTTGCCTACGAATCTCTTGCAATGCCAACTGAACATCCATTGATCTGGAAACATATCATCTGGGTAAATGCACCGTGGATTATCTACGCCCTTTTCATTCTGCCACTTTCTAATCTCACCTTTCTCGCTCTCTTTTTAGCTTTTGCTGGTTGGTACTCTGCCCCACCAATCCGCGCTAAAGCAAGACCAATTTTTGATAGCCTTTTTAGTGCAGGACACTATGTCGCCACTGCCGGATTTTCATATCTCTTAGCGCATAGCTTGGCAGGTACCACCCCATCGTATCTTTCTCTTCTCATTGGATCACTTGGTGGACTTGCATGGGCAATTGCCATGCATGCATATTCAGCAGTACCAGATATCAAAGCAGATGGCGATACAGGGCTTGCCACTATCGCCACTTTTCTCGGTGCACGCAATACAATACTTCTCTGTGCCGCCCTCTACACAGTCGCCACAATTGTCGCAAGTTACTATATTGGTCTCGTTGCCGTCATCGGAGGATTTGTTTATCTTTGGTATATGCTTCTTTCGCTTCGAAAAGTTACTGCCAAAGATGATGCTGGACTCTTTAAAATCTATACCTATTTTCCATATATCAATACCATCATTGGCGGTATCTTGTTTTGGATTATTGTCCTCCAGTAGTGGTGCAAATAAATCACCTACTATTCAAGTGTCTTAAGTGGCGCAGGATCACTGATATTGTGAATCCGCTTATATGCCAATTCGGCCGATATCAAACAAATCGGCATACCGATACCAGGATTCGTACCAGCTCCCACATAGAGCAATTTATCTACCTTCGGATGAATATTGTTTGGTCTAAAGATTGCAGTTTGTTTCAATGAATGAGCAAGTCCTAGTGCCGTACCTTTGAAAGCATTGTAGTCCTTGATAAAATCTTGCACGGCATATGATTTTGAATATATGATGCGCTCAGCGAGATCTGGTATGTCCATCTGTGTTGAGATTTCTTCAATAATCTTTTTTGTATATGTTTCAATCAATGCATCATCATGCGTTAATCCTGCTGCGATTGGCACAAGGACAAAGAGGTTTTCAGTGTCAGGCGGAGCAACTGTCGGATCAGTCTTCGATGGCACACAGATATAGAGCGAAGGATCAGTTGGCCATTCTGGAGTTTTAAAAATTTGCTTGAAATTTTCTTCCCAATGTTCTGAGAACAAAAGATTATGATGTTCAAGCGATGGAATTCGTCCTTTGACACCAAGGTATAAGATAAATGCCGATGGCGCCATAAGTCGACTATCCCAATACGCTGGACTCTTTTGTCGATACGGCGCTTCGAGAAGCACTTGGTCAGTATGCGCAATATCAGCATTTGAAATAACCATATCTGCTTGGAGCACTGTGCCATCTCCGAGCTCTACGCCATAAGCCTCATATTTTGCTTTTGGTGCATATGGTGATTTTTTGTCGGCTACAGACGACCCGGCCGACTGACCTGTCTCTTTCGCACGCACGCAAATCTTACTCACAGGAGCATTCAACATAAATTCCACTCCATGCTTTCGGGCAATCTTTTCAAGTGCCACAATCAATTCATAAATACCTCCTTCTGGATACCAAACCCCTTGCACAAAATCAACATAATTCATCATGCTATAAATTCCCGGAGCATCTCCAGGTGAAGTACCAAGGAGTACCGTCTGATATTGCATCACTTTACGCAAGATTTCGCTCTTAAATTTTTTCTCAATAATCTGTTGCACTTTTTGGAACAATGGCAATTTTCGTCCTTCTTGCATAACTCGCTTATTGAAGAAATCAAAAATCGAATCGTAATTTTTGAACATGAATTCATCTCGTGCAATCTGATATTGGTATTCTGTCGTCTGCATATATTCTCGCAATACCACTCCAGATCCAGGCTCTATAGATTCAAACGTCTCAATTGTCTTTTCAAGATCAGAATAAAAATCATAATGTTTTTTTTCACTTTTTAAAAAGACACGGTATGAGGGAGAGAGTTTTTTCAGTTTCAAATAATCTTCGATACGCTCACCTATTAATCCAAAGAAATGCTCAAAAATATCCGGCATCATATACCACGATGGACCCATATCAAAAACAAAACCATCTGCTTTCAACAGTCTGGCACGTCCGCCAAGTTGCTCGTTTTTTTCGATTACTTTGACTGCATATCCTTTTTTGGCGAGCAAACATGCAGTTGCCAAGCCTCCGATTCCTGCCCCCACTATGATAACTGTTTGTTTTTTATTCATGGAAAATATGATGTCGTTTTGTGGCATACCACCTCTGTATGCGATACGTAAATAATGTACGCACGATGAGCCAGGTCTTATGCAGAGTAGACAGTCGTATCCGCCCTTTCAGTGTATCATATCCCTGCTTTATAATTTTGCGGTGCAAAGCACTGTACAAAATACGCGCTACATATATACCCTTTCCGGCAAAGGCTGGTAACATAAAGATTCCTTTATCAGCTCTCTTGTATAATGCATCTGTTCTTTCAAGTTCAAACTTGATAAGCATTTTGATTTCATCCGTCACTGTTTTTTCAGCCAACATGTTTTCTGTTACTTTGTACATCTCCATATCCTCTTGTGGAAGATATATGCGCCCGCGATCCTGATAATCTTCACCTATATCCCGAATAAAATTGGTCATCTGAAATGCATCGCCAAGTGTTTTGGCATACCCCAATATCTCCATGCGATACCTTTCATCGGTATTGAAACGAGAGTCATGTGTACACAATATATATGTCATCATGATTCCAACCACCGATGCTGAGCCATACATATATGCTTCTAAATCAGCATAGGTCTTGTATCTATGTGTAGTAATATCGGCGCGCATCACATCCAAAAATTCCTGACTATGTTGTACTGGTATTTTGTATGTATTAAATACATATCGTGCAGCTCTCAAAACTGCAATCTCGGTATCATCCAGACCTTGCTCATATGACTTATCTTCAAGACAAGCATGCCAAGCATCTTGCCACCGATCTAAATGTCTCTGTGCTTCTTGTGGGTCATGTGCATATGTTGTATCTACGTATTCATCTGGAATACGCACAAAAGCATATAACATATGTGTTGCTTCTCGCAGATCTTGTGGAAATAGTGCGGTGCCCGCAAAAAAACTTTTACCGTATTTTTGGTGAATATCGGCACAAATACGCAAATCTGACAGGTACTCTTGATACTGCATACAAATAATTATGAAACTCGTTTTTGAATAATATCAAGCAAAGTAGCAAACTGTGTCCGAGATTGCATATCGAATCCAGTACGATCAAGTACTTCATGTGCCTCTATGATATATGTTTGAATAGTCTTTTGGGCAAATGGCACGGCCTCTTTATCTAAGACTGTGCGTAATTTAGCTCGCTTAGACTCATCGAGTGGGACACCAAAAGAATCTTTAAGGGTTGCAACATCCTCTTCCGACCCATGATCAAACACATATTGGGTAATCATAGTATGTTGCCCATCTTCAATATCTAAAAAGTTTTGCTTTCCTGTTTTGGCAGGATTACCGACTATATCCAACATATCATCTTGAATCTGAAATGCCTGACCTATGGCAATTCCCAATTCTCTCAATATCTCAGTAGTCGCATGCTTTTGCGGACGCCCTTGATCCGGCTGTTCCGCCTCTGCAAATGCATGGCCAATGAGCATAGGATTTACAAATGAATACAATGCGGTTTTCAATTCATTTTTTTTAGCCAATACTTCTGGTGGGACATGAACTTGTGTCATGAGAGAAACATCGAGCATCTGCCCCACTAGGACTTCATCTATCATCTGTGCGAAAATCTGTTGCACTTCTGGTGTACCACTTTTCATTACCAATTCATATGACCATGAAAAAATAATATCTCCCGCAAGTACACCAAAACTATTACCAAGATGCTGATTATCTCCACGTGGATATGAAGAAATTACTTCGCGTACAAATTCATGTGTAGTCGGGATGCCATGTCGTTCCTTCCCTTTATCTATTATGTCATCATGTATAAGAGCAAATACATGGAAGAGTTCGAGTGCTACTGAAAATTTCAATACTGTATCTATATCTCTCCCGCCACATGCTTGATATGCAAGCATACACATATATGGCCTGAGACGCTTTCCACCATGAAGTGCAATATGGATAGTGTGGTCCACCACTTGCTGAACAAGAGGTGCCACCGTGGTATATCGAGACAATGTATTTCGCTCAGTGATGTATGATTGCAAGACCGTATTGAATTCAGTCTGAAATTCTTCAAGGGAGGCGAAGGGTGCGCGGGACATGAATATGAGGTAGGGTTAAATTGTATATAGTATAGCACTATTTGTAGCGATGCTATATTACATTACTATTGACCTTTAACAATATCCAAAAAACCTCTGAGGGTAGATTGCATAATTGGATATATTTTTTTACTAAAAAAACTAAAGTGTTGATCGACAGTATACCCTTGAGGAATCGGGAACAATTTTACCTGACTCAGTTGTGTCAGTTCTTCAAATGTGACATTACATTTGAGTGAATAAACTAATACCATTTCAAAAATACTTTTTGCATCAATATACCCAAGACATACTGGTGCACTAAAAAGATCACGGGATACCCCTAAATCAGAACTAGCTCGCATATAAGCAAACTCTGCAACATCGGAAAGTTTGTATACATCTTGGATAAATCCACCTGGAAATTCAACTGCAACATTCCAATCTCCGCAATCTCGGTCAATAAAAAAGAGTGTATCGTCTTTCGTGCGTATTAAAATATAGGCAGAAAGTACTTGCATCGGTACTTCAGATTCAAATCCGCTTAAGGTATCACCATCTGTATATCGTAAACCAACGATTTCTTTATAAGTAACATCTGGTACAACGCTGATATTTGTTGTCAAGTTTGCTGACAAATTTGACAATCCTACAACACGCAGCAATGTTGCATTGTATAAGTTTATTCGTTTTTTTTGAAGTGTAGACCACACTGATTCAATCCTTTGTCTAATTAACTCAGTATATACAGGTTTATCAATTGGTGAAGTCTGTACGACGGTCAATGTAACTCGTTTATTGCTTTCTACATGTATTGAATTATGCATATTACACAGAGTATACATTATTAAACAAACAGAACAATATCACCTTTTAGTTAAAAGAAACCGTTACCATGCACCAAGCTTGTAGCGACTATATTTATAAGATACATATACTACCTGTCTGCCTTCTGACTACTGATCATTGATAAAGGCTTAAAACAAAGGCCTAGAACAAGGGTTTGAAACAGTGGGTTAAAACGATGATTTTACGTTTAAGTCCTAGATCGCAAAATCTTTTCCATCGCTCGTCCTTTTGCCAATTCATCGATCAACTTATCGAGATATCTGATTTCTCGCATAGTCTTTTCTTCTATCTCTTCGATATGCACTCCGCAGATAGTACCTGTAATCTTTTTTCGAAGCGGATTTAGTTTTGGAGCAGATTTGAAAAATGTCTGCATATCGACTTCTTTTTTAAGCACAGTTTTGAGTGATGTCGGCGTATATCCAGTAAGCCAATAGATAATCTGGTCCACTTCAGATTTCGTGCGATTTTTTCTTTCCGCTTTTGTGATATACAGAGGATATATCTTGGCAAATGGAATGGTGTAGATGCGGTGGGTGGGCATAGAGAGATTATAGCACCTATAATTTAGTCCTGAGAGAGTTCATGGACATTTTTTATGTTAGTTTATTTTTTGAAAAATATAAAATGAAAATCCCGTGGCACCTTGATGGTGCCACGGGATTCGATGGGTGACTTCCGATTATTATTCCGAGGTATCATCGTGCCACATACCTCAACTTATACGAGTTCTTTCAACTTTTCTACCGCTCTTTCTACTAACCTATCACCTACTTCACCCCAATTAAAATATTTTTTACATTCTTCAGGTGATACAAATATTATTTCAGTGACCTTGCCTGCAGGGTCACTCACAAAGGGACCGTACGGCTCTATGGTGCAAATATACCTTAATTGATAGAAAGGGATTCCGTCTTCAGTTTGTGGTGTAGTTTTCTGGTATCCAATTGGCATATACTTTAGTACTTTCATATTTGATTCCTCTTTAACCTCTCTAATCATTGCCTGATCAGGATGTTCACCAGATTCAATTCCTCCCCCTACTGGTGTATATGAACCAGGTTTTGTGATATTGTTCACGACAATAAATCCTTTTGCATGATCATCCTTTAAGAATGCAAATGCATAACACTGTGTGCACATTTCTTGTGGTAAGTGATCAAATGAATCTGCATCAGTGTACTCATTTGTATATTCAACACCCTTATGTGTAGTGATAGAAGTGATAGTACGCATAAGATAACAGTACCATAAGGATATATTTAGGCAAAGCTACACCTCCGTATTTATCTCCACTATCTTCTGCCACAATCCCCTTTTCACTTCTGGATTCAAGGTCAGAAACCATTTCCATGCACCTTCATAATCATAGAAGCCTTTTCGCTTGCTTTCGACTGCGATCATATTGTGCGCAAACTCTGTGCCGTACAAAATCACCCAAACATCGTAGAG
>JACCDZ011847822.1_pt1 | contig 10890 bp, 9 predicted proteins | sample 7449551 | NCBI WGS metagenome assembly JACCDZ01 (sample SAMN15323452, study PRJNA562643) | freshwater metagenome | isolation source: river surface water | place: USA:Blue River Watershed | collected 2017-08-18
ATGACAAAAAGTTACACAACTCAAATTAAAACGATTTCCACTAAAAGAAAAAATAATAAACCGAATAGATCTGCTCTGGATTTTATTTTGGGTTATAGCAAATCGGTAGAAATTACATCAATTTCCAACCAACAATTTATTTTGAATAAAAACTAATTCATAAAATTAATTTATGGAATACATTCTGGAAGTTCGCAACCTAAGTAAACGATTTGGTAAAATCAATGCCGTTAATTCAATATCATTTTCTGTTGAAAAGGGAAATGTTTATGGATTACTTGGACCAAATGGAAGTGGAAAATCTACTACGTTAGGAATATTACTTTCAACAATAAATCCAACTGAAGGAAATTGGTCTTGGTTTGGTCAATCAGGAACAAGCTCCGAAGTTTTAAAAAGAATTGGTGCTATAATAGAACAGCCTAACTTTTACACTTTTTTATCCGCAGAAAAAAATCTAAAAATTATTTGCGAAATTAAAGGTGTTTCTTACGAGCGAATTGATGAAGTATTAAACCTAGTTGGATTATTAGATAGAAAAAAAGATAAATTCGCTACTTTTTCCTTAGGAATGAAACAACGATTATCAATTTCCTCAGCGATGTTAAATAATCCAGAAGTTCTCATACTTGATGAACCAACCAATGGTTTGGATCCTGAAGGGATTATTCAAATTCGCGAAATAATTAGATCGATTGCATCACTCGGAACAACAATCTTATTGGCAAGTCATTTATTAGATGAAGTTGAAAAAGTTTGCAGCCATGTAATTATATTGAAAAAAGGAGTCTCTCTTTATTGTGGAAAGGTTTCGGCGATGACATCCACAAAAGGCTATTTTATTTTACAATCAGCTAATCTAACAGAATTATCTGATGCCCTTCAACAAATGAATGTCTTTAATAATATAAAAATAGAAGAAACTAAAATTATCGCTTCAATTGATCAAGATGTTTCAGCGGAAGAATTAAATATATATTTAGTGAAAAAAGGAATTTTCCTCAGCCATTTAGTCAAGCAAAAAGAGTCACTTGAAGAACAATTTTTAGAACTTGTAAAATAATACCATAAATGAAAAGACTTATACGTATTGAGTGGTTAAAAAACTATTCTTATTTTCCGGTAATCTTGTTTTCAACTATTTATTTTGGGTTGGTTGTTGGATTTACCTTAATTTGTTCCCAGACCGTTCCGATTTTAGGTATTTCTATTAAACTAATAGATCAAGGTTTTTTAGATTTTCCTCAAATATGGAATTTTCTCGCTTACTTCACCGGCCTTCTAAAAATCTTTCTTGGGTTAATTGTGATATTTACGATTTCCAATGAATTTACCACTAAAATGTTTAAGCAGAATATTATAGATGGATTAAGTAGAAAAGAATTTTTAATCTCAAAGGTATTAACCATTTCAATACTTTCTTTTATATCCACAATCCTTGTGGTAATCATGGGTTTTTTACTAGGTTTTTCTTTTTCAAAATCAACGGAAATTGAGTTAATTTTTAAAGAGAGTTATTTTATAGTGGGCTATTTTTTAAAACTATTCACTTTTTTAACTTTTCTACTTTTCATTACCGTATTAATCAAAAGGGTAGTATTTGTTTTTCTTACTTTCTTTATCTGGTGGGTGATTGAAGTAATATTAACCATAATTGAATATCAATCTAGAGTTATTGAAAAATTCGATGCGAACGGAAGAAACATTACAGAAAAAGTAGACTTGATAACCGATTATTTACCTTTAAATACCATGTCTAAATTGGTAGAAGAGCCATTTCAGCGCATTAATTTTATTGAATCGTTAACCGGTGGAAAATACACATTTGAAATTCCATACACAACCGCATTTTCAGCAGTAGTTTATTCATTATTGTTTCTCTTTGGTACGTATACAGTAATGAAAAAAAGGGATTGGTAATTAATTATTCGTTTTGGCAACTAATGAAATTAACGCCATCATTGAAATAAACAATTGAACTCCTGTTTCATCTTCCAAGGTAGTTCCATCTTCATCAGGTGTTGATATCTCAACTAACATAAAATGAACTAGGTCGGCTTGTCCGGTATATTCTTCAAGAAGATCTAGGTTGTCTTCTTCAAAGTATGTCTCCAAAATTGATAAAAATTCTTGTTCAAACTCCTCAATATCTTTTACCTCAATTTTATTTAATGAACAACCTGCGTGAGAATACGATTCCATTAAAAGACAAAAATAATAAACGAGTAATCCTTCCAAATCAGGATTTTCATACTCCACAGCTGCTGATAAAATATAGTCTATTAATTCAGGTTGTGCGGTGGCATGTTTCTCACATAGATTCTCTAGACCATCATCGTCCAAGTGATCAACCAAATCGATAGCTTCGTCGATTGAAGTAAAAGTAATTTGTTTCATTTTTATTATTGGGGCATTTTTTACAAATGCATAAAATTCTTTTTTGCTAATAATTCATCCTCAGATTCTCTATAATCGGGATCATCAACACAACAATCTACTGGACATACAGCAGCACATTGAGGCTCATCATGAAAACCAACACATTCTGTACATTTGTCATGAACAATATAATATACATCCATATTTACTGGTTCAAAAGGTGAATCTGCAAGTATTTCATTCCCGTCTAATGTTTCTATAATTCCTTTGAGGGTAGTACCATCAGAATATTTCCACTCTGCCCCTCCTTCGTAAATGGCATTATTTGGACATTCAGGTTCACATGCGCCGCAGTTTATACATTCATCAGTTATTGTAATTGCCATATCTCCAAAATTTTGGTTACAAAGATACAAACGGATTAGTAAACCTTTTGTTCGAATCGATAAAAGTTTTGGTTTATTTTATTTTTTTGAGAGTCTTTCAATAAGTCAAATTATCTTTGAAGAATGAAAAGACAAGAAATTCTTCAAGCAATTCAATCCCTACATGATTTTTTTATTGCATTAGGTAACAATGAATTTGACCCAACAAAAGCAAATCGCTTTACTCAACGTGAATTTGAAGAATTTTCTTTAATCATTCAGCAACAAAAAAATCATAATGGTTGGTTTACAGAAGAAAGTGTTAGAAAATCATTATTGGAATTAGGTAAAATGATTTCCACTGAAAATATTCAACCATGGATTTCAGCATACTCATTTACAGATAACCCTAAACGAATTCTAATTATAATGGCTGGAAACTTGCCACTAGTTGGGTTTCACGATCTACTTTGTGTATTAGTTTCAGGTAATCATGCTTGTGTGAAATTAAGTTCCGAGGACAAAATTCTGTTACCTAAATTTTTAGAGTGGTTAACTAAAATGCATCCAAAATTAAATGAAGTTATTTCTATTGAGTTTGGATTAGTTAAAAATATTGAAGCTGTTATCGCAGCAGGTAGTGATAATGCCAATTTACATTTTGAAAAATATTTTGGACATGTACCACGATTATTCCGGAATAATAGGACATCAATTGCAGTAATAAAAGGAAATGAAACTACTGAAGAACTAAATTTACTTGGTTTAGACATCTTTAACTATTTTGGTAAAGGTTGCCGAAATGTCAGTTTTTTATTGATTCCAGTTGATTTTAATTTGAATTTATTTTTTGAAGCAATTGTTCCATATGGCGAAATAATTAATAACAAAAAATATGGCAATAATTATGACTACAATAGAGCCATACACTTGCTAAACCAAGAAAATGTATTAGACAATAACTTCGTTTTACTTAAAGAAACCAATCAGTTATTTTCGCCAGTTTCTATGATACACTACTACAGGTATACTTCCAATAATGAATTAAATTCGATTTTAGAATCTAACAAGGAAAAAATTCAAGTAATTATAGGAAATGATTACATCCCATTTGGAAATTCTCAAAGTCCTGCACTCACTGATTACGCAGATGGTATTAATACTTTGGAATGGCTAGCAAACTTATCGAATAACAGTAACATGACCTACTGATGTAAGTTTTTTATCATTTTGTTTCCGTTTGAATTTGATTTTCCACGTATAAACTCCGTCTGGTACTTTCATTCCATTGTTGTAAGTTCCATCCCATCCAGCATTCACATCATGACTTTCCCAAATTAATTCTCCCCAACGATTGAAAATATCCATTTCAAAAGAATATGGGTCATATCCTGAATAAAATACCGCATGAAAATTTTGATTGAATTCATCATTATCTGGAGTAAATGTATTTGGAACCCAGAAGATCACTTCTTCTTCCTCTACACAATCCGTAATTACAGTTACTAATACAGTATCAATTCCTGTACAACCAGCATTCGTACTTCCTACCACAATGAATTCAGTTTCTCCCATGTTAGGTAGATACGGAACTCCATTTTGCATCCCATTATTCCAAGAATAATTTACTGCGCCGGATCCTTCCAATGTTATTTGATTTCCAATACACAACGTTAAGTCAGGCCCCCCGTCGACAACAGGGAAATCTTCAATCGTTATTGTGTATGTATCATTACCTGGACAAAGTGGTCCTGGTGTTGTATATGTAATTGTATAAATTCCAGGAGTAGATGAAATTAAATCTATAGCACCTGTAGTTGGATTCAATGTTAAACCTGGACCACTAGCAAATGTGCCACCTAACGTACCTGAAATTTGAGCTGATGGATTAAGGTCATTCAAACAAAATAAATCATCAGAATAGCTTAGAGATGCGTTTTGAGCACCTGTGAAAGTTCCGGAAACAGTTACAGGGCAACCATTAGCGTCTTCGATATCAAATGAATACGGTCCTGTAGTTAGATTTCCTAAAATAATATTTCCTCCATTTGTTGTTGTACCGTTCACAGCTGTAGCACTTGCAGGCGAAATACTTCCAGGTACTAAAGTGAAGTTAGTTCCATTCAACTGTGCTGCTCCCCCATTCACCGTTGCTGTAACAGTACCGTTTGCACAATTTTGCGTTTGTGTTGCAGTTACTTGCGGTAGATATTGAACCGCAATCGGTATTCCAAGCTCAAAACATGGATCTGCAGGTAAAACAACGTAACTATAAATACCATCAACTAAACTATACATGGTTAACGGCACTAAATAAACAGTATTATTTGTAAAAGTTCCAGCAGGAAATGCATTAATTAATGACAAATCATTTATGTCTGTTATAGTTGGTGTACTAGCTACCACACCTTGTAAGCATGGATCATCTGGAATAGTTAACCCTGTTGCTGTTGACATAGTTGGGTTTAACGCAACTGTTGGTGGACAGCTATATACCAACCAAGCTATTCCTGGATCATAGGTCGGAGCGGTTGGGTCATAATTAGGAGATAATGGATCTGTTGCTCCAATAATTTCTACTGGTGGGGTCCAATTATTATTAGAAGTAATATCAATTTGATCCCCAAAACATAACATGGATAATGAATTAGCATCACCTGTTACCGTAGTAACATAGGTACCAACTTCTGCAGGACAAGTACAAGATGGAGGTGCTGTATAAGTCAATGTTGCAGAACAAGATGCATCAGCGGAAAAACTAGCAGTAATAACACATGAAGCGCCATTTGAATTCCCTGTAAAAGTGAAGTTTTGGGATGTGCCAAATGGGGCATTAAACGTTTGCGTTCCTCCGCATGAATTTGTTAATGTTAACGTTCCTGTAGTTGGTGCATCTGCATAACTTATTGTACCTGTTAACGTGTATTGATTTGTTATGCCATCGCATGATGAAACAGTTCCCGTAAATGCGGTGAAATTACATACTGGAGCAACTATCGAACAATCTGTTGTTGCCGTACCACTATTATTATTAGTAAAACTAATATTCGTAGATGTATTGGAAAAGTTAGTAATCAATAAAACATAAACCTCGCCCGGTTGAGCGTTAGTAATAAATGCGGATTCTGTTGCTGCTGTGCTAAAACTACAATCCACCACAACATTTGTGGTAGTTCCATTCCCCATATTATCGCAATTCGCATTAGCATTTGCTAAATCCGTATATGGACCATACAATATATAATCGATATCTACTCCTGATGAATTAGTCATATCTAATCCTAAACTACCCCCATTTGCAATCTGAAAATAATACCATGCCGGATTAGGTGAAGAACCTAAACAACCATAATTATTATTAGGATAAGTTATTGAGGCGTCAGTTTGATTAGTTCCAGCAGGAAATGTTATCGTCGTTCCTGTACAAAAAGGGTCTGATACACATCCTGGGGTTGCACATGCCGCAGGTGCTGTATAGTTTTGAGACAACGTACAAGCCGCATTCGCACTAAATACCGCGGTAACCGTACATGTGGCACCATTCGCATTTAAATTAGGAAATGTGAAGGCTTGTGGAGAAGTGAAAGGCGCATTAACTACTAAATTCCCTCCACAAGGAGATGAAATGGTTAATGTTCCTGTTGTTGGAGCATTTACAAAAGATAGAGAACCTGAAACATTATATAAGTTATTAGAACAAGCAGTAGGTACTGCTGTTAATGTGGTCATAGAACAGTTGCAAGAGGCAGGTGCTGTAAAGTTCTGTGTAAAAGTACAAGCAGGAATAGCACTAAAAGATGCGGTAACGGAACAAGCTGCTCCATTTGCTGTTAAACCTGCCAAAGAATAAGCCTGTGGCGATGTGAATGGTGCATTAAACGTTTGTGTTCCTCCACAACTGCTAGTAACGGTTAATGTTCCAGAAGAAGGAGCATTAGCAAATGAAATACTTCCATTTAATGAATATTGATTCGCTGAACATGCCGTAGGTGTAGCTGAAACCGCTGATATTGAACAGTTACAAGAAGCTGGAGCTGTATAGTTCTGTGTTAAAGTACAACTCGGTGTGGCTGAAAATGTAGCCGTAACCGAACATGCAGCACCATTAGCAGTTAAACCGGTTAATGTATAAGCTTGTGGTGATGTAAAAGGTGCGTTAAACGTTTGTGATCCTCCACAACTATTCGTAATGGTTAAAGTTCCAGTTGCAGGTGCATTAGTAAATGTAATAGAACCACTTAATGAGTATTGACTATTATTACAAGCTGATGGTGTGGCTGTAATCGCTGAAATAGCACAGTTGCATGCAGCTGGAGCCGTATAGTTTTGGGTGAAGGTACAGGCTGTATTAGCACTAAATGTTGCAGTAACGGTACATGCAGCACCATTGGCTGTTAAACCTGTTAAGTTATAAGCTAGAGGTGATGTAAAAGGTGCATTAAACGTTTGTGTTCCTCCACATGAACCAGTAACGGTTAATGTACCTGTTGTAGGAGCATTAGTAAAGGCTATAGAACCACCTACCGAGTACGTACCATTAGAACAAGCCGTTGGTACAGCAGATACCGAAGATATAGCACAAGGACTCACACATGATGCTGGAGCTGTGTAAGCTTGAGTGGTATTACAATTTGCAAATCCAGAAAACGTAGCAGTAACGGTACATGCCGCTCCATTGGCTGTTAACCCGGGGAAACTGTAAGGAATATTCGTGAAAGGTGCATTGAACGTTTGAGAACCACCACAACTATTAGTAATTGTAACAGTTCCTGAATTTGGTACAGAAATACCTGGACCGGCCGTTACTGTCAAATTACCAGATAAAGTATACGTATTATTTGAACAGGCAGATGGATTTGCAGTGAGGTTAACACCACAAGTAAAAGAACAATCCGCAGAACCTGATCCTCCAGTTTGATTAAAGGTTATCGTTCCCGCCTGATTGGCATAGTTAGTTAATAAAACTACATAAACCTGTCCAACTTGAGCATTTGGAATAGATGCAGATTCAACAGCAGCGGAAGAATAGCTACAGTCTACTGTTCCACTACCAGCTGGAAATGGGTTCGCTCCAGCACAAGCCGCATTAAGAGAAGTATAAGGTCCCCAAATTGCAAAATCGACATCAATACCAGTTCCTGAAGTATTAACTTGACTGATATTAAAATTCATCGTGCCATTCGCATCAATTTCCAAGTAATACCAAGATGGATTAGGTGAACTTCCTAAACAATCTACTGCACCCAAATTGGTAACATTTGTACTGTTTGGAAAAGTGTATGTTGTTCCTGTGCAAAATGGATCGGCACCAATACATTGGGAAAATGAAAAACTAATAAAACAAAAAGCTAAAAAGGAAACGAGTAAATTTCTCAACATAGGGTAGAAATTAGGGTGGGATTAATCCTCAAACTTGAACCAAAATTCTTTTTTAATAAGCGATTTATTCACTTTCGCCCAAGACTTGGCAATCGCTTTATTTTCCTCATACGATTTGTATTTATCGTATTTTGGGAAACTTGCAGGTATTGAACCGTCGATAAAGTAAGTTTTTAATTTTTCAGGCCTAACTACGTATTCACTGTAATACTTCCCCCCCGATTTTTGCTTGGTGTGCGTTTGGGATTTTAGTTCCGATTTTGGTTTCACTTGAACAGAATTGTTCGGTGTTATTTGGGCTTTAATTGCGAATGTACAGCAAACTAAAACGGTAGTTACAATTATTTTCATAGAATCAGTTAATCGAGTTAAGACAAATTAGTGACGACGAATGTAAGAAAAAGTTGCCAAACATTAAAATAAATTATTTATGATGTCCTTCAATAAACATTCTTTTTGAGTTTTTTCATTCATACTAATTAAAATTAGTTTTGTAAATTTAGATTTCATTTTGATCAATTGAACACTGAAATTACAAACATCAGCTATTATCTTCCTCCTAATTCATTATCGAACCAGGACCTATCTTCATTATTTGAGGACAAATCCGAAGATGAGATCCTTCAGTTATTTGGAGTTAAAAAAAGATCGATTCGAAATCCAGGTCAAATAGGATCTGATTTAGCTTTTGAGGCTGCAGAAAAATTATTTCAAGAAAATAAATCAATAATCAAAACTTCCATTGATTTTCTAATTTTTTGCACTGAAGGGTTGGATTATAAAGCTCCTACCAGTTCCAGTGTACTTCATTACAGATTAGGATTAAGTGAAAATTGTGGATGTATCGATTTACCCATGGGATGCTCGGGATTTGTTTATGGATTAAGTATTGCTGATGCCATGATTCAATCAGGAAATGCTACGAACGTATTGTTATTAGTTGCTGATATTCCATCCTCCGTTATTCATTCAACAGATTTTGAAATGAGATGCATATTTGGTGATGCAGGAGTGGCCATTTTAATTTCGTCTTGTACTGAAAAGAAAATTGGAAAATTTATTTTTGGGAACGACGGATCGGGTGCAAAAAATTTGATTGTTGAAAGAGGAACAACGCGTTCTCCAATAGATCAGGAATGGTTGGAGTTATACAAGGACGAACCAGAGCATCTATCTCATGGGCGCATGCAAATGAATGGGCTAGAAATTGCTCGATTTTCATTACAGAGAGTTCCTAGTTTACTAGAAAATACGTTAAAAAAAAACAATATTACATTTGAGGATGTTGATTTGTTTATTTTTCATCAAGCAAGTAAATTCATTCTAAATGCCCTTCAACGAAAATGTAAAATTCCTTTGGAAAAATTTTATACCTATTATGAAGAAATAGGTAATACCGTTTCTTGTTCTATTCCAATTGCTTTAAAACATGCTGAATTAGATGGAAAACTGAAAAAAGGAAATAAAGTTATGCTGTTGGGATTTGGTGTAGGCTACAGTTGGGGAGGTACAATAATAACTTGGTAAACTTGCATTTATGTCTATTTTAAAAAAAATGTCCACTACCCTATCTGATTCAATTATATATAATTCAGATTGGGCACCAAATCAAGTTGTTAATGAATTAATTGGCAAAACAATCAAACTAGATTTTACCGGTCATTTGTATTGCCAAGTTTGTAATCACGAAACAAAAAAATTCTTTGGTGAAGGTTTTTGCTATTCTTGCTTTATAAATTCCTCGCAAGCATCCCCTTGCATTTTACGTCCAGAATTGTGTAAAGCTCATGTAGGCGAAGGGAGAGATCCTGAATGGGAAGAAAGAAATCACAATCAACCTCATGTAGTTTATTTAGCACAATCTGATTCAGTTAAAGTAGGCGTTACTCGTTCTACTCAAATTCCAACCAGATGGATTGATCAAGGAGCAAAATCCGCCATTTTTTTAGCCGAAACACCCAATCGCTATGAGGCTGGAATATTGGAAGTTGCACTTAAAGCTTTTTTTACTGATAAAACGAATTACAGAAAAATGCTTCAAAATGAAATTGATGATTCGATCGATTTAATTGAAGAAAAATGGAACGTTGTGGATCAATTGCCTTCTGATTTACAAACATTTATATCAGAAAACGATGAAATTATTGAATTCAATTATCCCGTTTTAAAATACCCCATTCAACCAAATTTAATTAACCTTGAAAAGACTCCAATTTTTGAAGGTAAACTTTTAGGAATTAAAGGACAATATTTATTGTTTGAAAATGACTTTGTAATGAATATTAGAAGACATACAGGATTTGAAGTAGATTTTATTTTTTAATCAAATCTTCCAACTTCATCTGAATTTGTTGACAACCAAATGAATCTATTTTTAATCCATACCGTGCTTCATCGATTTTAGCGAAAATATCTCGAACAAGTTTTGACTTTTGTTCCATTCCTTTAATTGACTCTAATTGATTAATTTTCTCAAATCTGGTTAATGATTTTGTTTCGGAAAAAGTCAATTGACCTTCCAACCAATTATCAAGCGATTCACAAACCAATTGAATATAATCCTCAGAATCATTCATTTTAGAAGCCAATACCTGTAAATCTAAGTTGAAAGAGTCTCTTTTTTGTACAATAGATTCTTTACTTGAATGCTCAGCATGATTTATACTATTGTTTGTATTATCAGGCACATCCTTTGTATGATCTTTTTTCTTTTTTCTTTTGAAAATAATAAATAACATGGCTAGCAAAGAGAATCCAATTCCTCCCA
>JACCDZ010087564.1_pt1 | contig 10887 bp, 12 predicted proteins | sample 7449551 | NCBI WGS metagenome assembly JACCDZ01 (sample SAMN15323452, study PRJNA562643) | freshwater metagenome | isolation source: river surface water | place: USA:Blue River Watershed | collected 2017-08-18
ACGATCTCCTGGCTGTCGGCCATACAGCGTTAAAAACGATCTCGGAATGCTCATTTACCACTCGTAAACTGCGCTTCCTCGACCGTTTTTGCCTTGTCTGGCTCTAATCCAGAAGATCGTAAACAGGCTCTAACAGAGGCACCCTTCTTCCGGCATAACATGAGAACCCGATGGTCGATTTCGAATCCATCCGCCCCTACCGCGATGACGAAGTAGCCGCCGTACTGGACCGTCTGCTGGCCGACCCGGCCTTTCTACAGACTTTGCTGCGTTTTCGCTTTCCGCGCCTGGCCGGTCCGCTGGGCTGGCTGCTCAAACCTGTTATAGCCCATCGGCTGCGCCGTGAAGTCGCCGGCATCAACAGCGTCGATGCCCTGCAGAGCAAACTGGAGCCCTACGTCGACCGCGTCATCGAGCGCGCCAGCGACGGCATCAGCTACTCCGGCCTGGAACAGCTGCAAAGCGGCCGCCCCTACCTGTACATCGCCAACCACCGCGACATCGTGATGGACCCGGCCTTCGTCAACTATGCGCTGTACCATGCCGGTCAGCCGACCCCGCGCATCGCCATCGGCGACAACCTGCTGCAGAAGCCCTTCGTCGGCGACCTGATGCGCCTGAACAAGAGCTTCATCGTGCAGCGTTCGGTCAGCGGAAGGCGCGAGAAACTGGCCGCCTATCAACTGCTATCGGCCTACATCAACCACTCGATCCGCAACGAGCAGCAGTCCGTCTGGATTGCCCAGGCCGAAGGCCGGGCGAAGGACGGCGACGACCGCACCGACTCGGCCATCCTCAAGATGTTCCATATGGCCAACAAGGAGCAGCCATTCGAGCAGGCCCTGGCCGAGCTGCACCTGATTCCGGTATCGATCAGCTACGAATACGACCCCTGCGATCTGGCCAAGGCCCGCGAACTGCGCATTCGCGCCGAGACGGGCGACTACCAGAAGGCCGAGGGCGAAGACGACCTGAGCATCGCCCAGGGCATCACCGGCCACAAAGGCCGCGTGCACGTCAGCTTCGGCAGTGAAATCAGTCAGCCCAGCGCCGATGCCAAGCAGCTGGCGCTCGCGGTGGATGCGCAGATTCTCGCCAACTACCGGCTGTTTCCGGTGCACTACCTGGCCTATGCCCAGTGGGCGGAGCGCGACAGCTCACTGGCGGTGCCCCGAGCCGAGGATTTGTTCAGTGCCGCAGAGCTGACCACGGCACAGCAGCAGTGGCAGCAGCGCCTGCAGGCCTGTCCGGCCGAGGACCAGCCCTACCTGATCGGCCAGTACGCCCGTCCCGTGGCCAATCACTACCGGCTGCTCCAGGCCTGAAATGCAAAACGGCGAACCTGAGTTCGCCGTTTTTGCTTGCTGCGCTGGTGCTTAAAGCTGGGTGCTGTACCAGGACAGGCAAAGGGCGCCCGTCAGCACCACCAGACCGAACCGACTGAAGAACCGGTTGAGCTGCGTCGTCGCCTCGTCCAGCTCGCCGTCAGCCTCGATGCCTTCAAGAGCACCGGCCGCACTCAGGCGGGCCAGAGCGCGCTGCTGGCGCATGCGGGTAGCCAGCAACAACCAGCTGCCGGCGATGGCAAAAAACAGCGCCAGACTGTTGAGCGCCTGCGCCGGATGGGCCAGACAGCTCAGATACAACGCCTGCAGCGACATCACAACCTCCACCGGGGCATCAAGCACCCTACCGTCACGACTGCATCACCGGCCTCAACCAGCGACCTCTCAATGGCGGCGCAGTCTACCGATTCGCGCACAGGCCGTATGGCTATTCCGACGAACGCACGCGCCTTCAGCGCAGCTCGCTGAAGGCGATCTTGATCCCGAGCAGCACCAGCACGCCGCCCATCAACCGGTCGAACCAGTGCCCCAGCCGGGCAAAGCCACGGCGCACACGGTCATGACTGAACAGCAGGGCCACCAGGGTGAACCACAGTGCCGTGGCCACGGCCAGATACAGGCCATAACCCGCCTGTACCGTCAGCGGCGTGTGCGGGTTGATCACCACGGTAAACAGCGAGAGGAAGAACAGCGTGGCCTTGGGGTTCAGGCCATTGGTGACGAAACCGGCGACGAAGGCGGCCCGCGCCGTACGCAGCACCCCATCGGCCTGCGGCAACACCAGCTCAGGCGCCGGCTGCGCCCGCAAGGCACGGATGCCGATGTACACCAGATACGCCGCCGCCAAGTACTTGAGCAGGCTGAACAACAGCACCGACTGCGACACCAGGAGACCGATACCCAGCAACGAGTAGGCCACGTGCAGGAGAATCCCCGTGCCCACGCCCCAGGCGGTAAACAGCCCGGCGCGCCGGCCGTGGGCGACACTCTCCTTGAGCACCACGGCAAAATCCGGCCCCGGACTGGCCACCGCCAGCAGATGAATCAGGGCCACCGTGAGAAATTCCGCCCAGTACATCGGCACCGCCTCCACTCGCTTTGCTAGGCTGGCCACCTTACGCAATAAGCGCCTCCCGCAACAGGTACAGTTTCCCATGAACAATGGTCATGCCGTCTTCCTCGACTGCGCCTCCCTCGATCTCGGCGATCTCGATCTCGGCGATCTCGATCTGGCCCCGCTTCGCGAGGCCTTCGCCAGCCTGACCTGCCATGACAGAACGAGTCCCGAGGAGCTGGTCGAACGCCTGCAGGGCGCACAGGTGGCCATCAGCAACAAAGTGCCGCTGACTGCCGAAACCCTGGCGGCTCTGCCGGACCTCAAACTGATTCTGGTGGCCGCAACCGGCACCAACAATGTTGACCTGCCGGCCGCGCAGCGCCTCGGCATTACCGTGTGCAACAGCCAGGGCTATGGCACGCCTTCGGTCGCCCAGCACACCCTGATGCTCATGCTGGCCCTGGCCACCCGGCTGCCCGACTATCACCACGCCGTACAGGCAGGGCGCTGGCAGCAGGCAAGCCAATTCTGCCTGCTGGACTTCCCCATCAGCGAACTCAGCGGCAAAACCCTCGGTATTCTCGGCGCCGGCGAGCTGGGCAGCGCCGTGGCACGACTGGCCGAGGCCTTCGGCATGCGCGTGCTGCTGGGCCAACTCCCCGGACGACCAGCGCAGCCTGATCGCCTGCCACTGAACGAGCTGCTGCCACAACTCGACGTGCTGTCCCTGCATTGCCCGCTGACACCGGCCACCGCGCAACTGATCAACCGTCAGCACCTCGACCTGCTGCCGCAGCATGCGTGGCTGATCAACACTGCCCGCGGCGGCCTGCTCGACGAACAGGCCGTGGCCGATGCCCTGCGCGAAGGACGGCTGGGCGCCGCCGCGCTGGATGTGCTGAGTGTCGAGCCGCCCACGGCCGACAACCCGCTGCTGGCAGGCGACATTCCGAATCTGCTGATTACCCCGCACTCGGCCTGGGGCAGCCGCGAAGCCCGGCAGCGCATCGTCGGGCAACTGGCCGAAAACGCCACCGCCTTCTTCGCCGGGCAGCCGCGGCGGGTGGTCACGCCGGGCTGATCCGGTTAGCCTTGTCGCCTTTTTCAGGAGCGCCCATGGATCCGCGAAGCGAAGTATTGCTGCGTCAGGCCGAACTGTTTCAGGGCCAGGTTTTGCTGGCCGGTTTACCGGCCGACGATCTGCTCGGCAAGTTGCCCGCCGCCCACGGCTGGAGCTGGCATGCCGGCGAGCAGGCCGGGCTTGAGCAGCGCTTTGCCGGTCGTAGCGAGTTCGGCACCACAGCGCCGGCCAGTCCCTTTGCCAGCGCCGTGCTGTTCCTGCCGAAATCCCGCGAGCTGACCGACTACCTGCTCGACAGCCTGGCCGCGCGCCTGCCTGGCGCCCTGCTTTATCTGGTCGGCGAAAAACGTGCCGGCATCGAGCGGGCGGCCAAGCAGCTGCAGCGTTTCGGTAAGCCGCGCAAGCTCGACAGCGCCCGCCACTGCCAGCTCTGGCAGGTGCAGATCGACAACGCACCCGCCGTACCGCAACTGGAACAACTGGCCGAGCGCATCAGCCTGCCGCTGAGTGACGGCCCACTGGAAGTGATCACCCTGCCCGGGGTGTTCAGCCATGGTCGCCTGGACCGCGGCACCGCCCTGCTGCTGGAGCACCTCGACAATCTGCCCACGGGCCATCTGCTGGATTTCGGCTGCGGTGCCGGCATCCTCGGCAGCGTGCTCAAGCGGCGCTACCCGCAGAGCCGGCTGACCCTGCTGGATGTCGACGCCTTCGCCCTCGCCGCCAGCCGCCTGACCCTGGCCGCCAACGGACTGGAGGCGGAGGTGCTGGCCAGCGATGGCATTCACGGCGCCCCCAGCGGGCTCAGCGCCATCATCAGCAACCCGCCGTTCCACAGCGGCGTGCACACCAGCTATGCCGCCAGCGAAACCCTGCTGCGCGAGGCGGCCCGTCACCTGCTACCGGGCGGCGAGCTGCGCATCGTAGCCAACAGTTTCCTGCGCTACCCGCCGCTGATCGAAGAACACCTGGGCACCTGCCAGACCCTGGCCGATGCCGAGGGTTTTCGCATCTACCGCGCTGGCCGGCGCTGAGCGACTTGCCAGGCGTAAGGCTCAAAGGCACAATGCGCGCGTCCTAGGGGAGTAGTCTCCCGTGAGCGCCCGCTCACCCGGCACGCGTCAACATACTTGCTCCACAGAGCATGGCGCCTGCGACCTCCGGCCTGATCCAGGCCTGTGGTTTGACAAGACCTATGACACGCACACCTCACCCGGGGCGGGAAGGTAGTACGTGTCATAGCCAATCGTCGAACCCGCCCCTGAGGAATCCCTGATGCTTGAATCCTTCGCCGTCTCCACCGGCATCGTTGCGCTCGCCGAAATCGGCGACAAGACGCAATTGCTCGCGCTGGTTCTGGCCGCCCGCTTCCGCCGCCCCTGGCCGATCATCTGGGGCATCGTCATCGCCACCCTGGCCAACCACTTTGCCGCCGGCGCCGTCGGCCACTGGGTCGCCGGTCTCTTCAGCCAGACCACCCTCAGCTGGATTCTCGCCGCCAGCTTTGCCGCCGTGGCGATCTGGACCCTGATCCCGGACAAGCTCGACGATGACGAGGAATCCAAGCTCAAGCGCTATGGCCCGTTCGTCACCACCCTGATCGCCTTCTTCCTCGCCGAGATGGGCGACAAGACGCAGATCGCCACGGTCATGCTGGCGGCGCAATACCAGCAGCTGAGCATGGTCGTCGCGGGCACCACCCTGGGCATGCTGATCGCTAACGTACCGGTGGTACTGGCCGGACACTTTGCCGCCGACCGCCTGCCCATGACCCTGATCCACCGTCTGGCCGCCCTGTGCTTTGCCGGCCTGGCGATCTATGCCGCCTGCCAGGCACTGGGCCTCGTCACGGTGTAATGTGACGCACCCGGGCAAAACCTTTGCCCGGGTGCACTGCTCGCAGTGCGGACTGCTAAGCTCTGCGCATCGAGCATTAATCATCCTCAGCAAGGAGCTGCATATGTCACTGGATGACATGAAACGTACCGTGCGCCAGCACATCGACCTGTCGTGGAACAAGGGCCGCCTGGCCCTGGCCGAACGCTTGCACAGCAAGGATTTCCTCTACAAAAGCTCGTTCATGGGTCGTCCGCTGAACGGCAGCGACTACTGCGCAATGGTCGAGGAAATCCGCAGCGCCATGCCCGATCTGGAAGTGGTGATCGAGGAATGCCTGGCCGAAGGCAACAAGGTGGTCACCTGGAGCACCCTGATCGGCACGCTGGAAAAAGCAGCGATGGGCTACCCGGCCAGCGACCGGGTACTGAGCATCTCGGCCATGGCCTTCTGGACGCTCAATTCGGTCGGCGAAATCCAGGAAATCTGCACCATGTTCGACATGGAGAGCTTCCGCAGCCAGCTGGGTCTGGAAACCCGCCCCTTCGCCGAGAAAGCCCTGCCCTGATAAACGCCCGGCAGTCTGCACTGCCGGGTTACCCTCAGCGACGCGCCTGCTGATACAGCGGCATCACCTTGGGGATGGCCGCCTGCAGCGCACTGATACGCGAGCTCGATGACGGATGCGTGCTCATGAACTCCGGCGGCGCGCCGGCGTTCGCCTGGGCCATCTTCTGCCACAGGCTGATCGCCGCATTCGGGTCGTAGCCGGCCCGCGCCGCCAGCTCAAGACCGATCAGATCGGCCTCGTTCTCGTTGCCACGGCTGTTGGGCAGGGTCATCAGGTACTCGACCCCGACATTGGCCACCTGCATGGCATCGCCAAAACCCAGGGCACCGCCCAACTGAGTGGCCATCTGCACGCCATAGGCCTTAGACATCGCCTCGCGACCATGCTCGCGCAGCGCATGGGCGATCTCGTGGCCCATCACCGCGGCGATTTCATCATCGCTCAACTTCAGCTTGTCGATCAGACCGCTGTAGAAAATGATCTTGCCGCCTGGACCACAGTTGGCATTCAACTCCGGGCTGTCGACCAGATTGACTTCCCACTGCCACTGCGCGGCATCGGCACGGAACACCGGCGCCTGGGCAATCAGGCGCTGGGCAATCGCATTCAGACGCCGACTATCGGCCGTGCCGCGCTCCAGCACACCCTCGCTGGCGGCCTTCTGCACCGTCTGCTGGTACGCCTGGGCGTACTGCTGGTTGACCTGTTCGGTGGACACCATGCTGAACATGTACTGCTTACGGTCGACCCCCACCGCGCCGCCCTGGGTGGTATTCACCGCCTGGCAGGCGCTCAGGCCAGCCAGCGACGTCACCAGTACCACACGCCACACACCACTCATTGCATCACTCCTTGGCCACATGAGGGCGGCCATCCTAGGCAACCGTGCAAACACCAGCAAGCTCGGCTTGCGTGTGGCACGTTCTGCATCTTTGCTAAGTAAAGAAATTAAGGAAATTTGCCACCCTGGCCGATATCACGGAAACAGGCCTATCTGCGACTTGCGGAGTCATCATGAAGTTCCGATCAATCCAGTTTTCCGTTGCCGTCCTTGCCGGCGCCAGCATTCTTGCAGTGGTTATCGCACTGGTGCTTTACGCCGTGTTTTCCACCGCCCGCACCCAGGAACTGGTAGAGCAGAGAAGTCGCGAACTACTGCAGAGCGTGATCACGCAGCGACTGCTGAGCCTGGCAGAAGGCCAGGTTGGCAAACTGCAACGTGAATTCGAGTATCCGATGAACATGTCCAAGGCCCTGGCGACTGTTAATGCCAAGCTTGGCAGCAATGGCTTGAGCATGAGCCGTGAGGAACTGTCCGCACTCACCGGCGAGTACCTGCGCACCAATCCCAAGCTGATCGACTTCTATATCGGCTGGGAGGCGAACGCCTTCGATCAGGACGATGACCTCTACAAAGGCCAAAAAGACTTGGGCTATGACGATACCGGCCGCTTCATGCCCTGGTGGTATCGCGACGGCAGCAATCTGAAACTCGAACCGCTGATGGCCAGCGTAATGGAAAGCGAGAAGATCCTGCCCACCGGCGTACGCGAAGGCGAGTTCTACCTCTGCCCCAAGCAAACCAAGGCTCCTTGCGTGGTTGATCCGGCACCTTATGAATTGGCCGGCAAATCGGTTCTGATGGCCTCGTTCAACGCACCCATTATCGTGGATGGGCAATTCCGCGGCGCCGTCGGCAACGACCTCGCCCTAGACTTCATTCAGGAACTGCTGAGCACCGCGAACAAGTCCCTGTATGACGGGGTCGGCAGCATGAGTCTGATCTCCGGCAAACTGCGCGTGATCGCACACACCAAGGATGCCAGCATGATGGGGCAGCCTGCCGAAGACATTCTCGACAGCAGTGACATGGAGAACCTGCGCAAGATCAGCGGCAACACCCCGCAAGTCGAAATCAATGAGCAGAGTGGGCACGTCGAACTGCTGCTGCCCTTCAACGTCGCGGGAACCGAAACGCGCTGGACCCTACTGGTGCACTTGCCGCTGTCGGCGGTCATGGCCGACCTGGACGCCCTGCAAGCCGACATGAAGGAGCAGGCGCGCACCAGTGCGATTGGGATGACGGTCGTAGGCCTGATCATTGCTGCCATCGGCCTGCTGGTCATCTGGCTGGTGGGCTACGGCATCGCCAAGCCGCTCAAGGAAATGGTCCACATGCTGGACGACATCGCCAAGGGCGAAGGCGACCTCACCCACCGTTTGGAGGTGTCCCGCGCCGACGAGCTGGGCTCGATTGCCGGCGGTTTCAATACCTTCCTCGGCAAGCTGCAAACCATGATCAGCCAGGTGGTCGCCTCGGTGCAGAAGGTCAGTGACTCCTCGGAAAACACCGCCGACATCGCCATCCGCACCAACCAGGGCGTACAGCGTCAGCTCTCGGAAATCGAACAGGTGGCCACCGCCGTGCAAGAGATGTCGGCCACGGCCCAGGAAGTCTCGCGCAGCGCCACTCACGCCGCCGATGCCGCCAACAACGCCGATGCCGCCGCCAACCATGGCAAGCAGGTGGTGCACAGCACAGCGGCCTCCATTGCCGGCCTGGCCAGCGAGATCGGCCGTGCGGTGGGCGTGGTGCAGAACCTGGCCAAGGACAGCGAAAACATCAACGCCATCCTGGTGGCCATTCGCGGCATCGCCGAACAGACCAACCTGCTGGCGCTCAACGCCGCCATTGAGGCCGCCCGCGCCGGTGAGCAGGGCCGCGGCTTTGCCGTGGTGGCCGATGAGGTGCGCAACCTGGCGCAGAAGACCCAGCAGGCCACCGAAGAAATCCAGACCATGATCCAGCAGCTGCAGCATGGCACGCGCGAAGTGGTGAAGGTGATGCAGGAAAGCCAGGAGAAGACCGACGACAGCGTGCAGCACGCACGCCAGGCGGCCGAAGCGCTGGAGACCATCACCCAGGCGGTATCGGTGATCAGCGAGATGAATACCCACATCGCCACCGCCGCCGAGGAACAGAGCGCGGTGGCCGAGGACATCAACCGCAACGTCACCAATATCGGCATGGTCGCCCAGGAAGTGGCCAGTGGCGCCGATGAAGCCAGCGCCGCCAGCTCCGAACTGACCAAACTGGCCGAGCAGCAACGCCGGCTGATCAATCAGTTCAAAGTCTGAAAAGACCCGTCATGCAAAAGGCCCCACAAGGGGCCTTTTTGTTGTGTCGCCAGACTCCGGCTCAGGCCGAAGCGGCCAGATGATGGAAGCTGAAATAGAAGCGCAACGCATCAACCAGCTCGACGAACTCCGCTGGCGGCGCAACCAGGGCAAAGCCCGAGTCATAACTGCCCGGCGTGACATCCTCGCGCGACCATTGGCAGGTGGCCGCAAAGTCGATGACATGCACACCATCCGTGCCGGGAATCTTCAGGCGCATCTCGAAGCGCGCCCCCACAAGCATCGGCAACTGGCTGATCAGCATCAGGCCGTCCAAGGAGATGTTGCCGATAGAGCCCATCGGCTTGTCGGTGAGGCGGTTGAACACCTTCAGGTAATACGGCAGCTGATGGCGCTCAATGCGACGCTGGCTTTTCATGGCGACCTGGCAAGAAGTAAGGACTGTCAGTATGGCTGGCGATTAGCCAGCAGCCAAACTTATGGACAAGCGGCAGCAACCTCGCCACGCAGCCGGTCACGGGTGGCTACCACCTCGGCATCGCTGACGTACTCGGTGCTGCCATCGGCGCCGCGGCGATAGAAGCGCCCACCCTCTTCCAGTTGAGTCAGGCGCTTGCGCAACTGCGAGCATTGCTGCTCCTGCTCGGCGCGCCGACTGGCCGTCTTCTCGGCAGCCTGTTGCTGCTCGGCACGACGCGCGGCCTGCAGTTTTTCCAGACGTTCTTCGCGGGCGCGGGTGGCTGCATCGCGCTCCACCACCTGTGGGCGAACCTCGATCTGCTCGGCGCTGGGCGCCTGCGGCTTTTCCGAGTAATGCACCTGACCGCGCTCGTCGGTCCAGCGATAGATCTGCGCCGACGCCAGCGCAGGCAGCATGAGAAGCAGCAATAGTGCACGCATAAGACCTCCTGTCAGGCCTTCAGCTTAACCCGAGGCGCGCAGGCGGTCATCGGCCTTCCAGCCGCTACAGACCAATCGCCACCGGTTTGGCCACTGGCTCGCGCAGATGCCCCAGCTGCTCCAGAGTGTCCAGACGGGCCTGGGCGCGGAAGGCATACTCGCTGCGCGGGTAATTCTGCAGCACGAAACGATAGGTCTGCGCCGCATCGACATAGAGTTTCTGGCGCTCCAGACACTGGCCACGCAGCACAGAAATCTCCGGCTGCAGGTAAGGCCTGGAGCGGATGTTGCGTTCGGTCTGCGACAACTCCAGCATCACCCGCCCGCACTCGCCCTCGGCATAGGCCTTGTAGGCATTGTCCAGGTGATAGTCGGCGGTGGTTCGGGTGCAGCCGTGCAGACTCAACAGGGCAACGATCAGCAGTGATAGACGCATGACGAAATCCTCCTCATTAGGGGATGTATCGACTGCGCGCAGTAAAGCTGAAGGCAAACTCGCCTACCAACCTAGGTTGGGAAGTCATGGCCCGCCGGCCACAGCCCCGGACACGGCTGATAGACTCCGACAAAGCCCCTTGTTTCCCTTTCCCTGCTCGACCTGGAGTCGCCATGCGCCACGCCCGCTACAGCCTGATCGCCCTCGCCCTGCTGGCAGGCTGCTCGCCGACCACGCCGCTGTTCATTGCCCAGGTCGCCACCCATGAGGTGGTGGACTACAAGACCATGAAGAACAACCGCATGGTCGCCGCCATCGAGGACGAAGGTGACCTGCTGACCTTCAGCGCCATGGCCATCCGCGATGCCCACAGCGAGCAGGCGGAAGAGACCTATCTGGCCGGCTACCACGACAGCAAGCTGAGCAATGAAGTGCGTGCCATCGCGCTGTACCAGATCGGCCTGGTCTACATGAGCCGCTACAACGACCAGCGCAACGACACCAAGGCGCTCAACTACTTCT
>JACCDZ010018379.1_pt1 | contig 10876 bp, 12 predicted proteins | sample 7449551 | NCBI WGS metagenome assembly JACCDZ01 (sample SAMN15323452, study PRJNA562643) | freshwater metagenome | isolation source: river surface water | place: USA:Blue River Watershed | collected 2017-08-18
ATGCGGCACAACCTCGGTATCCGTCTGCGAGGTAAAGACAAAACCCTCGGCCTGCAGCTGCTCACGCAGCGCCTCGTAATTCTCGATGATGCCGTTGTGCACCACCGCCACATCGCCGGACTGATGCGGATGCGCGTTGCCCTGCGTCGGCGCACCGTGCGTGGCCCAGCGCGTATGCGCGATACCGATCTGGCCGCTGACACCGCTGGCATGCGACGCATCCGCCAGCGCCTGCACCTTGCCGGGCTGACGCTCACGCTCAATGCTGCCGCCATGCACCACGGCCAGACCGGCCGAGTCGTAACCGCGATACTCAAGGCGACGCAGGCCTTCGATCAGTACATCCGTAATATTTCGCTCGCCAATGGCACCAACAATTCCGCACATAACCTTCTCCGTAAATTCTGAATCGCTGGCTTAAACCTTGGGCGCTTTGCGCGGACGCTGCCAACCCTCAATGGTTTTTTGCAGCGCACGGCCAATAGCCAGCGTGCCATCCGGCACGTCCTTGCTGATCGTCGAGCCAGCACCGGTGGTGGCGCCGGCACCAATCGTCACCGGCGCTACCAGCGAGTTATTGGTGCCAATAAAAGCATCATCGCCAATCGTGGTTTTGTGCTTGTTGGCGCCGTCGTAATTGCAGGTGATGGTGCCGGCGCCGATATTCACGCCAGAGCCAATGTCGCTGTCGCCGAGGTAGGCGAGATGGTTGGCCTTGGAACCGAAACCCATGACCGTGGCCTTGGTCTCGACGAAGTTGCCAATGTGCACTTCGTCAGCGAGCTTCGAGCCAGGGCGCAGACGCGCGAACGGCCCGATCTGCGCATTGGCACCGACTACAGCGCTATCGATCAGCGAATACGGCTTAATCTCGGTACCAGCGCCGATTTCGCAATCCTTGAGGATGCAGCCGGCCCCCACGCGCACATTATCGCCCAGCACCACGCGGCCCTCGATAATCACGCCGGCATCCAGCGATACATCCATGCCATGACTGACCTGGCCACGCACATCCAGACGCGCCGGATCCAGCACCGTCACGCCAGCCCGCATGAGCTGCGTGGCCTGATGCCGCTGCCACACACGCTCCAGCGCCGACAGCTGCACCTTGTCGTTCACGCCCTCAACTTCCCAGATTGTATCCGGATGCACAGCCGTGACCGGTACGCCTTGCGCCGTGGCCATGCCGATGAGGTCAGTCAGGTAGTACTCGCCCTGGGCGTTATTGTTTTTCAGCGCGGGTAGCCAAGCATGCAGTAGCACATTGGGCACGCAGAGAATGCCGGTATTGGCTTCGGTGATCAGCTTCTCGTCTGCATTGGCATCCTTCTGCTCGACAATGCGCACCACGCGGCCCTGCTCGCGCACAATGCGGCCGTAACCGGTCGGGTCGGGCAGATGCACGGTGAGCAAGCCGAGGCTCTGGTCATCCGGCACCACTTCGATCAGGCGTTGCAGCGTGGCCACGGAAATCAGCGGCACATCGCCATAGAGAATCAGCGTGCGGCCCTCGCCGGCCAGCACCGGCAGCGCCACTTGCACGGCATGGCCGGTACCCTTCTGCTCAGCTTGCAGCACCCAGTCCAGCGCCTGCCCAGCGAACGCCTGCTGCACCACATCGCCGCCGTGACCATAGACCACGATCGGTCGTTCTGCACCGAGCTCACGCGCAGCAACAATGACATGATGAAGCAGCGGCTGGCCGGCCAGCGGTTGCATGACTTTCGGCAGCGCGGAACGCATACGCGTGCCCTTGCCCGCTGCCAGGATGATGACCTGAAGACTCATGAAGGATGGCTTCCTGCGAAAACTGGCCGCCAGTTTACACCAAGCTCCACGCGCATTCAGGCCAGTTTGTCGGTGCGCTTCACGCCTGACTTATTCGCCGCGAATATATTGCTCAAGCTGGCTGATGATGGTCTTTTGCTCGGAGATGACATCTTTCACCAAGTCACCAATCGAAATCAGGCCCAGCAGCTTGCCATTTTCCATGACCGGCAAGTGACGCATGCGCTTTTCCGTCATGAGCGCCATGCAATCTGCATTGGTCTGGCTAGGATGCACAAACATGACCGATGAGGTCATGATGTCTGCAACAGGCGTAGCCTGCGACGAACGCTCCAACAGCACAACTTTGCGCGCATAGTCACGCTCGGTGATGATGCCCACAATATTCGAGCCCTCGGTCACCAGCAAAGCACCAATGCCTTTCTCAGCCATCAGCGCCACTGCTTCAAGCACCGTCTGATCAGGGGAGATAGTGACAACATTCGAGCTGCCCTTGTTATGCAGCAGTTCTGCAACTGTTTTCATGAGGCATCCTTGAGCCATGACCAATGAGTGCTTTTTGTAACACGAAAAATGCAAAAGGGCAGCCTGAGCTGCCCTTTTTATCGCTAACGACTTTGGCTGTATCAGCCGCGGCCTGCGCGATTCTTCATTGCCTGCAAGGTACGCAGTTGAGCCGCAGACTCTGCCAAGGAGGCCAGAGCGATGGAAGTATCCATCTCACCCTTCTGGTTGGTCAGCGCCTCTGCAGCCGCACGGCGCGCTTCCAAGGCCGCAGCCTCGTCCACATCCGCAGCACGCACAGCAGTATCCGCCAGAATGGTCACGATGGTTGGCTGCACTTCCAGCACACCACCCGAGACGTAATAGATCAGCTCTTCGCCATCTTCCAGCAGCACACGCACCGGGCCCGGCGCCAACAGCGTCAATAACGGAGCATGGCCCGGGGTGACACCGATGTCACCGAGCTGACCATGCGCCACCACCATCTTGGCGCCGCCGGCGTAGATCGATTCTTTGGCACTGACAATATCGCAGTGAATCGTGTTCGCCATGTTCTACTCCTGAGCCTGAAGGTGAAGAAGCTTAGAGCTTCTTCGCCTTTTCGATGGCTTCGTCGATGCCGCCAACCATGTAGAACGCCTGCTCCGGCAGCGAATCGTAATCGCCAGCCAGAATGCCCTTGAAGCCACGGATGGTTTCTTTGAGCGAAACGTACTTACCCGGCGAGCCGGTGAAGACTTCAGCTACGTGGAACGGCTGCGACAGGAAGCGCTGGATCTTACGCGCACGGTACACAACCAGCTTATCTTCTTCCGACAGCTCGTCCATGCCCAGAATCGCGATGATGTCCTTCAGTTCCTTGTAACGCTGCAACACGTTCTGCACGCCACGGGCAACGGCGTAGTGCTCTTCGCCAACCACCAGCGGATCGAGCTGACGCGAGGTCGAGTCGAGCGGGTCAACGGCCGGGTAGATACCCAGCGACGCGATGTCACGCGACAGAACGACGGTGGCGTCCAAGTGAGCAAACGTGGTCGCCGGCGACGGGTCAGTCAAGTCATCGGCAGGCACGTAAACGGCCTGGATCGAAGTGATCGAGCCATTCTTGGTCGAGGTAATACGTTCTTGCAGAACGCCCATTTCCTCAGCCAGCGTCGGCTGGTAGCCCACGGCCGATGGCATACGGCCGAGCAGTGCCGACACTTCGGTACCGGCCAGCGTGTAACGGTAGATATTGTCGACGAAAAGCAGCACGTCACGGCCCTTGCCGGTGGCTTCATCTTTCTCGTCACGGAAGTACTCGGCCATGGTCAGGCCGGTCAGTGCAACGCGCAGACGGTTGCCGGGCGGCTCGTTCATCTGGCCGTAAACCATGGCAACCTTGTCAAGAACGCCCGAGTCCTTCATTTCGTGATAGAAATCGTTGCCTTCACGCGTACGCTCACCCACGCCGGCGAACACGGACAGACCGCTGTGCGCCTTGGCGATGTTGTTGATGAGTTCCATCATGTTCACGGTCTTGCCCACGCCGGCGCCGCCGAACAGGCCAACCTTGCCGCCCTTGGCAAACGGGCAGAGCAGGTCGATAACCTTGATGCCGACTTCCAGCAGCTCGGTACCGCCCGACTGTTCGTCGTACGCTGGAGCTTTGCGGTGGATGGACATGGTCACTTCGGTTTCGACCGGGCCGGCTTCATCTTCCGGCTGGCCGAGCACGTTCATGATGCGACCGAGTGTGCCCTTGCCAACCGGCACAGAAATCGGGCCGCCAGAGTTGGCAACCGTCAAGCCGCGGCGCAGGCCGTCAGTCGAGCCCATGGCGATCGTGCGAACGACGCCGTCGCCCAGCTGCTGCTGGACTTCGAGGGTGGTCGATGTCGCGTCAACTTTCAGCGCGTCATAGACTCTGGGCACGCTATCGCGCGGGAATTCGACGTCGATGACGGCGCCGATGATCTGGACAATACGACCGCTGCTCATGGGTTCATCCTCTCAAACTGCAATACTGTTTTAGTGGAGCGCAGCCTTAAACGGCTGCAGCGCCACCAACGATTTCTGAAATTTCCTGGGTGATCGCGGCCTGACGCAGCTTGTTATAAACGAGCTGCAGACTGCGGATCAGATCACCGGCGTTGTCGGTAGCGGCCTTCATGGCCACCATGCGCGCAGCCATTTCACAGGCTACGTTCTCGACCACACCCTGGTATACCTGCGACTCAATGAAGCGGAGCAGCAGCGCATCTAGGATGGGCTTGGCTTCCGGTTCGTACAGGTAGTCCCAGTTGTAATTACGCTCGCCGATCGCGTCATCACCCACGGTTGCCAACGGCAGCAACTGCTGCAATGTCGGCTTCTGCGTCATGGTGTTGACGAACTCGTTGGACACCAGATACAGGCGATCAATCTTGCCTTCATCGTAGTGATCCAGCATGACCTTGATGCTGCCGATCAGCGCTTCCAGCGATGGCTTGTCGCCCATATGGGTTTTTGCTGCAACGACCTTGCCGCCGAAATTCTTGAAGAATGTCGTGGCCTTGGTACCGAGCAGGCAAAATTCGACTTCCACACCCTGAGCCTGAAACTCGCGCACAGAGATCACAACCTGCTTGAACAGGTTGCTGTTGAGTCCGCCGCAGAGACCGCGATCGGACGACACTACAATGTAGCCAACGCGCTTGACCGGACGCTCGATCAGATAGGCGTGCTTGTACTCAGGCGTTGCGTGAGCAACGTGAGCCACGACCTGACGGATCTTCTGGGCGTAGGGCTTGCCTGCCGCCATGCGTTCCTGGGCCCTGCGCATCTTGGAGGCGGCCACGAGCTGCATCGCTTTCGTGATCTTCTGCGTGCTTTTGATGCTCGCAACCTTGACGCGGATTTCTTTTAAGCTGGCCATAGCCTCACCGAATCTTTGCTTGAGTCACCGGCCTAGCGCGAGCGCCAGGCCGGATCGTGCTTACCAGCTCTGCGTGGCTTTGAACTTCACGATGCCGGCACGGAGCTCGGCTTCGATCTTGCCATCGTAGTTTGCTGTGGCGTTGATGTTGTCCATCAGAGCCTTGCATTCGCTGTTCATGAACGCGTGCAGCGCGGCTTCAAAGTCGAGAACCTTGTTGACGGCAACATCGTTCAGATAGCCTTCGTTCACCGCGAAAATCGACAGCGCCATATCGGCGATGTTGAGCGGAGCGAACTGCTTCTGCTTCATCAGTTCGGTCACGCGCTGGCCGAGTTCCAGCTGCTTGCGAGTGGCTTCGTCGAGATCGGAAGCGAACTGCGCGAACGCAGCCAATTCACGATACTGAGCCAACGAGGTACGGATACCGCCCGACAGCTTCTTGATGATCTTGGTCTGAGCAGCACCACCCACGCGGGACACCGAGATACCGGCGTTCACAGCAGGACGGATACCGGCGTTGAACAGGCTCGATTCCAAGAAGATCTGACCGTCGGTGATCGAAATCACGTTGGTTGGAATGAATGCAGACACGTCGCCAGCTTGGGTTTCGATGATCGGCAGAGCCGTCAGCGAGCCAGTCTTGCCGGTCACAGCACCGTTGGTGAACTTCTCGACATACTCAGCCGACACGCGGGAAGCGCGCTCCAGCAGGCGGGAGTGGAGATAGAACACATCGCCTGGGTAGGCTTCACGGCCTGGCGGACGACGCAGCAGTAGCGAAATCTGACGGTAGGCTACGGCCTGCTTGGACAGATCGTCGTAAATGATCAGGGCGTCTTCGCCACGATCACGGAAGTATTCGCCCATGGTGCAACCAGCGTACGGAGCCATCAGCTGCATAGCAGCCGGTTCGGCAGCGGCAGCGGCAACGACCGTGGTGTAAGCCATGGCGCCGAACTCTTCGAGCTTGCGCACCACGTTGGCGATGGTCGATTGCTTCTGACCAATAGCCACGTAGATGCACTTAATGCCGGAGTTCTTCTGCGCAATGATGGCATCGAGCGCGAGAGCGGTTTTACCGGTCTGACGGTCACCGATGATCAGCTCACGCTGGCCACGGCCGATGGGGATCATGGCATCGACGGACTTGTAGCCAGTCTGCACCGGCTGATCCACGGATTGACGCCAAATCACGCCTGGCGCAACCTTGTCGACCGGGTCGAAGAGCTTGGCGTCGATCGGGCCTTTACCATCGATCGGGTTGCCGATGGCGTCAACGACGCGACCGAGCAGCTCCGGACCAACCGGCACTTCCAGAATACGGCCTGTGCAACGCGCCTTCTGACCTTCGGCGAGACCCAAGGCAGAGCCCAAGACTACCGCGCCGACAGAGTCGCGCTCGAGGTTGAGGGCCATGCCGAAGACACCGCCGTCGAACTCGATCATTTCGCCGTACATGACGTCAGCGAGACCGTGGATACGCACGATACCGTCAGCAACGCCGACGATGGTGCCTTCGTTACGCGCTTCAGCGGAGGCGTTCAGATCCGTGATGCGGCTCTTGATCAGTTCGCTGATCTCGGAGGGATTCAGATGCTGCATGATGCTCTCTTCCTCGAAGGAATAATCAGGTATTCAGGGCAGCGCGAAGCTTGCCCAGCTGGCCTCGTACAGAGGCATCGATAACCATGTCACCGGCACGAATGATGGTGCCACCGATGAGGCTGGCATCCGTCGTGCTCGACACATTAACCTGGCGTGACAGCTTTTGTGCCAGAACCTGGCTCAAATGCTGTGTCTGCTCGGCGGACAAGGCGAAGGCGGACGTTACCGTCACATCCACAGCCCCTTCAGCCTCGGCGCGCAAACCTTCGTAAAGGCTGCGAATCGCCGGCAGTGCACCCAGACGCTTGTGGCTGGCAACATTGCTGATGAAATTGCGGCCGGCGGCATCGAGACGATCGCCACAGACCTTGAACACAGCATCAGCCTGTTCGGCCGCACTCAACATCGGGCGCGACAGGTACTGATTGAAGTCTGCGTCAGCGACCACGGCGGCAGCGAGTGCCAGCATGGACGACCAACCGGCCAGCTCGCCTGCGCCACGAGCGTACTCGAAAGCGGCTTTGGCGTAAGGTCGCGCTACTGTTGTGAGTTCAGCCATGATGGTCTGTTGCGCCTCTTATTTGAGCTGGCTGGCCAGTTGATCGAGCATGCCGGCATGCTTTGCAGCATCCACTTCGGCTTGCAGGATCTTCTCGGCGCCGGCAACGGCCAAGGCAGCAACTTGCTGACGCAGCACATCACGCGCACCGGCCATTTCTGTCTCGATGTCTGCACGAGCCTGCGTGAGGATGCGCTCCGCTTCGGCCGCAGCCTGAGCTTTCACTTCATCACCGACTTGTGTAGCACGACGGTTGGCCTGCTCAATGAGTGCAGCAGCCTGCTGCTTAGCAGCCTGCAGTTCCTGGGCCACTTGCGCGTGCGCAACTTCCAGATCCTGCTTGGCCTTGTCAGCGGCATTCAAACCATCAGCAATCTTCTGCTGACGCTCAGCCATGGCGGCCATGATGGGTGGCCACACAAACTTCATGCAGAACCAAGTGAAGATCGCAAACGAGATCGCCTGGCCCACGATTGTGAAGTTGATGTTCACGCTATCACCTCTATTCCAGATTCATTCGGCAGGCCGGAAACCGGCCTGCAACATACCGATCGCGAGCGATCGATTACTGCTGAATGAACGGGTTGGCGAACAGCAGGAACAGACCGATACCGACACCGATCATGGTCACGGCGTCGAGCAGACCGGCAACGATGAACATCTTCACCTGCAGCTGCGGAGCCAGTTCTGGTTGACGTGCAGTGCCTTCGAGGAACTTGCCGCCGAGCAGGCCGAAGCCGATTGCAGTGCCGAGAGCACCCAGGCCGATCAACAGAGCAACAGCGATCAGGTTAAGGCCAATAACTTGTTCCATTTGAGTTTCCTCTTCAGGGTTGGTTTCAGTGTGTGTAAGGGTTTAGTGGTCGTGCGATTCAGACGCCATGCTCATGTAGACGATAGTCAGCATCATGAACACGAAGGCCTGCAACGTAATGATCAGGATGTGGAAGATCGCCCAAGGCACAGACAATGTCCACTGCAGATACCACGGCAGCAAGGCAATCAGAATAAACAGCAGCTCGCCGGCATACATGTTGCCGAACAGTCGCAGTGCCAGCGAAATCGGCTTGGCGATGAGGGCAACGCCCTCGAGCAGAAAGTTGAACCAGACCAGCCAGATGGTGTTGAACGGCTGGAAAGTCAGTTCCTTGGCGAAGCCGCCAACACCCTTCATGCGGATGCTGTAAGCCACGATCAGGAAGAACACGGAGATGCCCATGCCCAACGTTGCATTCACGTCGGTCGTTGGTACCACCTTGAAGAACACGGCGTGCGGATCGGCACCAAAGACTGAAACACCAATGACTTTGGCTATTTCCGGCAGGAAGTCGACCGGGAAAAGATCCATCAGGTTCATCAGGAAGATCCAGACGAAAATAGTCAGCGCCAGTGGTGCAATCAGCTTGGACTTGCCGTGATACGTGTCTTTAACGTTGCTGTGCACAAAGTCGACAACCACTTCAACGAGGTTCTGCAGACCACCGGGCACGCCGGACGTGGCGCGTACAGCAGCCAAGCGGAACAAGAAGCAGAATACTAGGCCGAGAAAGATCGACCAGCCCATGGTATCCACATGGATGGCATTGAAGCCCATCGCTGCAGCATCTTGAGCGGTGTGAGCAAAACCCCAGCCGTGTTCCGGGGTATACCCGTAAGTCAGGTTGGTCAGGTGGTGCTTGATGTACTCGGTGGAATTTCCAGCCATTAGTCTCTTACCCATCAGGGCTGAGTTGCGCGTGTCGTGAGTGGCACGACCCAAGCAACCAGCTGCTCCAAAACAAAACTGGCGAACAACCAACGCACATCGACTTCCTTGAAGCCGATAAACACGCTGGCAAAGAGCAAGGCGGTCAAGACAAACTTGCCGGCCTCACCCCTGTAAAATCCTTTCACAATCTGCTGGGCGGATGCTGCACCGGCATGACTGAAGGCGCGCAATACAAAATACGCTTGGCCCAACACTGCAATACCTGCACCCGCTAATGCGGACAGTGCAGCATGACTACCGGCGAGCGCGTAAGCGATAAGAAAAATCGCGCCCCACACACGGCATTGCCAGCGCAGTTGCAGCTTGGCTGGATTGATATCTACCAGCGGTTGCGGCTTGCTGACACTCATGCTGCCATCACCTGGCCTCTCTGTAAGCTGGTCAAAATGACACAAAGCCTTGAAAGCGCGCGGATTATAGAGGGCTGTGCGCTTAAAGGGCAACCAATTCGGCATGACTTTTCATGACTAATATCTCGGTCATGATTAACAAAAAACCCGTAAAACCCAACATTTAGGGGCTGTCAGCGCTCGAGAGCGCCTTATCTTGATATTTCTCGCGTATCGACATTCGTCGTAATTGCCGCAAAGTCTGCAGCGCGTCGTCTGCTAGGTTGTAATTGTAGAGAACAGCCGGGACTAATCCGCCCGGTTCTGCACTGCCCCACAGCTCAATCTTGACTTGGCCGTCCGGCTGAGGCGTTAGGCGCCAGCTACTTTGTACGGAGTACAGCCGTATCCTGCCAGGGATTTCGCGCGCATAGCCACGGACAGCCTGAGAACGAATGCTGATAACGCCGGAGGTCAGCGAGCGCTCGGATCGCACCACAACATCTCGTTGCTTGAATGGATACGGCAAGCGGTATTGGATGTAGATCCAGGCTTGGTTGCCGTGACGCTTGATCAATCGCGCCGCACTGACGCGTGCCGCCCATTGCGGCATCGCTGCCACGTCACTCAAGACCGCCTCGATGCCGGATGGCGTGCCCGGCATGACGGTCACAGCATAAACGTCACGATACAGCGCATCAGGTCGATCATGCAGATAGACACGAATCTGCCGCGCTGGCTCCTGGCGCTGCAAGCGCCAGCCGTCGTCGGCAGATACATCGGCACGTGCGACTCCCGCGAGCAAGAGCCAGAGGCAGGCAACAGCAAGCCTTGCGCCCTGCCGCGCAGCCCGATTGCTACTGAATATGCGCAAGAATGCCATCGAGCTCATCAAGCGAGTTGTAGCTGATCACCAGGCGCCCCTTGCCCTTGGCATTGCAGTCGATTTTCACCACAGCGCCCAGCTGATCAGACAACCTGTCTTGCAGCTGCCGTACATTGGGGTCCACGGCCCGCGAGCCCGGCTCGGGCTTTTCTGCAAGCAGCTGGCGCACCAGCGATTCAGCCTGACGCACGGTCATGCCTTTGTCGATGATCTGTCGTGCCGCTGCAGCCTGCTGCGAGTCCGGCAAGGCCAGCAAGGCACGCGCATGGCCCATATCCAAGTCACCATGGGCCAGTGACCGCTTCACTTCCTCGTTTAGGGCCAGCAAACGCATCAGGTTACTCACGGCTGCGCGTGATTTACCGACGGCATCGGCAATTTCCAGATGCGTGAGTTTGAACTCTTCGGCAAAACGCTGCATGGCCAGCGCCTCCTCCAGCGGATTCAAATCCTCGCGCTGGATGTTCTCAATCAACGCCAGCGCAATTGCAGCCTCGTCACCGATGTCACGAATCAGCGCCGGCACCTTGTCGAGCTG
>JACCDZ011337506.1_pt1 | contig 10876 bp, 9 predicted proteins | sample 7449551 | NCBI WGS metagenome assembly JACCDZ01 (sample SAMN15323452, study PRJNA562643) | freshwater metagenome | isolation source: river surface water | place: USA:Blue River Watershed | collected 2017-08-18
GATCAGGGAGCGCTTGTGTTGAGAACTCTTCAGCAATATCTGTCAGCATCGCTGAGAGCGCAAATCGACCGCACATACTCCTAATCTATTACTCATCTCTCGTGAACGGCTATGAACTAGAATCACCCATATGTGGCGCGCTCCTTTTCGAGGTAACACACCTGTTGCTGCCACCATCACAATTCCTGGTTCAAAATCAGTAACGAACCGTGCGCTTATTCTGAGTGCAATTGCAAGCACTCCTTCAATTCTTCGTCGTCCGCTTCGCTCACGTGATACCGAACTTATGGCCCAAGGCCTTCGCGCTCTTGGAATCGGAATCGCTGAAAGTGTGGATGAAAATGGCGATGAGATCTGGAGCGTCAAACCGGCCCCGCTTTTTGGTCCAGCTTCTATTGATGTTGGAAATGCTGGAACCGTTATGAGATTTCTACCACCGCTCGCCGCTTTAGCGCGAGGCCTCATTAATTTTGATGGTGATCCACGTTCACACGAGCGTCCACTTGGGCCCGTCATTAAAGCTTTGGAAGCGCTGGGGGTTTCAATAGATCACAAGAATCGTTTTGCTCTCCCGCTCACAATTAATGGCTCAGGTTCACTTAATGGTGGAGTGATTGAAATTGATGCAAGTTCATCAAGCCAGTTTGTTTCTGCGCTATTGCTAATTGGTCCAGCTATGAAGCATGGAATTACTGTGAAGCATGTGGGTGGAACTCTCCCCTCACAGCCACACATTGACATGACTGTTGCGATGTTGCGCCAATTCGGTGCCGAAGTTGATGATTCAAAACCAGATGAGTGGAGCGTTAAACCAGGAACTCTTCGCGGCCAGAATATTGTCATCGAACCTGATCTCTCTAATGCTGCACCTTTTATGTCGGTTGCACTTGTCTGTGGTGGAGAAGTAACGATTCGCGATTGGCCACAATCGACAACCCAACCAGGTGATGCGCTCCGTGAGATATTTACTCGGATGGGCGGAGAAGTGAGCTTCACTCAAGAGGGCTTAAAGATTTCAGGCAATGGGAAAATTCACGGTATCGATATCGATCTTCATGATGTTGGCGAATTAACTCCCTCTATTGCGGCTGTTGCCGCGCTGGCAGATTCACCTTCATCGCTCCGCGGTATCGGTCATTTGAGACTACATGAAACTGATCGATTAACTGCGCTGAGAACTGAGATAAATGGACTTGGTGGAAAAGTCTCGGAGGAAGAAAGCGCGCTCCACATTCATCCCGCTCCACTTCATGCTGGAACTTTCCACACCTATGAAGATCATCGATTAGCAACGGCTGGCGCTGTTATTGGTTTGGTTGTTGATGGAATCGAAGTAGAAAACATCGAGACGACGCGCAAAACTCTTCCTGATTTCCCTGGACTATGGAGTGAACTCCTACATGGCTAGACGCCGCCCTGATGAGAGCGATATTCGCATTCGCCCGCCGCGCTCGACTCGACCACGAAGTAAAGATCGACCTTCGCATAAAGACTCTGTAAGCGCGCTCGTCGTAACTGTTGATCGCGGTCGAACGCTATGTCGCACTGAATCTGGAGTTCTTGTTAATGCGATGAAAGCTCGCGAGCTAGGTAAGAACTCTGTTGTTGTGGGAGATCACGTCAATCTGGTTGGAGATACCAGCGGAAATGAAGGATCACTCGCTCGCATCGTCGCAGTACAGCCACGTCGCAATTCACTCTCTCGTACCATCGATGATGCCGGCGCTTTTGAGAAAACTATTGCGGCAAATATCGATCAAATGCTCATTGTTGCAGCGTCTGCAAATCCCGAACCCCGTTATGGATTTATCGATCGTTGCTGAGCCGTCGCCTACGACCAAGGCATAGTCCCCATAGTCATCATGACTAAATCCGACCTCAACAATCCCCATGAATTTCTTGAGGCTTACGACGCACTTGATGTGAAATCTTTTGCAACACAACGCGGTGCTGACCTAACAGAAATCAAGAAAGCTTTACAAGATAAGAGTTCGGTACTTATTGGACACTCAGGCGTAGGTAAATCAACTCTTGTAAATGCTTTGCTGGGGGAAGTACAGCGCGCAACAGGTGATGTGAATGATGCAACGGGACGTGGGCGTCATACATCTTCAAGTGCAATCGCCTTCGAACTGCCATCAGGAGGGACCATCATCGATACTCCAGGCGTTCGCTCTTTTGGCTTGGAACATATTGATAAATCCCGCGTCATTAGCTCTTTTGAAGAGTTGGGACGTGCTATCTCGCGCTGTCCTAAGAATTGTTCCCATGATGAAGAGATGTGTGCTCTAAATGACTATGTTGCAGAGCACCCAGAACGCGCACTTCGAGTGGAGAGCTTGCGACGACTGCTCGCTTCCAGCTCTCAGCCATTAATATAGGCTCATCATGAAATATCCCGGAGATCTCTTTAGCGATGTCGAACTCTTAAAGTCACTCGCCGATCTCAGCGATGAAATCTCCTTTGATCGGTTTCATGCCCAAGATCTCCAGATTGAAACTAAGCCCGACGCCACTCCTGTGACCGATGCAGATCGCGCTGTTGAGAAAAGGATTCGCGAACTCCTTTTGAATGAACGCCCACTAGACAAGATTGTTGGCGAAGAATTTGGAAGTCCTGATGAGATCAAATCAGGCGAGAGATATTGGGTCATTGATCCAATCGATGGAACAAAGAATTTTCTCCGCGGTGTTCCAATCTGGGCTACCTTAATTGGATTGGTTAATAGAGATGAGAATGGAAGAGACCACGTCATTGCCGGAATGGTGAGTTCGCCAGCGCTCTTTCGCCGCTGGTACGCAGCGCTAGGATTTGGCGCATTTACTGAAGTTAATGGCGGCCCTGCAACACAAATCTCGGTATCAAACGTAAAGCATTTAAACGATGCATCTCTTTCTTTCTCTGATCTTGTGGGTTGGGGAGAAAGGAGAGATCTCTATCTTGCTTTTATGGAGCGGGCATGGAGAGTTCGCGGCATTGGAGATTTCTGGTCACACATGTTGGTTGCTGAAGGCGCAGTAGACATTGCAGCTGAACCTAGTCTGGCTCTATGGGATATGGCTGCAGTCGCAATCGTTGTAAAAGAAGCAGGCGGTCGCTTCAGTGATTTAGAGAATAACGATGGCCCCTTTGGAAATAGCGGAGTCTCCACTAATGTCCATCTCCATGAGATATTTATCAAGGCGATCAACTCATGAGTACTGAGAATCTTTTGGAGCAAACAACACAAGAGCAGCTAGAACAAGTTGATCTTGCTATCTCTGGCATGACCTGTTCATCATGCGTTGCCACAGTCGAGCGCTCACTCAACAAAGTTCCAGGCGCTCAAGCCACCGTTAATTTCGCTACTGAGACCGCTCATATTCTTGTTCCCGAAGGCACCCGCACACAGACTCTGATTGATGCAGTCTCAAAAGCGGGCTATAGCGCAAAGCTGCGAACAAATGAGATGGAGAGCTTTGCTCATACCCGCAAACTTGGAATAAGAGTATTTCTCTCAATTCTTCTCACGATTCCAGTAATCGTGCTCTCGATGTGGCACGAACTTCACAAAGAGGTAGATCTCTTCATTCTGAATCAATTGGAAGCACTGAATCTTCCCGCACCTCTGTACTCACCCACAGGCTGGTTGGTGATCGGCCTGAGTGCGCCGGTTGTGCTCATCATTGCTTGGCCAATTCATCGTGCGGCGCTTAGAAATCTCGCGCACCCAACTATGGACAACTTGATTTCGTTGGGCTCCCTCACTGCATTTGCTTGGTCGATCTATGCAAACTCCACTGGCGCGGGAGATATTTATGCTGAAGTGGCCGCCTCTGTTGTTACATTTATTGTTCTTGGTAGATATCTGGAAGCACAAGCTAAAAAACGTGCTGGTTCAACTCTGGCCCATCTCTTATCCCTCAATCCAAAAGAGGTGACAATCTTGCGGGGCAATGAAGAACTTCATGCCCCGATTCAGAATTTACAGATTGGTGATCGCTGTGTTGTGAGACCTGGCGATCGAATCCCTACAGATGGAGTAATTGTTGAAGGCTCAAGCTCGGTTGATAACTCACTTCTTACTGGTGAATCTCTACCCGTTGATGTCACCTTAGGAAGCGAAGTCATCGCTGGATCAATCAACAAATCAGGGCGCCTTGTTATTGAAGCGCGCCGTATTGGAAATGACACCGAACTTGCACGCATCACCAAGATGGTCCTTACTGCACAAGGCGAGAAAGCTCCGATTCAAAAGCTCGCAGATCGCATAAGCAATGTATTTGTACCTATTGTTATTGCGCTTGCTATCGCAACGTTTGCGACCTGGTACTTCCTTGATAACTCAATCGAAGATTCCATGCGCGCTGCTGTTGCGCTCCTCGTGATCGCATGCCCTTGCGCTTTGGGACTCGCAACACCTGTCGCGCTGCTCGTTGCAACAGGCAAAGGAGCATCTGCCGGAATCGTGCTGCGCAAAACCTCTGCCCTTGAAGTTGCCTCCAAGATTTCTACCGTTGTGCTTGATAAGACCGGCACGCTCACAACCGGTGCGATGAAAGTTCAGAGCATCACCATTCCTGATCTTGGCAAGAACTCCCCTGGAGTAACTCCTCATGAATTATTGATGGCGGTTCACTCTTTAGAGAAAGAAAGTAGCCATCCGATTGCGGCAGCGATTGTTAGCAACATTGCGGCGCAAGGAATCGGTCGAAAAGAGTTACGTGATTTTGTGGAATCTGCGGGGCAGGGTGTTGCAGCACGGATTCGCTTTGGTGAGAGGGATATGCCAGTTCTGATTGGTACCCCTGAATCAATTCGCAGGGCTACTGTTTCTTTACATCCAGAACTTGAAGCTGCTGTATCTGGAGCGAGGCTGCGGGGTAACTCAGTAGCAGTCGTAGCTGTAGACGGAATTGCAACAGCAGTGTTTGAAGTGGGCGATACGCTAAGAAGTGATGCTGAAGAAACTATCTCCGAATTCCATCAGCGCAAAATCGAAACATGGCTGATTACTGGCGATAACGAAGCTGCTGCCCATCAAATTGCGATTGAAGTAGGGATTCCCACCAAGAATGTCATCGCTCTGGCCACCCCAGAACGAAAGATCGCAAAAATCAAAGAACTTCGCTCAGCAGGTCAAAAAGTTCTGATGATTGGTGATGGCATTAATGATGCAGCTGCCATTTCAGAAGCAGATCTGAGTATGGCGCTCGGTACCGGAACTGACACCGCAATTGCTAGCGCCGATATCACCCTAATGAGGCCACAATTACAGAGCGCAATCTCTGCATTGAATCTCTCTAAGAATACGCTGAGAATTGTCCGAACAAATCTCCTGTGGGCCTTCATTTATAACGTCATTGGTATGCCAATCGCCGCGCTAGGTTTACTTAATCCAATGTATGCAGGTGGTGCGATGGCGGCATCAAGTCTCTTCGTAGTACTCAATTCGCTTCGCTTAAACCGCACCAGTACGCTCGCCGCGTGAATTTAACAACGAGTACGTGGCTTTTAACTGTGGCCCTCATCGTAGGCCTTCTGCTTTTCGACTTACTCACTTCAACCAGAAAAGCTCATGATGTCTCCTTTAAAGAGGCATCGTTCTGGTCCATCTTCTACATTGCAGTTGCAATCATCTTCGGCGCATGGGTATGGAACGAATTTGGCGCTCAATTTGGTAAAGAGTATTTCGCCGCATACATCGTTGAGAAATCGCTATCTGTCGATAATCTCTTCGTCTTTCTCATTATCCTCACTAATTTTGCAGTCCCATCTATTTATCACCAACGTGTACTCATGGTTGGAATTGTTCTGGCGCTCTTTATGCGCGCCATCTTCATCGCACTTGGCGCAGCAGCGCTCCAGGCATTCTCTTTCACTTTCGTAATTTTCGGCGGTATCTTGTTATGGACCGGTATCAAGCTATTCCAGCATTGGGATGAGGACCCGGATCCATCCGAAAACGCCATCGTTCGCTATGTGCAAAAGAAATTCCGTTTTACTAACGAATATCACGGCGGAAAGATCTTTATTAAGGAGAATGGCAAACGTATTGCCACGCCTCTTCTACTAGTGATGGTTGCGATCGGCGCAACGGATCTGCTCTTTGCTCTTGATTCAATTCCTGCCACATTCGGCGTGACACAAGAACCTTTCCTTGTCTTTGCCGCTAATGCCTTTGCTCTACTCGGCTTACGCGCTCTCTACTTCCTTATCAAGAATCTGGTTAACAAGCTGATTTATCTATCAATGGGATTGGCATTTATCCTCATCTTTATCGGCATTAAGTTGATTATGGTCTGGGCTCATGAAGAGTGGGAAAGCGTTCCAAAGATCTCAACCAATCTTTCTCTCTCCGTGATAGGCGCGATTCTCCTGATCTCCACAGTAGCCAGCTTGATCAAGTCCAAGCGCGATCCATCTGCAATTGGCCATGCGGGCCGCATGTCTGACCCGAAAAATAAAAAAGACGCCTAGTTTTCTAAGCGCCTTTTTTCTTAAGTAGCGGGGGCAGGATTTGAACCTACGACCTCTGGGTTATGAGCCCAGCGAGCTACCGAGCTGCTCCACCCCGCGTCGGTTGTCCGTATCGTAGAGGTTGCGCTCGATTACTCCAAAACGATTAACGGTTCTGTGCTGAAACCGCTGCTTCGATTGCTGCTTTCAAACGATCTTGCGCTTTTCCATATGCTGCAAAATCACCTTTAGCGAGAGCTGCTTGTGCATCACGTAGCGCTTGTTGCGCGCTTGCAAGTGCATTTGCAAGATCTCTATTTGTTCCAGGAGTTGATGTCGAACCTCCACCACTTGGCGGCGTTGAGGTTGTGGTTCCGGAATTTCCACCGAAGACTTGATCTAACGCACCTTGAAGAGTGTCATCAAATCCAATCTTCTCGCCGAAAGAGACGAGCACTTTCTGAAGCAATGGATATGCAGCGGCATTTGCAGTTGCGCGAACATAAACAGGTTGTACGTAGAGAAGTCCACCACCGACAGGAAGCGTGAGCAAGTTTCCGAGTACTACATCAGAGCCGCCTTGACGCAATAGTGATAGCGAGAGCGCAACTGTTGGATTTGCTTCAAAGTTAGAGGCAACTTGTGAAGGACCAGCAACGTTCGTGGAACGCTGTAGTTGTAGAACTGTGAATTTTCCATAGTCCTCACCAGGATCTGAGTTCACGACTGCGAAAGCAGATAGGTTTTCGCGGCCACCACGTGGAACGAATGGTGTCGTGATAGAGAAGGAAGCCTTCTTCTCACCTGGGAGTTGCAAGGTGTAGTAGTACGGAGGTTGTGCTCCAGCATTTGCACCAAGAGTCGATGGGTCGCGCGGTACGCGCCAGAAATCTTGTCCACCATAGAAAGCGTTGGCATTTTTCACGTGATAGAGCGAGAGAACATCGCGCTGCACACGGAAGAGATCTTCTGGATATCGAACATGCGATACCAAGGAATCTGACATCTCTGACTTCTTCTTGATGACATTAGGGAATGCCTTCATCCAGGTCGCAAGAACTGGATCCTTCTCATCCCACGCATAGAGAGTGACAGTTCCATCGTAAGCATCAACAGTCGCCTTCACGGAGTTTCGAATGTAGTTAATTGTTGAGTTTGGAACAGCAGTCAACGGATTGGTGTTGATGTTGAGGGCATCTGTAGTTGCACCTGAAACATCTACCGTGCGTGAGTATGGGTAACCCGCACTTGTGGTGTAACCATCAATAATCCAGACAACTTTGTTATCAATAATCGCAGGATATGGATCGCCATCAAGCTTTAGCCACGGAGCGACTTTTGCAACTCGTTCACGAGGAACGCGATCAAAGATGATCTTTGAATCAGCATTAATCAAATTAGAGAGCAAGATTCTCTGCTCTTGATATTTAATGGCAAAAAGTAGACGAGAGAAGATTGAGCCCATGGGGACTCCGCCTTTTCCAGTGTAGGTATAGCTCTTCTGCCCATTAGGAGAAGCATCATCTGGATAATCGAATTCAACTTCTTTGCCATCAGTAGTTCCACCGATGATGGAGTACTCCGGATTGTTCTCACCAAAATAAATACGTGGTTGGAAGTCTCCGAGCTTGCCCTTGGGTGGAATATCGCCAACGGAGAAGACTGGCTTGACATCTACATCTTGGGCGTTACCAAATGAGCCAACAAAGCCGAACCCGTGGGTGTAGACCAAATGATCGTTAATCCAGTTTCGATTCGGATTACCTTCGATATTGATTTCACGAACAGCAACGACCATATCGCGAGTTTTACCATCGACTGTGTAGCGATCAATATCAAGAGAATCAGTAAATGTGTAATAAGGCTTGATCTGTTGGAGCTGGCGGAATGTTGCAGATAGAACGTTCGGATCCATCAAGCGAATGTTCGATATCGTCGCAGCATCATTTGCAAGTTGGCCAGCAGAGGTATCGATAGTTGCTTGATAATCCTTAACTTCAACATTTTCTAGACCGTAAGCAGCGCGCGTACCTTCAATATTGCTTTCGATGTAAGGGGCTTCCTTTGAAGATTCGCTTGGCTTTACCTGGAATTGTTGGATCAAACTTGGATAAACGCCAGCGATAAGGAACGAAGAGATTCCTAGTAGCGCTACGCCTGCAGCAGGTAACACCCATGAGCGGCGGATGATGTTGGCAAAGAAGAGTAGAGAACAGAGCGCAGCGATGCCGGTCAAGATTGCCTTGGCGGGAAGAACCGCGTTGACATCTGTGTAGGTAAGACCAGTGATCAACCCTTCATCTGATGTAGCAAGTGCGTAACGATCAAGCCAATAGGCAATTGCTTTCATGGCAACGATAAATCCAAGGAGAACAGAGAGCTGTACTCGTGCGGCGACTGTTGTACGATCTTCGCGGACTTGCGGGCGGATTCCGCCGTACACATAGTGAACAAGAAGCGCAGCAATAGTGGCCAAGATCAAAGTAGAGATTGCCCAGCCAACAAGTGATTGCCAGAATGGCAAGGTAAACATAAAGAATGCGACATCTTTACCAAATTGGGGATCTGTGACACCGAAGTCGGTGGCATTTGTGTAGAGCAACCAGCTCTCCCAAAGTCTGGTGCCAGCCATTCCAGCGAAATAGAAGAGCGCAAGGAAAATTCCAATCAGACCAACTTTTCGAATTGGCTCAATTTGGGCGCGATATCGCTCGAGGTTATCCGCTTCTACTGTGACAGGAACATAAATAGGGCGCTTCTTGTAAGCGATGTAAATATTTGAGGTGATGATCAGTGAAGTCAACAATCCAAAGATGAAAAATAGAGTGACGCGCGTTGTGAGAAGCGTCGTCCAAACACTGCTGTAATCAACGGAGCGGAACCATAAGAAATCTGCGTAGAAGCCGCTGAGTGAAACTAGAACCACCGCGATGACGGTGAGAATGATGACGGTGAGTGGAAGCGCTCCAATCCGTCGTGGACCAGCACTTCCCGGATTGCGCGGAGGGAAACGGAAATTACGGAATGGATTATCGGGATTATCACCAAAGGTCATGGGGCGAGATTAGCCAAATCTCGTCAAGTTAGGTATTTGAGAGATTAACGGTCAGAACAGCTGGGAAACTTAAAGTTTTCTGGGGCGCGCAAAACTTCGACCGCTTCTGCCAAAGTTGAGACCGGGATTACTTTTAACCCCTCGGGAACATGTTTTATGTCCGGACAGTTCTCTCGAGGTGCGAGGAATACGGTGGCGCCGATTCGAGAGGCGCCAATCATCTTCTCCTCGATGCCCCCAATTCCACCTACTTTGCCCGATGCAGTAATGGTTCCAGTGCCAGCAACTTTGCGACCACGCACCAAATCTTCTTCGGTGAGTTTTTCAATGATCCCAATCGCAAAGATCATTCCGGCGCTAGGACCGCCTACTCCTGAAATATTGAAATCTACATCGATAGGAAATTTCGCTGATGTGCCAATCAGAATTCCAATGGCCGGTTTAACTTCACCCGTTTCAGCAGCAGTTTCAACGTTCTTTACCAGCGTCACAGTCTGAGTGATGATGCTGGAGTTTCTATCCTTATCTCGACGTTCAACAGTAATTCTTAAGCTATCGCCAATCTTCTTTTCCGCATAGGAGGTTCGAATCTCTTCGATGGCATTGATTTTCTTGCCATCTATTTCCGTAATGATGTCGCCGACTTTAAGCTTGTTAAGGGCATCGGAGTACTGACGAATATCACTGATGTAGTAGAACTCATCAAATTGGTAACCGAGATAGCGCAGTGCCGCAGCTGTCGCTGTCGCCTTAGAAGTCTCCATTTCATTCCGACTGCTGCGATTAATTACCTTTGCTGGTTGCACTATTGGATATACAGATTCGCGTGGCAAAACAACATTAGGTCCCGTCGCCCAATTAACAATCGTCTCCGCCCCAAAAACTGGTGAATCTGGATTAGTGACTAATATTGAAGTTATATAAAGCTTGCCATTTACGGGATATGTTTTTACTTCGTTGATTTCAATTAATTTTCCTGCAACGTTGTCAGGAACACCCGGTTTGAAGAAGACAAAAGGAATAGGAGCTAAGAGGGTGGCAATAGTGAGAAGGTAGAAGAAGAACTTTGCTGGGAAAGGCCAGCGGTAACGAAGAGGAGATATGTTTCGCATTACTCAGGTTTCTTGAAGGAATCCTGGAACTTCTTAAATTTCCCTACCGAACGTTCGGTTTGATTCTCATACTTGTCTTGGAATCGCGTAACCCAGACTACATAAAGCAACGCACCCACCAGAGCGGTCAATGGAATGATCCACCAGAAGAGCGCTGATAGCGGGGTTGAATCCGCAGCAAGAATCATGAGCGAAGCCTAGGCTAGAAGAGATAAAACTGTTGCTCTGAACTACATTACGCAGTGAAACGGGATTGGGAAGCGTTCGGGA
>JACCDZ011776169.1_pt1 | contig 10876 bp, 7 predicted proteins | sample 7449551 | NCBI WGS metagenome assembly JACCDZ01 (sample SAMN15323452, study PRJNA562643) | freshwater metagenome | isolation source: river surface water | place: USA:Blue River Watershed | collected 2017-08-18
ATGGAAATGTTCCGCCAATTTGCAAAAGTTGAGGTAGCGATTTTTTATCATAAAGCGTAAAATTAAACCTGACAGGTTTCCAAAACCTGTCAGGTTTGAAAAATATTTATACCTTTGTCATCCAATTATATAAGCCAAAATAAAATAATTCATAATTTTTAATTCGTAATTAAACTATGCGTTGGAATCCAAAATCTAAGCCAAATCCAGAAAAAGTAAAAGCCATTCAGAGCGCCCTTCAAGTCGATGAAATTTTCGCAAAACTATTAGTTCAACGAGGCATTGAAACCTTCGAACAAGCCAAAACCTTTTTCCGTCCCACTTTAGCCGATTTGCACAATCCGTATCTGATGAAAGATATGGACAAAGCTGTTGTACGAATTGAAAATGCCATTGCTAACAAGGAAAATATTTTAATTTTTGGTGATTATGATGTCGATGGAACAACCGCTGTTTCTTTAGTCTCAAGTTATTTACGTAGTTTTTATCCGAATGTTGCGACCTATATTCCAGATAGATATGCAGAAGGTTACGGTATTTCCTATATGGGAATTGACTATGCCGAAGACAACGATATTTCCTTAATTATTGCTTTGGATTGTGGCATTAAATCGATTGATCATGTGAATTATGCCAATGCAAAAAATATTGATTTCATTATTTGCGACCATCATAGACCAGGCGATATTTTGCCTGATGCAGTTGCGGTTTTAGATCCAAAACGTGAGGATTGTTCGTATCCGTATGATGAATTGTGTGGTTGTGGTGTTGGGTTTAAATTGATTCAGGCTTTAGCCGAAAATCGAAACCAAACCATTGAAGATTTAGTGTTGTATTTAGATTTAGTAGCAACAGCAATTGCGGCAGATATTGTTCCGATTACGGGTGAAAATCGAGTGTTAGCGAAATTTGGTTTAGAAGTAATTAATTCGAATCCGCGTCCAGGAATTAAGGCTTTGATTCAAAATGTAAAGAAGAAAGTCTTGACAATTACGGATGTCGTTTTCATCGTAGCGCCAAGAATCAACGCAGCCGGAAGAATCAAACATGGAAATGAAGCCGTTGCTTTATTAACCGAATACGATTTAGATCAAGCCGAACAATTTGCATCCGAAATCGAGCAACATAATTCCGATAGAAAAGAATTAGACAAACAAATTACCAAAGAAGCCTTACTGCAAATCGAAGAAAACAACGAACAAAACCGTTTTTCAACTGTCGTATACCAAGAAAATTGGCACAAAGGTGTTATCGGAATTGTCGCTTCAAGACTTGTAGAGAATTATTATCGCCCAACGATCGTTTTTACGAAAAGTGGTGAAAAATTAGCAGCTTCGGCACGTTCTGTGAAAGATTTCGATGTGTATAATGCGTTGGAAGCTTGTGCCGAACATTTGGAGCAATTCGGCGGCCACATGTATGCAGCTGGAATGACACTTTTGGAAGAAAATTATGAAAATTTCAAAAATGCCTTCGAAAAAGTCGTTCAAGAAACTATTCATCCCGATTTGTTGACTCCAGAAATTTCATACGATGCCGAAATCGAATTATCAGAAATTAATCCGAAGTTGATGCGTTTATTGAAGCAATTTGAACCATTCGGACCCGAGAATATGACACCTTTATTTTTAGCGAAAGGATTAACCGATTCAGGTTATGCTAAAACTTTAGGTTCTGATAACGAACATTTGAAAGCATTTATAAAACAAGGAAATTCGGAATCTTTTGGAGCAATTGGTTTTGGATTGGGCAATAAATTAGACTTGGTTACCAACAAAAATAAATTTGACGCTATTTTCTCTTTAGAAGAAAACGAATGGAAAGATACTGTAACTTTGCAACTGCAATTACGCGACATTAATGCTTCAAATGGCTAAAAAAGACCCATTTTCATCTTTACGAATTCCTGAATTTCGATGGTTTTTAGCCATGCGATTGTTTATTGTATTGGCTTGGTCGATGCAATTTGTATTGATTGAGTGGGAAGTGTATCGCATCACAAAAAATCCATTATCACTTGGATTAATAGGTTTAATGGAAATCATTCCAGCGATTAGTATGGCATTGTTCGCTGGACACATTGTGGATCAAAACGAGAAAAAGGGTTTGTTAATCAAATGTTTTTCAGGATTAGCAACAATCAGTGCTTTGTTTTGTTTGTTAGTGCATCCGAATTTTATCGATTCTTTTTCAAAAAATACCATTTTATATGGAATTTACGCTCTAGTTTTCGTGGGCGGAATCATTCGTGCGTTTTTAATTCCGTCCGTTTTTAGTTTATTGGGTTTGATTATTCCGAAAAAAGAACAACCTAACGCAGCGACATGGAGTAGTTCTACTTGGCAAGTAGCAGCTGTAATCGGACCTGCTTTGGCGGGATTTTCAATTGGTTGGGTGGGTGCATTTTGGTCATTAGTTTTTGTGGTTTTTTGTGTAATAATGGCTTTAATCGTGTTAACACAAATTGAAAGAAAACCGATTTTAAATCCAAAATTAGGCGAACCGATTTTCAAAAGTTTGAAAGAAGGATTGTCTTTTGTATTCAGTTCAAAACCTATTTTGAATGCTATTTCTTTAGATATGTTTGCGGTTTTATTTGGTGGAGCCATTGCTTTATTACCAATTTTTGCACAAGATATTTTAAAAGTGGGTTCGGAAGGATTCGGAATTTTAAGAGCAGCTCCAGCTATTGGAGGTTTAATTACCATGTTGATTTCAACATCCATTCCATTACATCAAAAAGCAGGTAAAAAGTTATTATTAGCTGTTTTCGGATTTGGAATTTGTATTATCGTTTTTGGTTTATCAACTAATTTTTGGTTGTCTGTCGTGGCATTGTTTTTAAGTGGCGTTACCGATGGAATTTCGGTTGTTATTCGCCAAACTATACTTCAAATTTATACGCCTGACCACATGCGAGGACGCGTTTCTTCTGTGAATTCGATATTTGTGGGTTCTTCTAACGAATTAGGTGCCTTTGAAAGTGGCTTAGCTTCCAAAATTATGGGAGTAGTTCCAGCAGTTGTTTTTGGTGGAATGATGACGTTAGGAATTGTAGGAGTTACGGCTGTAGCATCACCAAAATTCAGAGAATTGGATATCGAAAAAGATTTGGAAACGATTTAATTTTTGAATTCTTTCAACTCCATTTTTTCTCCATCAAAAACGCCATAGGTAAAATAACCAATCCAGTCGCCTAAGTTTATGTATTTAGAATTTTCTTTTAATTCGATTTCCAATGGTAAATGACGGTGACCAAAAACGAAGTAATTGTATTCTTTAGTTTCTAACTTTCGTTTACAGTATTGTACTAACCATTCGTTGTCTTCTCCTAAATATTTTACATCTTCTGCACCAGAAATCAGTTTATTTTTTACGGATAAATATTGGGCTAATTTCACACCAATATCGGGATGTAACCAACGGAATAACCATTTTGAAAACGGATTGGTAAACACTTTTTTCATTCTTTTATAGCCCATGTCGCCAGGTCCTTTTCCATCACCATGTCCGATTAAGAAAGTTTTCCCGTTAAAGGTAAATTCTTTATTATCGTGATAAACAGGAATGTTTAACTCTTTTTGAAAATAATCGTGCATCCATAAATCGTGATTTCCAACGAAGAAATAAATTGGAATACCAGAGTCTTTTATTTCGGCTAATTTGCCTAAAACTCTAACGAATCCTTTTGGAACAACGGTTTTGTATTCAAACCAAAAATCGAATAAATCGCCTAATAAGAAAATCGCATCAGCATCTTGCTTAACAACATCTAACCATTGAATGAATTTTTGTTCTCTTGGAAAACTTAATTCTGGAGTTGGAGCCCCAAAGTGCTGATCGGATGCGAAGTAGATTTTCATGGGAATTAGTTTATTCATTATCAGAAGCGTACCACTCAGCAAAAGAAGTTTCGGTTTCTTGTAATCTTAAAGAATGTAGTTTTATGTTTTCAGGTAAAAGATTTTTAATTTTATTAGAAAAATCAATTACCATATTTTCACTAGTAGGTTGGTAATCAACTAAAATCACATCATGTCCTCTTGATTTTAATTCATGAGCTAACTCTATATGAGGTGTGTTTTTGTTGAAAACAGTAGCGTGATCAAAAACATCTACAATTTGTTCTTTTACAATTTTTTTTAAATCGCCAAAGTCAATCACCATTCCGTATTTTACATTTGAAGTATCCTTTATAGGTTTTCCGATTACGGTAACAGATAGTTTGTAACTATGACCATGAACGTTTTTACACTTTCCGTCATAACCATAAAGTGCATGGCCTGTTTCAAAGTTAAATTGTTTGGTAATTCTTATGTTTGACATTTTGTTTTATTTTAAATTTTGTTCTTTCTTTTTTGCTCTATAGTAGAGGGTATATGCTATTACTGCAAGTACAATAAACGGGATAAAAGAACCTATTAGAACTCCTATTTGATATTGACTGTCTGGAGCATTTTTTAATTTTTGCTCCACGTTTACTTGTTGTAAAAAAAGGATTAAACTTCTCATTTTTTAAATTTTTCTAATGCGTTTTTTGTAAAATCTGACAAGACTAATCGTCCAGAGATGGCAGCTCTCTCATAAAGTAAACTGTCCCAATGATTTGTTCCTTCCCAAAGTACTTTTTTCATTTCATTCAAAGCCTCTTTGTTGTAGGATGAAATTTCAGTAACATATTGATTTAGTCTATAATCTAATTCTTCTATTGTTTCAAATACCTCAGAAAACAATCCTTTTTCAAATGCCCAATTTGATGTTTTCCAAACGGTTGGATTAAGCGTCATTTCTGCCATAGTCATCTTTCCAATTTTTCTTGAAACTGCAGGTTCTATTACAAAAGGACCAATTCCAATAGCTATTTCAGAAAGTTTGATTTCACTTTTAGTTGTTGCAAAAGAATAATCACATGCAGCAGCTAAACCAACTCCACCACCAACAGCTTTTCCATGAATTCTGCCGATGATAAGTTTTGGACACTTTCTCATGGCATTAATAACATTAGCAAATCCGGAAAAAAATCTACTTCCGTCTTCGTAGTTATTTATTGAAAGTAGTTCTTCAAAAGAGGCTCCAGCACAAAACGCACCTGTGCCTGAACTTTTTAGAATAATTATAGAAGCGGAATCGTTTTTGCTTAAAGTATTAATTTCATCCGTTAATTCCTGTAGTAAAGTGCTTGGAAATGAATTACTGGCAGGGTGTGAAAATTCTATTGTAGCAACTTGATTTAATATTGAAGTTGTTATAGTTCCAGATTTTGAGATCATCGTTTTAAGCTAAAGTGTGATTTAAACTCTTTTTTTGTGTTATTTTCTGTGTATTCAACTCTAAACCAATAATCAGTTGATGGTAATAAATTTCCATTATATGTGCCGTCCCAAACTTCATTATTTAGACTATTTAATTTTTTTATCAATTTTCCGTATCTGTCATATATAGAAATAGATGCTTCATAACTTGTTGGAAGTTCAATTTTCCATACATCATTATAACCATCATTATTTGGTGTAAAATAGTTAGGGTAGGTGATTGTCTTTAGTTCTTGGGTAACCAATAGTCCACATCCTAAAATGTCTCTAACATAAACCATATATGTTCCGTTTTCTAAATTTGTAAATATAGGACTTGATTGCCATACAATACCGTCTAAACTGTATTCATAAACACCAAAACCACCAACAACACTTGCTTGAATAGTAGTTGCTCCATTTGAAAAAGCGGGTGATATTATAACGGCTGAGATTGATTCTGGTTCTGAAGATAAAGTTACAACAATAGTATCTGTATTAACACAAGAAGTAGTAGTATTTGTTACTTCAACTTGATATGTTCCAGCTTGAGTAACATTATAAATCGCTGAGTTGCCTGCCGGGTTTGCAGGGTTCCATACGTAGGAGTAATTTCCTGGAATACTCGGTGTTGCATTTATTGTGCTACTTCCTTGTCCGGTATAAGGGTCTAAACAGATTGTAAAATCGTTTCCTAGATTAACATTTGGTAATGGATCTACAGTTAGTCTTAAAAACGGGCCTAAACCAGCACATTCGTATAAGTTACTTTCTATTCTAACCCAAATAACTTGACTATTTATAACTTCATTTCTATAGTTAGTAGGGTTTGTAATTGGATTTAGTTCAGATTGTGCATCGTTTTGATTCAAATAATATGAAAATGTATAGGTTTGTCCTACAGGGAATAGTGCTCTAATTGGAGCTTCTATGGTAGTTAAATCAAAGTAATCATAGCCATCTGAGTCGGGGTCATTTGCATCAATGTAATCATCACATTCGTTAATAGGAAAAACGTAATTTTGATTTATGGTTGTTGTTGAAACAATTAAATTTACCTGAGCAACTCTGTAACAGCCTTGAGTATTTTGAACTCTAGCCCATACAATACTTCCATTTGCAGCATTAAAAAAGGTTTCATTTGTTACAATATCATTATTTTGTTCTGCTCCATTTTGTGAATTGTGATAGGAAAAAGTATAACTGTTATCTGTTGAAATTAAAATATTGGCTTGCGTTAAATTAAAATTAGTGATCGCGTCGTTATCAATGTCGCATTGTTTTAATGAGACATTGTTATTAATTATAGGCAAACTTTTCACTACTAAATTAAAACTATTTATAGCACTACAATTAGATGCATTTGTTAATCTAGCATAGATAATTCTATTGTTTGAATAAATGTTTGTAATACTATTTTGACCTAATAATGCATCGCCTGGAGAGGTGTGATATGTTATAGTTATTCCTGTTTGAGTACCCAGGAGATCGTTGTTTTTTGTTGTCAAATCAAAGTTTACAAAACCATTCGAATCATCTCCATCAGTTGCATCGTCACAATTTTCTAAATCAGAGATTTGATATAAAATCGGTAAATCATAATTGTTAACCACTATTTCAGCCGAGGGAGCATCACAAATTCCTGTTCCTGTAATAGAATAAGTGTAAGTTCCACTGCTATCTAATGCAGGATTGAAAATACTTCCACCTGAACTAAGTGCTGGAGACCAAGTTCCGCCTGATACAGCTCCTGGTCCTAATAAAGTATATAAATCGGTTGTTGGACTATTTTTACAAGTGTTAAGCGTGTTATTATTTCCAACGAAAGGCGCTTGTTCTACATTAACGGTAATTTTAATGCTTAAACTAATGGTGGTGCCATCACAAGTTTTTGAAAAGTTATAGTAATAATCACCAGGGATATTATTATTGGGATTGAAAATATTTGAGACAATCGGATTACCACCTGTAGGAACCGCCCAAGTTCCTCCTAATTCAGGATTTCCATTTATAGAATCAAATAGATTTATTGTATTATTAGAACAAATGGTAATACTCGTATCTTCTGGTGTACTTCCAAATCCTGAGTAATAACCTCCAAATCCTGCTGCTCCACTTCGTCCAAGAACACCAACAGCTAAAGGACCCGTAGATGAAATACTGACATCTCCAATTAAATCTCTTATTTGATAAGTAACCCAGTTTGCATTTCCTTGAAGTGGTTCTGGGAGTTCCGTTACCACATCACCATTTATTGATAAAACAGCATCATTACTCGTTAAGGCAATAACATCAGATGTGTAAATTACTGGGCCAATTTGATTGATACTTGGGATTAAGTCAACCGATTTTTGAAAAAAACAACTCAAGGGAGGGATGAAATTTAATCCATTTGTTGCATCTCTAACATCTCCAGCAATGATTTGATACATGTAAATTGGTTTGTTACTTGTAACATACATATTTCGATTATTTGTTCCTTGATATAATGAATTTTGAATCAAATGATAATCGCCAGCATTCAAAGTTGTTAGAGGTATAGTACTACCATTTACATAAATTTGAGTATTATCTTCAGTAGCAATTACTAGAGGAAATTCAGATAAATTACTACCATTACCTCTAACTAAAGCATATTCATTCCCCACTTTTTCAATGGGAACGATTTGATCCAATGTTATATCTTGACCATCAGTTTCTGTGGACATACCTGCTAAACAATTGCCGGTATTTACGATAATTGGCTTTGTAGAGGTAACTAACGCCCCAACAAAGCCCGTTAAATTTGCTGGTGTGTCTGTGTAGCCTGAAAGAACTACAGTTTGTCCTTTGTTAAGATTGAAAGTTTGTGTGTTTGCATTATTTGTTCCATTTCCAGCCTGGAAAACAACATTTGTGTCGTAATCTGATACTGTTACGGAGGTTCCATCTTCAGTTGCCATAAAACTTGTTACAAAATTTCTGGTACTACCATCATAAACTTGAGGAAGACTTCCTACGCGAAATTGAGTTCCTAATCCATCCTTACCTTTTAAAATTAAAGTTTCTGCATGGTTCTCAGATACAACCCTAAAACTTGCATAAAAATCTTTAGGAGCTTCTAATGTAAGTCCTTTGTCAGATTTAACTACATTAACATCTGTAACAGCTAAAAACATCGATGATGGTTGTTGCGCACCAATCAAAACAGATCTAGGGTTGCCTTGTGAAATTGTAAAAGGTGAACCAGCAATTGGAGTTCCGTTACCATTTTTTATAGTTACCTGAAAAGGTACTGGTTCAGGTGTAGATAAATAGATATAATGACTTGAAACTAATTGTTGATTTCTAGAATGCAAGGGAGGTAACCAATGTTTATTGCTTAATTGTGAAAAGCCTAACAAACTTGTTAGTAAATACGTTAATAAAAGGAGTTTTTTTAACATGATAAATTATTGGTATGATAATTAAGATTGTAAAATTAATCAGAAATTTAGAACTAATCTAAATATTAACTAAAAAAACGCTCGTAATTGAATATTTCCTGTATGAATAGTTTTACTAGTTTCGCTATCTCTTCCCTGATAATTGATGTTGATATCTAAATATTGGGTAAGATTTTTTTGTAAAAGCAATCGCCAAGTTTGATTTTTTCCAGGTTGTAAACCTTCAAGCATCTGAAACGCAACTGGCGCTAAATTATTGCCGTTAAATGTGTTTTTATAATAGGAAAACTCCCCATTCAAACTAAATCCTTTTGTGCTGTTTACTGTAAAAGAGGTTCCAAATCTGCTTTGAACTAATGTTTCTAATGCGCCAATTTGATTTTCCTTGTTTTGATATTCGTAAAATACATCCCAACTCGCATTTTTAGAGAACAAGTAACCAATTTTTGGCACTATTTGGTAACTTTTAATTTCATAATTGCGACTTGGATAATTTTCTGATGTTGAGTTTGTTTTTGTAGTGTTTCCAGATAGGTTTACTAACCAACTTTTACGAATCAAGTGTTGGTATTGTAATTGGTGCGATTGATTATACGCTGCTACACTTCCTACAGAAAGTAAACTTCTGGATTCGTTTGATAAATAAGAATATGTAGTAGAATGGTGTTGTTTTCCACGATTAAAAAACAAACTGTTTCTAAAATTTAAATTCATTCCTACTAAATCTGCTTCTTTATTTTCAAATGGATTCAAGTTGAAATTATCGCCATTTCTCAAATTTTTTCTATCAATTAAATAAGAGGTTTGATTGTAAAAATGAGAAGCTAATTTCTTAATTCCAGTTGTCTTTTGCCATTCTGAAAAATTCAGATTTACAGTTTGAGAAAATTTATTTTGATGTGTTCTAATAAAAACCTGATTTGGTAAGTAAACTCTAACATATTTAGCTAAATCTGGAAATGGAGCAATTTCAAACTCTTGTAATTCCTGAATTCCATTCCCATTATAATCGTTCCACATGTAAGTTCCTTGCGTAGGATCAACTTCTAAATAAGTGAATTCTTGTTGGGCTATAGTTCCAGATAAGGTTTCATAAACGGTTGTCAATTGCAATTTCTGTCCAAAAAAACGATCATTATACAAAACTCTTGAATTCAATGAAGGTTCATCTTTCTTGTTAGAATCCTCATATTGCAATCTTCGATAATTGACAAAAACGGCTAAGTTGCTTTTTTCGGTTTTCAGTAATTGCGATTTCAAATAATAAGAATTAGAAGTGTTTACACGTGCTATCGAATTGTTTTGTAAACTATCATTTTTACGTTGCAAATAGCCTAATTCTACAAAAACCTTGGTCGAATCTCCTCGTCCTACAAAAGCACCATATTCGGTAAAGCGCTGACTCAATGCAGAAAACGTGTTCGTAGCTTTTATTTTTTCCGAATTGTCTTCCAAGTTTAAAGTTGCACCAATCCAATTTTTGTTAATTTTGTACGAAGTACGATTTTGACTTCGTATAAACTTTGATTCCGAAGCAGTTGCGTCACTTCTCATGGCGCTCGAATTACTCCAAATCATCCAGTTTTTTGAAGCATATCTTCCAGATAACGTATGTTTATTTCCCGAAAATGCATCGCCAAAAGTCAAATTTTCAAACTGATACAGTGCTTTTCCTTTATTGTTGAAATTGAAATCCAATCCCGAAGTTACAATACTTTGATTACCCAATGGCGTTGCCGAAATGTTCCAATCTCTATTGAATTCAATGTTGTATAAACGCTCAATTGTTTTGAAATTTTCCTGTACAAATTGAAAATTCGTAAAAGCATCCATTTTTATGGATTTGTCGATAAGACGTTGCTTGCCATTAAATTTTCCAGCAAACCCCTTATTGTTATTGTCATCAATAGCAGAATATAAATTTCGGTCGTTATTACTCAATGCCATTTCGAAATCCAAATTTGTTTTTTCAGTTGGATTATATGTTCCAAAAACGGTTGCCATTTGGATTTTTGTTGGTGCAATCAATCGGATAATCGGTTCATAATTTCCTTGCGGAACACCTGCAATTGGAGCAATGTATTCGTAAATTTTTCCAACAGCTTGATTATTCGATAAAATATAATTCCCAAGATTATTCCCAACCAAAGAAAACGTTAC
>JACCDZ011845432.1_pt1 | contig 10871 bp, 16 predicted proteins | sample 7449551 | NCBI WGS metagenome assembly JACCDZ01 (sample SAMN15323452, study PRJNA562643) | freshwater metagenome | isolation source: river surface water | place: USA:Blue River Watershed | collected 2017-08-18
GCGTTGTATTACAAGCATTGCGATTAAAAGTAGATCAACATATGGATGTGTTTCACTTTTTACGTAAATTACCAAAGCATATTCGTATTGGATACGCGTCAAAACATGACAAGGTGTGGGGAATTCATATGGATATATCGGATCCATATGTTCGTATGCCTCGTAAATGGAATGGAATGAATTTATTGGGTGAGGCGTGGATGCAAGTGAAATCCGAGATTTTGGAAAAATAAGCCTTATTTTTTCATAATAAAACACAAAAAAATCATGACCGATCCAGATGATTATTCTCTTGTCCGTCCGATTATATTGACAAGAAAAACACATGCACTTACATTCGAGTTGGATGCGAATGGGTATCCAATAAACCCATTTGAGGAAACAAATAAAACTGGTAGAGGGATATTACCATATTATGGACCAAACCAAGTTATTGTACTGGTGATTACAAGATACTGTTCGCCAACTCATGTCAATTTTGTAGTAGTAGATCATACTCCAGGTGTATTACCGGGCGATTTGTTGGAGCATGGAGAGAGTGTAAAACAGGTCATTGAGCGCGAATATTTTGATATATTTCATGTGGCGATTGAAGAGATGCCATTGTCGCCGTATATTATTCATTGTGAGTATATTTATGGTGATCAAAGAAATACAAATTGGAGCTGGATCGAGTATAATTATGTGCATATTCATGTAAATACACCACTAGAAACAAGTACAGAATACAAGTGGAAAGCTGGATTTAGATTGAAAAGTAATTTACAAAAATCAGTACTAGATTTCATTAGATATTATCATCATTGTTAATTAAGACGTAATCTGCGTTTGCTCATTGTTGGTGGGAATGTTCCAGCAGTGTATTTACACCACCGTATAAATGATTCGCCTTCAACATTACTAAAACACCATGGCGAATCTTGAATATTCCATATTCCAGTGTAATCACCCGTACAATCAGACGAATCATATACAGTTAGAAATGGAATGTCCATACAACTAATTCGATAACTCTGAAATAATTGACCGAATTCGAAAAATGCATTTTCGCTGGGATAACAGCCATCAGCATAAAGTTCTAAATTGTCACCGTCACCTCTCATTTCATTATATGGACAATCTCCAGAAAGTTTCTTTCCAAATGACCCTAGAAATACATTTGTATATGTTGGTGCCGCACTTGGTTGTACCATAGTAGGTGATGCTGTTACAGGTGAAGCACTCGGTTTAGATGTAGGAGATACACTAGGAGCTGCGGTATTTGGTGAAGAGGTAGGTTGGGATGTAGTAGGAGATGTACTAGGAGATGCAGTATTTGGTGACGATGTTGGTTGAGAATTGGTAGGTCCTGCTGTAGGAGAAGCGCTAGGTGAGGTTGTGGGTGTTGCTAAATTTGGTGACGAGGTAGGTTTGGATGTAGTAGGACCCACTGTAGGTGAAGCACTCGGTTGTTGGGTAGGAGAAGCACTTGGTTTAACTGTTGGTGAGGTAGTAGGTGTAGATACAGCAGGAGAAGCACTTGGTTGAGAGTTAGTGGGAGACACACTTGGTTGTGAGTTGGTAGGGCCCGCTGTAGGAGACACACTGGGTTCTTGTGTAGGCTCGGCAGTGGGTTCTTGTGTAGGCTCACTTGTCGGCTCGGCAGTAGGAGAAGCACTTGGTTGTGATGTTGTAGGAGAACCTGTAGGAGATGCGCTAGGCTCGACAGTGGGCTCAGCAGTGGGTTCCATTGTAGGTTCTAAAGTAGGTGAAGCACTGGGCTGTGGGTTAGTAGGGCCCGCTGTGGGAGACACACTTGGTTCCAATGTAGGCTCGACAGTGGGTTCTTGTGTAGGCTCCATTGTAGGTTCTGCAGTGGGTGAAACACTGGGTTGTGAGTTGGTAGGACCACCTGTAGGAGATGCGCTAGGCTCAACAGTAGGCTCAGTTGTTGGCTCGGCAGTGGGTTCCATGGTAGGTTCTGCAGTAGGTGAAGCACTGGGCTGAGTTATGATAGGAGAACTTGTAGGTGAAACACTGGGTTCAGCGGTAGGTTCAGTAGTGGGTTCCTTTGTAGGTTCGGAAGTAGGTGAAGCACTGGGCTGTGAGTTGGTAGGACCACCTGTAGGAGATGCGCTAGGCTCAACAGTAGGCTCAGTTGTTGGTTCTTGTGTGGGTTCCATGGTAGGTTCTGCAGTAGGTGAAGCACTGGGCTGAGTGTATGTTGGTGATCCTGTAGGAGACACACTAGGTTCAGCGGTAGGTTCAGTAGTGGGTTCCTTTGTAGGTTCGGAAGTTGGTGAAACACTGGGCTGTGAGTTGGTGGGAGAGCCTGTAGGAGATGCACTAGGCTCGACAGTAGGTTCAGCTGTTGGTTCTTGTGTGGGTTCCATGGTAGGTTCGGAAGTGGGTGAAGCACTGGGTTGTGAGTTGGTAGGTGATCCTGTAGGTGAAGCACTAGGTTCAGAGGTAGGCTCGAAAGTGGGCTCCTTTGTAGGTTCGGAAGTAGGTGAAGCACTGGGTAAACTTGTAGGTGAGTGTGTGGGAGATACAGTTGGTAAACTAGTTACAGGTGAAGTGGTAGGTGAGACAGTAGGAACATTGGTTATTGGTGCCTGACTGGGTTCCATGGTAGGTTTTGCGGTGGGTGAAGTACTTGGTTGAGCTGTAACAGGTGATGTACTGGGTTCCATGGTAGGCTTAGCGGTGGGTGATGAACTAGGTGTATTAGTGGTAGGTTCAACTGTTGGTAATTTGGTAGGTGATCGACTTGGAGCGGATCTAGTAGGTGAATGTGTTGGCTCAGGAGTGGGTGAACGTGTTGGTCTAGATTTTGTTGGTGAAGTAGTAGGACTAGTGCTAGGAACTGGATATGTTGGGCTAGCACTAGGCATTGAACTTGTAGGAGAGAATGTAGGTGAATCTGATGGCGATTCTGTTGGAAAACTTGTTGGAGAGGTGGTAGGGTACTTGGTATTAATACGCTGTGCGTAAATCAATCCAATCACAATAAAAATCAATACCTTCATTTTTAAAAAAAATTGTGATTTTCTACCGTTAATTTGCTTTGAATTAAAAATAAAATTTTACGAGATGCATGGAACTGGCGAGTATTCGGGTGTGATTCTTCCTGAAAAATACATTTTTAGTAGATCCTTTTGTTTGTAAACCATCCACTTTTTAAACACCTCCAATCGACTTTCCATTACACGATTTTCGTGCAAGGTTAACAAGTCTAGTGACACTTGTAATTGATACTGTTTTAACAAACCAGATTCAAGTGCAACTAATTCGGTAATATCCATTGACATGAAATTCATTCGAGGTAGGGTACACATGCCACAAATGGCAGAACAGCAATGTAGAAAATGATTTCCTATATTTTCGACTTCAATGTAACATTGACACGAGTTTGGTTTGACACATCCTGAATGATGTACAGATAGTTTTAACACGGTTCGTTTATGATCGTTTGTATGATCTTGAATGGTTTTAAACGAGGTGACAAATGCATATAACATGGCACGTTTTGTAGACATGCTTCGAATTACGGCCAAGTTTTCTAAATCGGTTGGTTGAATGTATTTTAAACCAGGAGGTCTTGTAAAACTAGTTAAAATTTCAAATTTCATCATTTGAAACGAGTACCTAGCGCGTAAACAATCATAAATAATCTTGACAACTCCATAAACAAAATGAATACAGTCTAATGTGGGTACATTAGCTGAATTTCGAATAGGTGGATAATACGGAGTCGGGAATTCGCGTAAAATATCGTATATATCCGTTTTGACTTGATCAAGCGGCATTCCTACTACAAGTACCACCTTTGTAATATATTCGTATAAAATAGATATAAATAACCGCTTGTGGATAGTGATACAAGATTCATTGTATAACAAGATATCGTCAATATCGTTCATTTTAATTTGTGTTTTCAAGGGGTGGGTGGATAATTTTTAGCAGGTTTTTATAGGCGTATTATTTTCTCAATTTTGGATGGCTTTACACAAAAAAATATGCAATTTCCTTGGCCGGCACCAAAATATACTACAATTGCAGATTGTTACCCCGGAGCAATATTTTCAAACGAGTTTCAGTACCAGATTGAAAATGATTATAAAAGTCCAGAAGCACAGGAATACATTGCTAGTATGAAAGTGTACAATGAGGGTAAACGGGAATTTGAAAAGGTGCATCCAGAAGAGTATGCGGCATTCATGGAAAAGTATGTCATCGAACTAGATAATATTGATACACTGATTTCAAACGAATTAAACCAGGTGTGTCCAGTAAGATACAATGGTGTAATGGATTATTTTTACAAGGTATACCCAAAAGAATTTGAGGAATTGGAAAAACAGTATCCATCAATGTACGAAATGGCCGAGTTTTTAAACTCGCCCGAGTTTTATGAGAGTGAATTTTCACAGAAATTGTTAAGCAAGTACACCGAGTATCATACAAGAGATAGATTAAAGGAATTGGGATTGTGGTTTAGAGATCACATGTATGATGTTCGTCAGTGTGAAAAAAGATTGTTTGGGAATTTCCCTCGTGAACCAGAAGTATATTGGGAGTGAGAAAATTGTTATTTCGTTATTATAATACTAAACTAGAAATAACTGAATCGCCGCTAAAAAAGGATATCTGATAATAGAAATACACCAGTTTATTCCTCGTTATCTTCAACGGGAAATGTGGAAGGCTTGAAATATTCATACATTAACCCATAAAAAACAGCAATATCCTGTTTTATTTTGGTATTTTCCGATAATTCACGAAGTTTTGAAATGAATTTTGGTGTAATCCCAAATTGTTGTAACATTTTAGCGTCACATTCATGTTCAGGATGATCATCTTTTGGATTTTTAAAAAAACCTACCAGTTTAAAAAATCCTACATGTTGTTCAACTGAAAATCCATCATTCTTTTGTGGAACTAATTCAGCATGTACCGCATTACATGCACATACAAACATGTAAATGTTTTCTGGATTTCTAAGGAGAGATGCGTTTAAACCTCTCTTGATACAAAACCATAATAATCCATAAAACAAAGGAACTTTGTTTTTATATGGTTGAACTGATGTATCGAAATCTGATCCCATACGTAGTGTTTTACGAAGATATCTAAAATATTCTGCATAAAGCCGTGGAACATGTGCTTCCTTTGCTGGAATTGTTCCGAGTATATCTAAAAAAACCATCACACAGTGATTATTTTTAAAATCACATTTTTCGATTATTTTGGATTCCTTCTCAATATCATCCGATAAATCAACTTCAAAACGTCCTCTACGTCCGTCAACTAGTTGAATTCGTTGACGTTTAAATCCAAGATTTGCCATTTTTTCTTCCAATGTAACCATCGTACCTGGATGTTGTTCAATAACACCAGCAATTTCGTTTGTTAAATCTGTTATATCTGCATTCGGATCACCCATTTGTCTCTGATTAATAATATAAAAATCAGAATCTTAAACCGCCTAAAAAAGTGTGAGTAAAACGCACAATTAAAAATTAAAATCATTTTTTTTAATAATTAAAAAATCATTTCGGTCCACAATTTACAAAGAATGGAAATTGAAGGGAAATCGGGAAACTCGAAATTGTTACTTGTAATTGATCCACAAGTGGATTTTGTGACGGGTTCATTACCAGTCAAGGGTGCTGTGGATGACATGTACAGAATCGCAAATCATATTGCTACACACGACTATGATCATATTATTGTATCATTAGATTGGCATAATTATGGTCATATTGCATCGGTAGAGTATTGGTCATTGACTCGAGTAAAAAAGCAGGGCAAGAAGGGTAAGAAGCAGGGTAAAAAGCAGGGTAAGAAGGGCAAGAAGCAAGGTAAAAAGAAGGGAATGAAGCAGAGTAAAAAGGGAAAGAAGCAGGGTAAAAAGACTATGAAAATGACCAAGGGTGAGAAAAAGCTCGCATTTACCACGGTGATGGTAGAGAAAAAAGCGGGTAAAGATGGTAAAGAGCGTGATGTGTTAATGGGAAAGAAGGCCGAAAAGACATTTCCAATTTATACCCGAAATGCTTCTAAAACAAGAGCAACAATAAGCTATATTAAAAAATTAAACCAGGCTGGACATGTTCATATGATTTGGCCAAGACATTGTATTCAAGGTACCGCTGGTGCCCGTGTCCATCCTATTTTGGATAAACAGTTAAAAGCATGGTCATTTTTAAATAACAAGCGTGTTGAATATGTTCGAAAGGGTTCGAATAATAAAGTAGAGCATTTTTCCATGTTTAAAGCATGTGTACCTGATCCCAAGGATAAAAAATCTGGATTAAATAAAGCATTATTGAATAAAATTATGCAATATAAAGAGATTGATGTATGCGGAGAAGCGATGGATTATTGTGTATTAGAGTCTCTTAAAGATTTGTACAAGTACATGCACGATCGGAAATATACCAAGACGGCATTTATTCGCTCCAAAGATTCTGAAAAACATGTTACAATGACGGAAAGAGATCTTTCTGATAGCGAAAAGAAGGAAAGAGTGATGGCAGAATGGAGTAAGATTCACTTGTTAAGTGGTGGAATGTCGGCTGTAACAGCGGATGGCGAAAATAATTTTACAAAGTGGGTGAATGGATCTATGGGATTGGAAGGATTTGATAAACCAATGGTTCAGTATCATACTTTAACTTATAGTAGAGTAAAGCCTGCTCAATCAACAAGTACAGTCGAGTATCCAGAATTGTGGACAGTGAAAAAGAACAAGAAATTACCAAGGAATGCAGAAGGGTATGTATTTAATCCAGTTGAAGTGTTAAGTGACAATGGAAATAGAGGACAGATTAAACAAGAATATTGGAAAATGGAAGGTTCGGTGCATACAGTAACAAGTGACAAGGGGGTACAACAAAGGGTGGTGAAATTTACTGGTGGACCTACATCTATTCCAGATAAACTGGATGGTAAACCAATGTACAAGGGATATTGGTATGGAAATTCGGGTAATTCATTGTTTTCATGGAGCGAAGTTCAAGTTTTTCTGGTGCAAAATCAATCTGGTTCAATGACTATAGATAGTGTATCAGACAAGTTTCAGAGGAAATTGTTTCACATGGCATCTAAAAAGTTGAAATCTGCAAATAGGAATGTAGAAAAGAATGGTGCTGGTTTTACGGAATCTGAAATGAAAACCGAGAACAATGCTACAATGTATAGCAGTGATGAGGATGAGGATAGTATGGCGTAAATTAAATTCTAGAGGTATCTATTCACAAATTTTAATGTGTAAAAAATCGTGTTCTTGCATTCAGAACTTTTTTCTTGGATTGTACAAGGCATGTTGTTGTATACTTGCTGGATTGCGATTGATTCGCGAAGTTATATTTTGTATTTTACTTGTACAATTGGCACTATTGATTTATTATTTATGGGAATATAAAGATTCGATTGTTACAGCTAGTTATTTACGCAGGCCCTAGTTTTACCCGCTTTGCAGGTGGTTTGGTGGTCTTTTTTACACTTTTTTCCCTTTTCGCAGCGGGTTTAGGAGTCTTTTTTACACTTTTCACAGCGGGCTTGACCGGGATTTTATGTATATCCAATACATGTGTACATGGAGTAATAAACTGCATCATTTCCGGTCTTCCTGGTCTACTTGCACATTCTTCTGGTGGTTTTTTAGATACACGAGCAGGCTTTCCTGGGAATATTTCTACTTTTGACAAGTGTTCACCCGTGCAATATGCAATTAATGCGGCTTCCATAGCATCTTCTAATCTATCCTTTCCATGTGTGTAGTACCGTTGAATGGAGGCAAGGTTTCCAAATAGTTTTGAATTCCAGCTATTAAATTTTCTTTGATCATAATCCGAATCTTCTGTACGGGTTACTTTACGCCATTTTTTAGGACATATCCAATGCACTTGTACATGAGGTAATAATTCTCGTAGCGTATGATAAATGATATCAGCGAGGTATGAAATTTGTGGATTGCTTTTTTTAAAATAGGGCGCTTGGTATTCAATACCAATTGCTTTAATTGGTTTAGCGAGTAAATCGGCAAGTGTGGTTCGACACTTGTCTTCAAACCATGGTTTAAAATGTGACTTTTTAAGTTTATATAATCTTCCATTCTTTACTTGAAAATAAACAAGACGGGTATGAAAATCTTTGCCATCATACCCGCTTACACCTAAATGTGTAAGCCCAGGATCAATTCCTAAAAACATGTTTGTGATTTTTCTGAAAATTTAATAAATTTTAAACAGGATGGAATCTGTTCAAAATTTTTAAGCACATTGTAATCTAGCAATGAGAGTGATGCATACCCACCCTTTAAAAACACGGAATCTAAATATATTTTAGGCAGTGTACGCTCCACTGTTTCTTCATTAATTCGATCTCGCTCATCCTGTGTCAATTCTAAATGCCAATCAATATATACATATGAAATCCCATGCTTTGATAACAAATCTTTTGCAGATTTACAATACTTGCACGTATCCGAGCCAAAAATATAAATGACCATTTTTATTTGTGATTTTTTTTACATGATTATATTATTTCTTCTTCCTTTTCGGGTATCCGTTTAGTTGGGTATATCTTTGGATACAAGATGACTCCAAGTGCATATAACCCCACTATAATCATCGTGTCCTTTAAAAATGAACAAATGGTAATATATGTTCGGTAACCATTGTAATTCAACAATGATTTTACACCAAGTTCTTTAAATGCAGGTACCCATTTACATTTAAATGTACCATCTCTACATAACTCTCCCATAATAATATCATGCGCAAATAAAGTAAATACATTTCCCTCAAAATTCAATATACACAATTTGTTAAACTTGTCCATGAATTTATCTAATTTATCCGCAGATTTGATATGAAACATCATTCCACATGATGCAGCTCCAAAATTATAAAATGTTCTTCTATCTAACCAATATATATCAGTTTGTTGATCGATTTGAGAAACTAGGTATGCATTTAATTGTTCATGTGGCGTAACAATTGGTATTACATCATATTCAAGTAACACGACTGGTTTTTTACTAATATTCTTTGTAATGTTATAAACCACGTCAAAATACGATCGAATTGTAATTTCTACATCTGGATAATTACGAAGCGCATGACATTTTTGATACTTGGTTGTTCTATGTTTAATGACTTGGTATGCTGGATTCGTATTTACACGAGTTGACCCTTCATATGAAAACATGTAATAATTTAATTTCATACGAGTGGTATTCTCATGTGTAAATAGGTATGGTTGCCAAAAAAATACCGTGGTAAACCAAAATAGCACATATACCAATGCAAGTTTGTATTTCACAACCAAGAAACAGAATGGGTAGAATATATAAATAGATAGTGCTAATATATGCGCTTCCCAGGTGTTGTACAAAGATTGGTAATATACTAGTATTGGAATGTACAATATAAATGCATACCAATATTGCTTGTATTTTTTAAACATGCTCAAAATTTGTGAGCATGTTACAAATTACCAAAAAAAATGCACGATTTCATAGTGTTATTTTTAGTCATGCATCTATGCAAGTATGTATCTTGTTTTGTTTTATTATTCTTTTTAGGACTTAATATCGACTTGTATATGGATTTCGCAATAAATATAATTGTGCCAATCATTGTATTAAAAATGTATTCATTTTCAGTACAAGAATATGTGAAAAAACACAAGGTGAATATCGTTCATATAGTGTTTGGAGTGATTTACTATACCCTTTTATTAGATTATATATTTACAATACATCATTACGTCATGCATATGAATCAGTATCTATATACTACAGTTCATTATGTTCATCATTCGAGTACAGGCACATTAACACCGATAAAAGGTATGTTATCACATCCTTTTGATGGATTAAGCGTGTCTATTTTAATTGTTTTTGCAATTGTTACATTTGAACCAAATCCAATCAGCTTTACGATAGCATATTCCATGTTTAGTGTCATGGGAATTTTTTTACATAGCGGGTACAATAATGAAGATATGTTTTGGCCATTTCTTGTAACTCCCGCTGATCACCAACGACATCACAATTGTGTGACTGTGAATTATGGTGTATTTTATTCAATTTGGGATCGTTTATCAGGTACTTATTCTCATGTAAATTGTTAATATAATACAGCTTGTACTAAATACTATAAACACTGTATTAGCATACACATCACCGTATATTTCACTTAGCTTTGCGTATCCTAATAAAAATTGGGACCACGCAATCATAAAAATGTATTTACCAATCCATTTATGTACAATTGGAGATAGACTAGCTTTATAATTGATTTGTGCCAGCATAATCATTACTAGTAAAAATCCAAGTATCCCATGTGGATTGTTAAAATTCCATTTCACAAATAACATACTACAGGTTAGAGTTACTAGAGAAGTTTGCATAATGACTCGATGCCCTTTTGGTTTCATGTATCCAATAACGAGCAGTAAAATTAATCCCATACAGGCGCAAAAGACATGAGTAATAATCCAAATTGGTATCTTGCTTGATTCATTTGCAACAACAAGTCCAGGATTGGTAATATTTTGATCGGTAAATGGAATGCTGCCAGGTCTCCAAGTACAATATGGATCTCCTAATTCTTGTCCATTTGTAAGACCATTTTTATTTGAATCTAATTGACATAATTCGATACTCCAAGTATAATTTGTAGATTTAAAATCTATTCCAAACGGATTTAAATGACCACCGTACCAATTCACATGTCCTACTGCAGGCCAATTGGTTATTCGATGACCATTTGGAATATGGCGTTGATAATGTGGATAAGCTGTAACAATATTAAACAAGAATATCATTTGTGATTTCTTCACCATTTCTTACAATATTGGTATCACATTTTTGTCAC
>JACCDZ010549110.1_pt1 | contig 10868 bp, 13 predicted proteins | sample 7449551 | NCBI WGS metagenome assembly JACCDZ01 (sample SAMN15323452, study PRJNA562643) | freshwater metagenome | isolation source: river surface water | place: USA:Blue River Watershed | collected 2017-08-18
CGTGAGTCAATCAGCTGACTTACAACAGCTTGATAGGCAGTATCAATACTAACATTAGGAGCTACTGTGATATCAAATGATTTGGTCTTACCATTCAATTTGAATGAAATATTCTTGAACTCTGCTCCACGAATGGTTGCCAACTCGATACCAATATCACACGATGCAAGATTGATAGCCTTTGGCTGCAGCATGTACATGACTCCATTCTTATTTCTATCCTTGAATAACTTGCTGATACGCGGCCCCATCTCGATGAAGTTGGTACAGCAGAAGTATACCTTCAACTTATTCTTGTTATAGAACCCACATACAAAGGCATTCTTCATATGTTGAACTGCACTCATGTCTGTATTGTATCGCTCCTTGTATTCAGTCATCATTGTCTTGGCCACACTCGAACCAACCCACATAGGCAGAACCATTCTTGCAATACCAGCCAACTCATCAATGTTGGCTTTCATATCTACCAACATGACATTGGCACTCTGGCTGTAGGTAAGCAGTTGGTTGGCAGTATTCTTGAGTTCAACGTTATCATCAACAAGACGACTGGCAGTATTCTTTAATTCAGTGTTATCTTTAAGAAGAGACTTGACATCAGTCTTTAATGATGCATTATCTTCAAGCAACTCATCCACTTTATCAGTCAGGGTTCTATTATCGCTGGTTAATGATTTGTTGTTAGCTTCCAATATTTTATTCTCAACTTCCTTCATGATTGTTTGGTAATCTGCATAATTCTTGGCAACCTTCTGTAAGAACTGGAAGTACATTGCATAGATGGTAGGATCTGTAGTTTGATTCTTTCTATGCTGAGCTCTCATCAATGCGGTAAAGAATGCTTCTGGAGTTAGCATATATACTTTCTTATGCTTGACTCCACTTGGGCCCTGCTGCGGAACATTCCGCAGCAGGTAATTAGCATTACTAATATTCATTCCTTCTTTCCATTCTTGTAATCCAAGACCGGTTAATCTATCCTTAATGTCATTACTACGAGGATTCGTAGTAATACCATATTTAATCAGCATCTGGTGTTCAATTACAAACTTGCCCTCATTATCCTGCTTTGAGATTTCGAAGAACTCTTTCATGAAGCTGATATCAATATGTTGGTAGAACTGCTCATGCAACTGATGGGCAAACTCCAAGAGTGATATCTCCTTATGACCAGCAACCAATTCATTGATGAACTGAAAGATAGTGTGAGTAGCAACGAAAACCATGGTGTTTTGAGTAGATTGTATATTTTTATATGAATGGTCATCAATTTTAAAGGATATCAAAAATAAGGCCTTATAGAGGCATATAATAGAATATTCTTGAATGCCTTTGGAGTAAACGTATATTCAATCTTTGGCTTACCTCTTTGATTATTACCGAAACTTCGGTAATAATAATCTACATTCTCAGTCAATCCAAGCGTATCAATACGTTCCTTAACCCGGTTGCTTCTATCATCCACCGTAATTCCATACTCGTACAACTTACTATGAGGCACAATGAACTTGCCCCGATTCTTGGGATCAGTATTGCTACTGGCCTCAATCTTGAGGAAGTCCTCAATGGTAATTGGACGGGAGTTCATTGTTTTGACGATGGTTGTATAATTATCCATAACAGCCGTCAATTTTAAGGAATGGATAAAAATAAGGCCCTATGGAGGCATATGGTGGTAGTTTTGCTACACGTGTAGCAAAACCTACATACCCATTCACGAAACTTCAGGACTTATAATCAGTGCCTTCAACCAACTTAAGCGTATCGATATGAGACTTACATATTTGACCATTCGACAAACTTATCGACTGGGCATCATTACGCTGCTGCGACATATGTCGCAGCAGGTTAACCATCTTAGAACATCAGCATGTTGGCATTGACATGTGGCTTGACGATGTTGGGCTCTATATGCAGCTTATCGTAGTACTCCTCCTGAACCCTTTGCTGGTATACCTTCTTCATTTCCTCCACGGTAGGCTCGCTGTCTGGGCTGCTCTCATTATATTTCTTGACTTCCTCCTCAGATAATTTGCTGAGCACATCATCACGTACCTTCCCAGCCAGTTGCTCCAGCTCCTGCTTGATGTAGTATATATTTCTTGGAGTCTCAAACTCCTCGGTATCTCCAACAACTGATAGAACCCTGGATATCTTGCCGGTTGTGCATACGGTAGTTCCATTCTCCGCGCAGTCCTTCAACTGCAGGAATAGATTATGTGCCATGTCCTTCTTGTTGTTGGAGTTATCTATGTAGGCATTGACCAACTGGAGACTCTCAATCTCATTGATACCGAACTGCTGGTTCTGACTATCAAATGAATTCAATACCAGCTTGATGGCAGCCTTGTCCTCAATATCCAACTCATCATCCTCTACCAGCTTATGCAGCAGGGCATCCTTGATATCTGGACTCAGTTGGTGATTCATCTCCTTCAGCTTCTTCACATTGGATGCTGTTATCTTGTTCATGTAGTGGTCATGAACGTTCTGCATATCATTCAGGAAGATAAGAGTCTCTTGTTGCGGAACCTCATCGATTACAACTGGAACATCATCGATTAGAGCCGCATACAGAACATCCGCTGGTATCTCATCCAGAACTTCGCCTATATCATCCTCTTCAGGTATGGCATCTATAGCAGCCTCGATGTACTTGCCTTGGGCTATCTCAGCTACCTGTTTGTTCTTGCTCTTGGCTGCTATCTCATAGTACTGTATGGCCCGAGCGTTGTCTGACTTCATCACTGAGTACATGCCCTTCCTGTAGAAGTCTCCTATCTTGAGAAGGATCTCCGGATTTCTGGTACACCTGTACTTATCCATGAGGGCATCTATGATTCTTATATGTGGTTGCTCCTCTATAACCTTCTTGCGTTGAATGGCCTGCTCATACTCTACCCGAGGAAGTAAATCTTCTATCTGCTGCTCTATAACCTCATAGTGATGATTGTTGGCTGCATTGTATAGAACAACGCACAATACAGCAATGAAAATAAGAATGACCCACAGATACACACGCATCTCTATATTATACAGGATAGTATAGACCATGCTCAGAACCAATACCACCAATGAAGACACTGGCATATATACCACGGTAGCATTTATGGCAGCGATTGCTATCTTCGTGTATCTCATTCATAGCTTTGTGGCTGGTGTGTGGAGATGCATAAAAAAATAGAGCGAGAGCTCTACTCCTCGTACTGCTTCTTGCTGATGAAGAAGTAGTTATCGACTGGGCGCTTGAGCACCACATCATTGACCACCACGAACATGCGGTTGTCTGGCATCTTTACAGTGCGCATCTTCGCCTCCACTTGATACACGATGAACTTGGAGTCATCCATATTCACGTATGCCTCCTTCTTTGCCATGGTGTTGAACACCTCCTTCCTGATATCATAGTCCAGCTCTCCTTCAGTGATACCGCCACAGATGTATGAAATGAAGCAGCATGGCTTCAGATACCACACCAAGCCACGCACGAAGCAGCAATCAATCTCACCAGTGATGGTAATCTTGTTATCCTTCACCATCGCACTGGTCTTGCCAGCACAGCACTTGCATCGGGGTTCGCTGAACATATCCATGATGTCTGCTTATATATTGGTATGGCGTGTATCAATTCTAAAAACAAAACTACTGGCTGTTCTGCAGACAGCACCACTTGCAGCTACACACAGCCAGAGCCACATGCTGGTTTCTCTCGGTGCTCATCTTGGTATCATAGTTCATCTTATTCATGTAGAATATCCTACAGAACCCACAGTTGCAGGCATCAGCATTCTTGCCAGTTATCGCCATGTGAGCATCCCTGAACAACCATCCCTCTAACTCCGCGCGAACATCGAAGTCCCAGTGCAGGCATCCATTGCGACAGTCAGCGATGTAATTACGCCCACTTGTCTTCATTGCATGTGTGTCCACGTGATGAGTGGTCATCATGAACCCATACTTCTGACCAAACATGTATGCCACCTGGTATATCGGTGCCTTCTTGCGGCCATTCACATGGAGAGCCCACTCATATGCCAGTCTGGTGTTCTTCTCAATCATAACTCGTTCGAGTCTATCCTTGCACATGTTGTACTTGAACACAACCGCGTAGAACCCATTCATGATATCAGGGTCATTCATCCTGTCCTCATTAGTCTGAGCAAGGTTCTTCATCGTGGCAATCATGTCAAACCTGTCTACGCATGCCTCACGTCCAGCGATGATTCTATGAATAAGGTTCATTCTGGCTCTATACTTATATAGCAACCGTGGTTTATTTTATGCTCTATCCAAAAATTAGCAGGACAGCAGCCTGAACTCCCGGTACACGAAGTCCTGCTTGTTAGACACGGTACACCATTCACACTTACAGATGGATAGAGCTTTGGCCCTGTTATGATGGCTCAGGTCGATGATATCTCCCATCCACTCCTTGCGATACTCCCTACAAATATGGCATGTACCATGATCTGAGCTCTTGCCAGTTATCTTAATATGGCATAGGTTGTAGCCATCCACACATAGCTTGGTATGGTCATAGTTGTACCGACTGATACTGTTCTTGCTGTGTCTGCATCCATGGACCAGCATCCATCTTGTTATGGTACCCAGATGGGTAAGGGACGTTGCCATGAATCCCACATCTCTATTCAGCATGAACATCACATGGTACTTTGGATACCTGTGCTTGTGTATGTTCACATGAGATGCCCATTCATATGCACTCCGGAGATGCTTCTCGATGAACACACGGCGTATCTTGTTGGTCCGTATATCATACGTGAACACAATCGCATGGATGCCCTTCATCAGTCTCAGATTGTTGAGCCCATCCTCATTGGTATCTGCAAGCTCTCTGAGACATTTGGGGATGTCCATAACTTGGAGACACCGTTCGCGACCAAGCAACATGCGGATGATGACAGACATGATTATATTAATTAATGAAGACCTCTCAATTTTGAACTCAGGTAAAAAATTACAGCAGGACCAAATCATAGTCAGCCATAGTTCTGCCGGATAGGCGCCACTCCATGATATTGTCTGGATGATACACCATGGACAGCAACTCCATATGGACATCAGCGAGATGGATAATCTTGGCATACACATCATTCATGGATATGTAATTTGGTCTCTCATATCTTGGCATCCTGTATCTGTTCAGAACTGAAGCATTCTTTGGAATCCTATAGGTATCATCACACTTGAGATATCTCATGTACTTGCTCTTGTTCTTATACAAGCAGCTTGGCATTCTATCATATCTCGAATGGTTCTGGTGGTTGATGAATTGCTCAGCGTACCTATGTAGGATATAGCTGGAGCAACTGTATGCATATTCATTGAATATGGAGTCCCAGCAGATGCTACCCTCGAATTCTGTGATGAAGGCATCATCAGCTATGTCCAGGTTGATTAGCCACCAGTTGATGCTGTCCTTATTGGCTCTCACCCAATTTACATCGATTGTATGGATACTCAATCGTGTCCAGTGTTCGCGCACGGCTGCATCGGAGAATCTACATATGTTGGATATATGATTCCAGTTCAGTCGATACCAGTACAACTCCACGAACTCGTTGCTAAGGTTAGGCATCTTACTGAACTTGTTTGCCCAGTACTCAAATGGTATCTTGGCCTGGCGGTCAAGCCAAATTATTTCCAACTCAATCTTGCTTAGCATTGTATAATTATTATTGAGACGGAGTCAATTTTATGGAGCATGTATATAATCATGATGGATAAGAATCTGATAGCAATCATCATAACGCTAATCATAGCAATAGCTCTATTCATAGCTGCCGTGTTCGCGCATGTGAGCAAGCCGGGTAAGATTGCATTGTATACCATATCTGGGGTATCAATGGCTGCGTGCGGAGTCTTGGCATATAAACACATATATGGACATTAGACTATAAAATTGAATATACACGTGGTTATATAACAGCCATGGATAGCCTTCAACAACAGATGCATAGCCTCCACCTACATGCAGGTGGAGCCAATACAAATAAGAATGGCCTATCGTATGAGAAGATGACAGATTTGCAATCAGGCTATACAGTCATAGCAACACATGTGCATCATCATTATGTGCAGTTTAAAAATAACAACACTGTATATACGCTGGTCAAGAAGAATAGATTTTTAAAGTATCTATCAGGATTTGTAGATGATAGCATTTCAAAGGGGCACGGATGTAAGAATCCAGACGAGTGCTTCATTGATGAGCATAGTAAGACCATATTCATAATTGAGAAGAAGTTCCAAATGATGTCAGGCTCAGTCTGTGAGAAAATACAGACAGCTGACTTTAAGATATGGCAGTATTCCAGAATGCTACCTGACTACAAGATAGTATATATCTACTGTCTATCCGATTGGTTCAAATGCAATTGTATTGCCGAGTTGCAATACTTAAAACTGAAACATGTACCCGTGTTCTATGGCAATGACCCTGATTACAAAAAGAATATAATTGACTACATCATCAGTTATAAACAATCACCTCCATAGTCTTGGACTGTGGTTTTTTTGAGTTGATGGCACGCCTGGCTTCTATCATAACAACCTTGAACGAACCAAGAGCATCTCTAACCATGGGAACATCGGAGTTGCTCATGGCAAAGCTTACCTTCTTAGAGTCCAAATCCTTGATAGCACCAAACAGCTCTTCATGTAAGTTGAATCCAGTCTTGGTGTACTTAACGAATGATGTACTCACTTCTGGGGCATATGGTGGGTCCATATATACGAAGTCTCCCTCAACTGGTAGCTTTACAGAATCAATGAAACTACATTGCTTGAACACAACTCCCTGCACCAACTTGTGAATCTTGTCCAGCTCAGTCTTGGTGATTATAGTTGGGGTAGTCTTGTAATGGCCGAATGGTACATTGAATCCATGAGGACCTTCTCTATAAACACCTCTGAAACATGTCTTGTTCAAGAATAGGAACACAGCCGCACACTCCACAGTATCCTTATCCATTGAGTTAAATTTATTTCTAATCCAGTAGTAGTAGCTCTCCTTGGATTGCTTGGCATCTTCCAGGGTATCTGGCTTTCTGCCACCCTTTAGTACAGATATACTATCGTACTCAGATATGTAGTGAGTGATACATTCAAACAGCTCATCCTTGTTAGACTGAACATTCTTATACACATTGATTACAATAGGATTGATATCGTATGCATGGATGTCTCCAGTGATTGTTATCTTACCACACTCTCGCATAGATAACAGAGCAAGCAATACACTGCCTCCGCCAAGGAACAACTCGTAGTAGTTATTCATATTCGATGGAAATCTGGCCATCACGTCATTTATAATCTGAGTCTTGCCACCAACCCATTTCATGAATGGCTTCTGGATAACACACTTGACCATGGTTATCTATATTATGTATCCAGATGGAGTCAATTTTACTCAATCATTAAAAAAAATAACCATCCTACTCATGAATGGTTATGCCGTGTTTGGCATACGCCTCCACAGTTTTTTCTTTGTTGATGGCCCAGTGGCTCTTGATGATATCCACGAATGGAGTTGATGTGTTGGTAAGCTGCCCAGTGATGGCAACTCGGGCACAATTAACAAGTACCTTATCGTTGTACTTCTTGGATTGCATTCTACCGTTATCAGTCTCCAATGCTTCATAGTATGCCGGCTCATTGGTGTATGGATGCTCAACGAATATCATTGAGAATATGGACAACAACACCTGCGAGATGGTGGATGATGATGGCATCCATTGATTCGTTGACCATGTATTCAGAATGGATAGACACACCTTGCCACAGTTGTACAAGTTTGGATTGAACCGCACCGTTCCACCGCCAGTAGTCAGGAACTTGACTTTTGGAGGAGCATGCGGATATCCAGCTGGGATGAACATATCGAATTCGAAGTACCCACCTCCATAAGGGGTATCGTAGTCAGGAATCATCAGCATCTTCCAGTATTGTATGTTGCTCTCTGAGATGCACACATAGCAATCAACATCCTTGAGAGTATCCTCCAGAGCACCAATCTCCGCGTGGATACGCTTGGTTAGTTTTCCAGTTGGTGGAGCGGCATTTCTATCGTACAGAGTATGGTCGCTGAATGATTCCACGAAGAACACCTTATCACACTGAACCTCGGTATGGTTAGCATTCATCATTGCAATCAGCTCACTCGTATCAACATCCATGTCGGTATACCGAATGATACTTAGAATCGTATTGTAGTAGTCCTCGTTCTGCATAACCTCCAGATTGGATAGCTTGACGCTAAGGATATTTTTTATAATCCTGGCAAGGATGCAGATATGGCGGAAGGACAGCTCATGAGTGATGGATGCGATGTAAGTTAGTTCGTTTATCAATGCATCAGCCAGAGAACCATACTCGACCAGTTTCATTCCACTGGAAGCATATCCTCCAGAAGACCCAACAGTCATCGCTCCAAATGCCGGCAAGACGCTTCTGCTCACGAAGCTGAAGGTAGTACCGCTCATCGTAGCACACTTGCGTATCATCTGATTAACCTCGCTGTATGCATCCGACTCTGCGCTTGTATTGCGCAGAACATCCATGGCCTGGCATATGAATGCATTGACGTCCACGCAGATGTTCCAAGATGACTTGCAGAGCATGCTATTATTGGTTATCAGTAGCTCATCATCTATCATGAATGATGGGCCGCTGATGGCAATACTCGGTGGGACATTGGGATACCACAAGGCCTTGTTGGGTGTATCCAATACACTTAACTCCATCACATGGTCGCCCACATGGAACTTGATTACAAGATTGTTATCCATGTCGTACTCACTCTCCAAGTGAGTAGCATTCAATCTCTGGCAGAACACAGTCCACTCATACTGCATCGTGTCGATAGGAACTTGGTTATTGATGACCGCAAGCGGATACATAGTGTAGTTGTCTTCCTCTTCTTCATAGCTGGAATTAGACATCATCTCGACATCGCTGTCGGACATGTATTCGTAATCGGAATCGGAGATGGACATGGTTTATACTTTTAATTGCTGGCTCTTCAATTTTAAACAAAAATAGGCCTACACCATATCCTCAATGATGTCTATCACGCATGATGGCATATCATGACGTTCTATCATATATCGCCCGGTGGCTCGTGCCATACATTCCTTCATGTTAGCCTCTGTGTATTCAGATGTTAACTTGTCCTTGAACTCCAGAATAAATCCTAAGTCGCTGAGCTTCTGATAGGCACCTACCTCCTGCCAGACAAGCCTATCCTGGAACTTCCTGAGGAATGCCTCATCCCGCATACTATCTCTACAGAGTGCAGTCCAATTTATCTTGTCCTGGAATTCCTCGATGAATGACTCAGATAGCTGGGTTCCTGATATGTCTGTCCATTCGACATTATAGATGCAATCCCTGATGAATCCTTCTGAGAAGTTTCTGCATGCCCATATCTCATCCCAATCGATATCATCCTCGAACTCATAAATGAATGCCTCTGATAACTGGTTGTATCTCGATAGATTAGACCAGTCTACTCTATCAATGAACTCCCGAATAAACTCCTCGGAGAAGCTTCTGTATACCCAGATAACCTCCCAGTTTATATTGTCTTGGAACTCTCGAATGAATGCCTCTGAGATAACCATGTTGTTCTTGGATATCTTATCCCAGTCTACATTCTCCAGATTCATTCGAATGAACTCCTCAGATAGGTCGCACCTGGCACTGATATAGTCATCATCCCAGACAGCCAAATCTTCATCGTAGTATTCTTGGGCAAGATCTTCGGACATGTCCATCCATTCATGCTTGTCATCTGCTGCATAGAAGGTGCATAAGTGAATCAGTCTGTCATTGTAATCATTGCCAGTCTTGATACCAGATAGACCAAGATAGTACCGATACAGACCAATATTTTCATCTTCAAATTTATTTTTACCACTGGCCAGGTAGTTCTTGCAGTATCGGATGAACTGATTCACACATACATCATCCGTCTTTGTAGTTCGGCACCATGCACTCAGCTTATCATCTTCAATATGGCCAAAGTCCACATCATTGAAATTAATACTCTTACAGGCGGCATCGAACGCAGTATCTGAAAGATACTTATCCATATCAGCGATGAATGAAAGTGGGATGGACATGGTTATATCTTTAATTGCTGGCTCTTCAATTTTAAACAAATAATAAACCTATTGGGCCAGCATACACCTATCCAGTCTTAGGTCCAGCAACCCATCGTAGTTCTCCTTGGTTCGGCGGATGTATCTCATCTGAGCATCTATACGGATATTGTACTCAGATATGACATTCCTGCATACAGGGGTAAGTGGTTTGTATTGAATGAGCTCGATTACGTTATTCAGACAGTCAGTGATAGTATCAACTCCGGCATCCCTCTTGATTCGAAATGAAGAGACATCCTCAGTTGTTCCGTCAAGCATGGTGTCTGTTATCTGGTCCAGCTCGGCATTCGATTCCTTAATGCCGTTGTACAAATCCATTATCTGATTGACATAGAACTCACTTTCGCTGCTACTCCGCATCGCATGAAACATGCGATATAGCATGCTATAGTGGTTGTCTCGGTTCTGACGATGCTCATCGATAACGTCTTGAAGCAGCGCGTTCATGACAGTCTGATACTTATCCATGATAACCCATCTATTTTATACTCAATCACAAAAACAAGCCTACGAGAGGCATTCATCAAGCTTGGCATCAAGATGTGTCTCAGCTATTCTACTCATACTGGCCTTTACCTTGTAGATATCCACTGTCTTGGAATCAGTAGCTCCATGGAGCTCCTCACGGAACGCATCCATGTACTTGAGAGTCATTTCAACTCCCTCATCAAGAATGGC
>JACCDZ011928594.1_pt1 | contig 10867 bp, 8 predicted proteins | sample 7449551 | NCBI WGS metagenome assembly JACCDZ01 (sample SAMN15323452, study PRJNA562643) | freshwater metagenome | isolation source: river surface water | place: USA:Blue River Watershed | collected 2017-08-18
GACCCTCGAGGTGCAGTGGAAGGGGAAGAACATCGCGCAGATCCTGGACATGACGGTGGAGGACGCCCACGAATTCCTCAAGCCCGTACCCGCGATCGCGCGCAAGCTGCAGACGCTGCTGGACGTCGGCCTGTCCTACATCCGCCTCGGCCAGGCGGCGACCACGCTCTCCGGCGGCGATGCGCAGCGGGTGAAGCTGGCGCTGGCGCTGTCCAAGCGCGACACCGGCCGCACCCTCTACATCCTGGACGAACCCACTACCGGCCTGCATTTCGCCGACATCGACCTGCTGCTCAAGGTGCTGCACCAGCTGCGTGATGCGGGCAACACCATCGTGGTGATCGAGCACAACCTCGATGTGATCAAGACCGCCGATTGGCTGATCGACATGGGGCCCGAGGGCGGCTCCGGCGGGGGCACGGTGGTGGGAGTGGGAACACCCGAGGCCCTGGCCGCGAATCCGGACAGCCACACCGGGCGCTACCTGGCGCGCTATCTGCGCTAAAGCGCCGGGCGCGCGGCCTCAGCCCCGCGCCGCCTGCAGCAGATCGCGCGTCTTCATGGCTTCGCGCCGCGCCGCCTGGGCGAAATCCTCACCCGACGAGGCATACAAAATCGCCCGCGACGAGTTCACCGCGATCGGCGCGTCGGCGCGCCAGCCCGCCTTCACCGTGGCCACCGCATCACCCCCCTGCGCGCCCACGCCGGGAATCAGCAGCGGCACGTTCGGCGCCACCTGGCGCACGCGCTCGATCTCGGCGGGATAGGTGGCCCCCACCACCAGCCCGAGCTGACCATTGAGGTTCCAGGGCCCCTGCGCCAGGCGGGCCACATGCTCGTACAGCAGCGGCTCGCCAGGCACCGAGGACAGGCGCTGGTTCTGCAAGTCATCCCCGCCCGGGTTGGAGGTACGACACAGCAGGAAGGCGCCCTTGCCCGCGTACTTCAGGTACGGCTGCACCGAATCAAAGCCCATGAAGGGCGAGAGCGTGACCGCGTCGGCGCCATAGCGCTCGAAAGCCTCACGCGCATATTGCTCCGCGGTCGACCCGATGTCGCCGCGCTTGGCGTCCAGGATGACCGGCACCTGCGGGATGTTGCGGCGCAGGTGCTCCATCAGTTTCTCGAGCTGGCCCTCGGCGCGGTGGGCGGCAAAGTAAGCGATCTGCGGCTTGAAGGCGATGGCCAGATCAGCCGTCGCATCAGCGATGCGCGCACAGAAGTCGTAGATGCGGCTGGCATCGCCCTGGAGCGTGGCCGGAAAGCGCGAAGGCTCCGGGTCCAGGCCCACGCACAGCATGGAGCCATTGCGCTTCTGGGCGTCTTGCAGCATCTCGAGGAAGGTCATCCCCGAATTGTAAGGAGCCCCCTGTTCACGCCGGCCGCAGCGCCGCCTCCAGCTCGTTCAGATCGGCCGGCTTGGCAATGTGCGCATCGAATCCAGCCGCACGCGCGCGCTCGCGGGCACGCGCGTCGGCATACCCGGACAACGCGATCAACCGCACGCCAGCCAACGCCGGCAAGGCGCGCAGGCGGGCGGCAACCGCATAGCCATCGAGGCGGCCCGGCAGGCCGATGTCCGAGATCACGACGTCGGGGCGCTCCTCCTGCGCGGCGCGCAGCCCGCTCTCGCCATCGAACGCCAGCCGCACCTGGTGACCCGACAGCGTGAGCAGGTCGCCCAGCGACTGCGCGGCGTCCTCGTGGTCTTCGATCACCAGGATCCGCAAGCCGCCAGGCCGGGCGTGCGCCGCATCAGCCGACGGCGGCGGCAGCGGCGCGCGCGCGAGCAGCGGCAGGGCCAGGGTGAAGACCGCGCCACGGCCCAGCCCCTCGCTGTGGGCCTCGACGGTTCCACCGTGCATCTGCGCCAGCCCGCGGGTCAGGGCCAGGCCCAGGCCCAGCCCTCCCTTGCTGCGGGCCAGGTCCTGGTGCGCCTGGCTGAACGGGTCGAAGAGGCGCGCGAGAAACTCGGGCGCGATCCCGACGCCGGTGTCGCGCACGGACACACAGGCCCGGCCCGCAGCCTCGTCGGCCTGCGCACGCACGGTCACTTGTCCGCCTGCATCGGTAAAGCGCTGGGCGTTGCTCAGAAGGTTGGCGATCATCTGGGCCAGGCGCACCGGATCGCCATCCACCCACAAGGGCTGCAGGCCCACCTCGATCACCAGCGCCAGGCCCAGGGCTTGCAGGCTGTCCCGGTAATCGGCGGCCGTCTGGCGGGCGATCAGCGCCAGGTCGCAGCGCTGACGCTGCAAGGCCATCTTGCCCCGGGCGATCCGCGAGACGTCCAGCAGGTCATCGATCAGCCGCGCCATGTGCGACACCTGGCGAGCGATCACCTCGCAGGCGCGCCGCTGCGGAGGCTGCAGGCCGTCGATGCGCCGCACGATTTCCACTGCGGTTCGCACCGGCGCCAGCGGATTGCGCAATTCGTGCGCGAGCAGGGCAATGAATTCGTCCTTGCGCTGGTCGGCCTCCAGCAGGGCCTGCTGCGCCTGCAGCTGCACGGTGATGTCCGTGTGCGTGCCAAACCAGCTGACCACGTCACCACGGACATCCCGCAGCGCGAAGGCCCGCGAGAGAAACCACCGGTACTGGCCGTCGTGGCGCCGCAGCGGGAAGGTGTCCTCCCAGGGTTCTCCCGCCGCCAGGCACCGGTCCAGCCGGTCCTGCACACGCTGCGCATGGTCTGGATGCTGGCTCGCCTGCCAGCACACGTCCTGCGGGGTACCTGGCGTCGCCCCGGTGAATTCATACCAGCGCTGGTTGAACCACTGGATGCAGCCCTCGCGGTCTGCCATCCAGGCCAGCTGCGCGATGTTGTCCGCCAGGGCCCGGAAACGCGCCTGGCTCGCGCGCAGCGTATCGGCACGCTCTTGCAGCAGGACCGAGGTACGGTGCAAGGCCCGCGTGACTTCATCCGCTTCCTGGATGCTCCCGTGCGGCGCGGCGATGGTGCGGCCGGCGCCCAGTTGTCCCGCCGCCGTCATCAGCCCCTGGAACGCCCCGGAGATCCGGCCTCCGATGCGCCAGGCGACCCAGGTCCCCAGCGCAAAGAGCACCGCGATACCTGCCGCCATGCGGGAAGCCGTCTGCGCGAACACGGCGTCGGCCGCCCGGTCGGGAATGCCGATGGCGACACTCCAGCCCGTGGACGAAGAACGGCTGTAGAACGAGTTCACACCGGTACCCTCCAGCGTCAGACCCTTGCCCCGCCCCTCCGGCCGCTGCCTCAGCTGGGCCAGCAGGTCTGGCGAGCTGCTCTTGCCCACGTAGCGGTCCGCCATGTGCGTGCGCGCCACGATGGTTCCTCGCCGGTCCACGATGCTGCAGATCCACTGGGACGGCAGGTTCTGCCTGCGCAGCACATCGTCAAACTGCTGCGCCAGGATCCCCACGCCCAGGGCATAACGGATACGCCCGTCCACCCACACCGGCACATCCACCGACACCAGCAGACGCCCGAGCACCGGCCCGAGGAAAAGATCCGACACCACCGGGCGTCCGGTCTCGAACACCGCACGCACCTGCTGCGGCGCGGGGGGCGGCGACAGGGGCTGTCCGTAATCGACCGCGGTGTTGAGCAACTGGCGTCCTGCCGCGTCGCGCAGCACCACGTTCGCGTCCAGGCCGACCTGGCGCATCACCTGGCGGGCCAGGCCGTGAAACCGCGCCAGATCCCCGGACTGCAGGGACTGGGCATGCGCGAGCGACAGCGAGACGGCCTGCACCGTGTGCAAGTGGTTATCGACCGCCTGCACCAGTGCGCGGGCGGTCAGCACGGTGGTCTGCTCGATCTGCTGGCGGGTCTGGCGGTACTGGTCGACCAGGAGCGCCGCGGCACCCAGCACGCCAGGCAACAGGCAGGCGAGGACCAGCCACAGCAAAAGTGCCCGCACGGTCGGCAGGCGGCGGGAGAGAAGACGGGACGGCATGGGCGGAACATTGCTCGACTGCCCTGCGCCGCACAGGTTCCCGGGGCCGCAGGTAAGGGGATGCAAGAGGCAGGCGGGGGTCTGGCAAGATTCCGCCCATGCTCACCTACCTCACCGTCCCCGTCACCCCTTTCGCCCAGAACTGCTCCCTGGTCTGGGACGACCAGACGAAGCAGGCCGCCGTCATCGACCCGGGCGGCGAACTCGATCGCCTGCTGGAGGAAGTGAAGCGCCTGGGCCTGAAGCTCGAGCAGATCTGGCTCACGCACGCCCACATCGACCACGCGGGTGGCACCGGCGAATTGGCGCGCCGGCTGGGCCTTCCCATCATCGGCCCGCACCCGGACGACCAGTTCTGGATCGACGGCTTGCCGCAGCAAAGCGCGATGTTCGGCTTCGCTCCGGCCGAACCCTTCACGCCCACGCGCTGGCTGCATGATGGCGACACCGTCACCCTGGGCGGTCACACGCTGCAGGTTCGCCACTGCCCGGGCCACACGCCAGGCCACGTGGTGTTTCACTCCCCTGAACTGAAACGCGCCTTCGTCGGCGACGTGTTGTTTGCGGGCAGCATCGGCCGCACCGACTTCCCGCAGGGCGACCACGAGACGCTGATCGCCAGCATCACGCAACGCCTGTGGCCCATGGGCGACGACACCGTGTTCATCCCCGGGCACGGCCCCGAGAGCACCTTCGGCCGCGAGCGCCGCAGCAACCCCTACGTCGGCGGCACCTGACGGCGCAAGCGCTCAGCGCCGGCCAGCGGCCTGCTCGTACAGCCCCTGCACGCGGGGCACGTTGTCCTGCAGGCGCGCGATGCGCTCGGGCCCGCGGGGGTGGGTGGAGAGAAAGGCAGGGCCGCCGCTGCCGCTGGAGGCGCGGCCCATCTTCTCCCACAGACTGATCGCGGCCCGCGGCCGGTAGGCCCCCCGTGCAGCCAGCTCCAGGCCCACGAGGTCCGCATCGATCTCATCGTCGCGGCTGAAACGCAGCGACAGCAGCTGTGTGCCCACGTCCGCCGCGAGGCTTCCGAGCTGCCCCAGCCCCAGCACCTGCGACAGCACCGACAGCCCGATGCTGGTGCCCTGGGTCTTGGCGATGCGCGCGCGTGCGTGTTCGCGCAGGGCGTGGGCCATCTCGTGGCCCATCACCATCGCGGCCTCGTCATCGGACAGATCCAGCTGGTTCAGGATGCCGGTGAAGAAGGCGATCTTGCCGCCCGGCATGCAGAAGGCGTTGATCTGCTTGCTCCCGATCAGGTTGATCTCCCAGCGCCAGCCGCGCGCGCGGTCGTTCCAGCGGTCGGCATGGGGCACCAGGTCCTTCGCAATCTCACGCAGGCGCTGCAGCTGCGGGTGGCCCTCCGACGCCAGCGCGCCTTGCTGGCGGGCCTGCGCAATCAGCTGGCTGTATTGCTGTCCGGCCGCCGCCTCGAGCTCGCGGGCCGGCACCAGGTTGCGAAGGGGCGAGGCCTCATCCACCTGCACCTGCGCCAGGGCGGGGGCCGCCACCGCGCTGCCAGCCGCCAGCAGGAAGGCGCGGCGCGGCATCCACCGATGGCTCGCACCGTCATGCAGGGAGGCAGCCGCCCCAGGAGCGCCGTAGCAGGCCAGACACATGGCCACGATGATAATGACGGCACCTCATGGCCCCGTCAGACAAGCCCTCCACAACCTCGCCCGCGGAAGGCTCTTTGCCTGGCGGAACTCCCCCGGGGACCGACCCCACGGCCTCCGGCCGGCTGGCCGGCTGGGCCTCGGCCCTGCGCGTCTACCTTGAACCCGCCACCCTGCGCATGTTGTTCCTGGGTTTCTCGGCGGGCCTGCCGCTGCTCCTGGTCCTGGGCACGCTGGGCTTTCGCCTGCGCGAGGCAGGCATCGACCGCACCACCATCGGCTACCTGTCCTGGGTGGGCCTGGCCTATGGCTTCAAGTGGGCCTGGGCGCCGCTGGTGGACCGCCTGCCCCTGCCCCTGCTCACACGCTGGCTGGGGCGCCGCCGCAGCTGGCTGCTGCTGTCCCAGCTGGCGATCGCGGGCGGGCTCGTGGGCATGGCCTTCAACGACCCGAAGCTGCAGCTGCAGGCGGTGGTGGTGTGCGCGCTGGTGGTGGCATTCGCCTCGGCCACGCAGGACATCGCACTGGATGCCTTCCGCATCGAGTCGGCTGGCACCGAGCGCCAGGCGGCCCTGGCTGCGGCGTACCAGAGCGGCTACCGCCTGGCCATGATCTGGGCCGGTGCCGGTGTGCTGTGGATCGCGGCGCGCGCCGAGGTGGCCAACACCGCGGCCTACCAGCACGCCGCCTGGCAGGCGGCCTACCTGGTGATGGCGGCGTCCATGCTGGTCGGCGTCCTCACCGTGCTCCTCTCGCCCGAACCCGCGCACCGCGCGCTGCCGCCGGCGCGCAACCTCGCCGCCTGGCTGCGTGAAGCCGTGTTCGAACCCTTTGCCGACTTCATCCGCCGCTACCGCGGGCAGGCTGCGATCGTGCTGGCCCTCATCGCGGTCTATCGCATCAGCGATGTGGTCATGGGCATCATGGCCAACCCTTTCTATGTGGACATGGGCTTCACCAAGGACGAAGTCGCCGCGGTCACCAAGGTGTACGGCGTGATCATGACCCTGGTGGGCGCCTTCGTCGGCGGGGTACTGGCCCTGCGCCTGGGCGTGATGCGGGTGCTGATGCTCGGCGCCATCCTGAGCGCCGCGACCAACCTGCTGTTTGCGTGGCTGTCTTCGCGCGGGCATGACGTGCAGGCCCTGGTGCTGGTGGTGTCGGCGGACAACCTGGCCTCGGGCATCGCGTCGGCGGCCTTCATCGCCTACCTCTCGGGCCTGACCAACGTGAGCTATTCGGCCACGCAGTACGCGCTCTTCAGCTCCATCATGCTGCTGGCGCCCAAGTGGCTGGCGGGCTTCTCCGGACAGTATGTCGACCACTTCGGCTACACGAATTTCTTCCTGGTCACCGCCGCATTGGGCGCCCCGGTGTTGCTGCTGGTGGCCCTGGCGGCCCGGGTGAAGGCCCGCCCCGCTGGGGGCTGAGGGCGCGGCGCGCCTCAGCGCTCGCGCGCGCCCCGCTGCATCACGAGGGTGATCGGCTCCAGCAGGTACTGCAGCGGCGTGCGCTGCTCGCCCTCGAGGTACACCTCGGCCGGCATCCCGGCCTGCAGCTGCAGCGTTCCGGCCCGCTGCAGCGACTGCGGATCCGCCTCCACCTGCACGACGTACCAGGCCTGCTGGCCATTGCGGTCCACCATGCGGTCGGCGGAGACATACAGCACCCTGCCTTCCACCAGGGGCGTGGTGAGCGTATTGAACGCGGTGAAGCGAATGCGCGCGAGCTGCCCCGGTTGCACGCGGCGCACGTCCTCAGGGCGGATCTGCGCCTCCACCAGCAGGCGCGGGTCGGCCGGCACGATGTCCGCGACCGGCTCGCGCGGCGAAACCACGCTGCCTGCGCTGACGTGCCGCAGGTTCATCACCTCACCGGCCACCGGCGCCGCGATCACCTGGCGCTGCGCGGCGTCGGTGGACTTGCGCAATTCCTGCGCGATCTCGGACAGGCGCACGTGGGCCACTTTCAGCTGGTCGCTGGCCTGCTGCCGGTACTCGTTGTCCAGGCCTTGCATGCGAAGGTCGGTATCCATCAGGCGCTGCTCTGCGCGCGCCAGCTCCTGGCGCCGCTCCTCGAGCTTGATGCCGTAGTCGGCCACGCCGCCTTCGAGCTGCGAAAGACGCGTGGCCGCGATGAAGCCTTCCTTCACCAGCTCCCGATTGCGGTCCAGTTCTACTTTCTGGTGGCCCCACGCGACCTGCGCCTGTTCGATCTGCGCCTGCAAGGCGCCGATTTCCTGGCCGATCTTTTCGCGCTGGGCCCGCAGCAGCGCCGTCTGCGCTGCCAGACCTTCGCGCCGCGCGGTGAACAGGCTGCGTTCCTTGGCCGCCTGCTGCGCGAGGCGCGCGTCTGACTGCAGGGCCGACTGCACCTCGGGCGGAAAGACCAGTTGCGCTTGCCCGGCCTGTTCCGCCTCCAGGCGCGCGATGCCCGCCTGCTCGGCGAGCAGTCGGTAGTTCAGGCGATTGAGGTCGGCAGCGACCCCGACATCGCCAAGCACCAGCAGGGGCTCACCCTGGGCGACACGCTGGCCATCACGCACCCGCACCTCGCGCACGATGCCGCCTTCGGCGTGCTGCACCGGGCGGCGGTCCAGATCCACTTTCACATGCGCAGGGGCCACCACGGCCGACGCCAGCGGCGCCCATGCCAGCCAGGCCAGGACGGGCAGCAGCCCCAGGCCCAGGACCAGCAGGCCCGTGCGCGCGTGGCGTTGCGCCGCGGCCAGGTGCGTGGCCAGCACGGGGTTGCACGCGGGGTCGAACGCCGTCAGCGCGGGGGTGGGGGCGTTCATGAATTCTTCTCCATCACTGCGGCGGCCGTCGGCATCGCCACGACTTTCGTGCCGCCCTCGCTCGCAGGCCTGGCCTTGGCCTGCATGGCCTTGAGCACTTCGGCCACCGGCCCGTAGTGGACCGGCTTGCCGCCCTCGATCACCATCAGCTGGTCGACCTGCTGCACGAGGCTGGTGCGATGGGTGACCACCACCACCGTCACCTCTCCGCGCAAGTCCTTGAGGGCCTGCGCCAGCGCCTGCTCGCCGCTGCCGTCCAGGTTGGAATTGGGCTCGTCCAGCACCAGCAGTCGCGGATCGCCATAGAGCCCGCGCGCCAGGGCGATGCGTTGGCGCTGGCCCGGCGACAGGAGCGCGCCCTGCGGGTCCACCCAGGTGTCGTAGCCCTCGGGCAGCTGCAGGATCAGGTCATGCACCCGCGCGCGCTGCGCGGCCCGCACCACCTGCTCGGAGTCCACCTCGCCCAGGCGCGCGATGTTCTCGGCCACCGTGCCGGGAAACAGCTCCACGTCCTGCGGCACATACCCCAGCCAGGGTCCGAGTTGCTCGCGCGGCCACTGGGCGAGGTCTGCGCCATCGAGCCTCACCACACCCGACAGCGGCGCCCACAGGCCGGTGACCAGACGCAGCAAGGTCGACTTGCCCGCGCCGCTGGGCCCGATGATGGCCAGCGATTCACCCGGCTTCAGGTGCAGCGACACGCCCGAGAGCAGCAAGCGGTCGGACCGCGGCGCCCGGTAGACCGCCTGGTGCACCGACAACTCACCGCGCGGCGGTGGCAGCGGCATGGTCGGCGCCTTCGTCGCGGATGTGTCCATCAGCTCGGACAGGCGGCCCAGGGCAGCCCGGCCCTCGGCCAGGAGCCTCCAGCTGCCCACCACCTGCTCCACGGGCGCCAGGGCACGACCCAGCAAGATGGTGCAGGCCACGGTGATGCCAGGCGAGCCCTGGCCGGTGACGACCAGCCAGGCGCCAACCGCGAGCATGATGACCTGGACCGACTGGCGCAGCGTGCGGGTCAGGGCCGCCATGGCCAGGGTGCGGTGCGCGGCCGGACCCTGCAGCGTGGCGGCATCGGCGCTTTTCTCGCGCCAGCGGGCGATCAGCGCTTGGGCCATGCCCAGGGACTGCACCACTTCGGCATTGGCCAGCGAGGTCTCCAAGTAGCGGGTGGCACCGGCGGTGGCCTTTTGCAGAGACTCGATCGCGTGGCGCGTCAGACGGTCATTGGCCACGGCCAGAAGGAGCATCAGGGCAGCGGCCATCAGGGCCGTGGCGCCCAGCCACCCGTGCGCCACCCAGATGATGGCCACGTACACCACGATCCAGGGCGTATCGAAGAGGGCCAGCAGGCCTTGCGCCGAAAACAGCGAGCGCAGGGTGCCGATATCCCGCAAGCCCTCGGTGCCGACCTGACCGCTGCGCCGCGCCCCCTGCGCCAGCATCAACTGGGTCACCACGGGCGAGAGCGATTGCGCCACCAGGTGGCCCGCCAGGTCCTGCAGCCGCCCGCGCACGTAGTCCAGCGCCCCCAGCAGGACGAGGCCAATGGCGGCTCCGACCAGCAGCAGGACCAACGTGTCCAGGCTGCCCGAGACCAGCACGCGGTCGAACACCTGCAGCATGAACAAAGCGGGGACCAGCAGCAGCAGGTTGATGAAGAAGGAAAACCCCGCCACATGCAACAAGGGGCGCCTGAGCAGTTGCAGCAGGGGGCGCATTTTTGAATTAGTGTTTTGTTATTAACAAGTTCTTTTTGTAATCATTAAAAATGAACTCGTCAATAAATGACGCCTAATTCGTTAAATCGGATGGACGTGCCAGCGCCCGCGCGCCAGACGTTTCCATGGTGCGAAGCGCGCGGCGCGGGGCCGCAGGGAGAAGAAGGAACCTCGCCCCGCTGGGGCGCCGACGTCAGTGTCCGCCGCCGAAGTGCTCGCCGGCCTTGAGCCGGTACACCGTGCCGCAGTAGGCACAGCGCGCCTCGCCGGTGCGGGCCACATCCAGGAAGATGCGCGGGTGGCCGTTCCACAGCTTCATGCCGGCCTGGGGGCTGGGGCAGAAGACGCCGCCGTTGCCGTTGAGCTCCTTGGCGAGCAGCTCGACGACGGCTACGACGAAGCCCTGCTGCTGGACAGCTCCGGGTTCGTGTCCGAAGGCGCAGGCGAGAACATCTTCGTGGTCAAGAACGGCGTGGTCTACACGCCCGACCTGTCGGCCGGCGCGCTCAATGGCATCACGCGCAACACCGTGTTCCACATCTGCCAGGACCTGGGGATCGAGATCGTGCAAAAGCGCATCACGCGCGACGAGATCTACATCGCCGATGAAGCCTTCTTCACCGGGACGGCCGCTGAAGTCACCCCGATCCGTGAGCTCGATCGGGTCGAGATCGGCAAAGGTTCGCGCGGTCCGGTCACCGAGAAGATCCAGGCCGCCTTCTTCGACATCGTGAACGGGCGCAACCCCAAGTACGCCCACTGGCTCACCCTGGTCTGAGGGTCGCGCGCATGAAC
>JACCDZ011888707.1_pt1 | contig 10865 bp, 13 predicted proteins | sample 7449551 | NCBI WGS metagenome assembly JACCDZ01 (sample SAMN15323452, study PRJNA562643) | freshwater metagenome | isolation source: river surface water | place: USA:Blue River Watershed | collected 2017-08-18
AATCGTTACGTTTCCTGTACTATCTGTATCTGTTGGAGGATTCGTAAAAGATAACGTAGCACTATTGACCATAGACCCGACTACGGTAAGTGTACTGATGGTATCAGTATATCCTGCTGCGGACAACGTCATCTGATAGTTTCCAGACGAAACAGTTACAGGGACATTAAAACTAAAAGGTGCTGTATTGCTACCAGGGTTAGATTCAGGCCCAGTAGTTTGACTTGATGTCCAAACTACTGTACCACCACTCAAAGTTAGCGTTAAACTAACTGTGGTTTGAGGTGTGATTGTACCAGACACAATAGTGTTATTCCATGCGTCTGTAGTGGTAGTAGATACAATAGTAGGTTTCGTAACAACATTTCCTACCGTGAGCGTTTGAGATGCTCTTTTGATTTCACCCATACTTGAAGTACCAGATAAATCTACCGTATAAATACCGTCTGATGAACCATCAGCCAAACGGTGCAATGTTTGTGTATAGTGATTTGTATTACCAAAAGTTCCTGAATGGGTGAATAAGTCGTCACCTGTGGGATTTTTGATATTTAAGACTGAACTCACGGCACCTGTAAGATTTGCATTCACCAATACGTCCGTGGCTTGCACAATCGCTGTCAGTGTAACACCGAGAGGATTAGAAGGTACGATGAGTTTACTGGATTGACTCTTCGATACACCTTGGTATCTGGTTGTTGCTGTAACTTTATAGCTCCCAGGGTCTAATGAAGGCATTAAATCAGTAGGAGACAAAGTCGAATAGCTGGCTACTACAGTTTTATGAATAGCTTCACCAGCTAAACTAGAAATAGTCAGTGTGGTGCTATCAACCTGTGACTCGATAGGCACATACTCCTTCATGACTACACTCAATAAACCGTAAGCAAGCAGACTCGTGCTAGAGAAACGTACTTTAAAAGCTACGACTCCATTATCACCAGTTGAAACAGTATCTGAAATAATATCAGAACTTGTAAATGCAGTCCCTAATGCAGTATTGATTGAGGGAAGTGCATCTATTGTTGTTGCAATGGACGCACCTGTGGGAATAGAAACAATGCCAATAGACAACCCGTTAATGCGGTTATAGAACAATGTGCGTTTATAAGAAGCATCACTTGCTTTGGTGATACTTACCTTTGTATTTCGCACGTTCTTTGCATCTTCAGTACCAGTCACGACAGATGCTGCACCAGAGAGTGCTTCAGGCACTCCAATGGTAAAATCACTTACGGTGTATGAAGCACCGTCAGCATCTTCAAGCATACTGACCAGAGCACTTTTCACGTCAGTAGTTAAACTTAACGTACCGCCAATAACAATAGGAGATAAAAGAGAAGACATATATTTCCTTTATAAAAAATCAATTATTCATCTTTGTAGATGTCACTCAAGAGTTTTGTTACTTTCCCATTCATGAAGTAAAACCCTAGGGTTTCTAAGATAAGATAGTAAATATGACATAGTTCAGCGACAGTCTTTCGTGTGTTAATCCAAGGGATAAGTTCTTTAGGCATACCATGCAAAACAATGATATCCTGAGGAATCCATACATTGGTGATATGGCTTTTCCCTCTTGCACTTAACCAATCTATCATACGTTGTTTGAGATTAGTATCTGCAATACTATCCAAAAAATCCTTAAAGACAGTTTTGTTAGGAATATCCAAAGACACCTTCAAACATTGGTAAGGGGGATCTGGCATCAGGGTATAACTAGGGCCAAAGACTTCATTCCAAAATTTGTGTTTTGCATACGGGGACTTATCCTCTTCAAGTTTATAACTGTTCTTATCGTTGATTGTCGCGTATCTTAGGTATTTGTTTTCACCTTTTTGAATAGAAGAAGCAATTTCTCTTTCTCTCCAAGCTATCCTCTTGAGTAAGGGAATAATTTTAATCTTCTTCTCTGACTTGATAGTCTCAGTAATTTCTTTAATGATCTCTTCTGCTTCTTGGGTGATTACCACAGGTAAATTGGAATTCTTTAAATGGACCCCTTTGATTTCGTATTTAGGTTTATCAAATACGTTACCTTCTTGCGCTGCAATACTTGCATAGTAGTGTTTTGTCAGATTGGTCGTAGCAAATACGTCAAAGAAGAACTCATACTTCATTGCAATATCAAAAGTACGTTCTTTGGCAATACCAAAGTTTGCAGATACACTTGCAAGAATATTGGTAATAGACTGGGTAGACAAAAAGATCACTGAAGATGCAAAAGCATAACCAGACTCTTGGTAATTGATTTTACCAAATCTCCAAAGCACCCAGTTCTGCACAGAGAAAATAGTAGAGTCTGTATCTGACGTGAAAGCAGTTCGTCTGACAATCGTAGGAAGATAAGCTACAGAAGCTGGTGGTAACGGAGGTGTGAAAATACAACGAATAAAATCTTTATCGTCATTCAACACGTTTTCAATACCTTGACACGTGGCTAGTAAAGTAGTTCTGTTTTCTTCGCTCCATTTAGCGTAATTCTTCCCAGCTCCTTTGGTGATGGATTTGCAAACCAAATGCGCATGAATCACAATTGCTTCATTGGTATCATGGATTGCTTTTACAACGTCTTGTACTGGTCTCAGAAGCTCTGTGTGCTTCTGAGACAATCTATCCAAGAAGTCTCTTACAAAGTCTTCATTGAATTTTCTTACATGGTAAAAGTCACCCAAATAAACAAAGGCTGCCCTTTGAATAGGAGTGAGTTTTTCAAGGTAAGTTAAAATATTCTTACTTACGAGACTATTTTCCCAATACAAACGAGAACTGTATTCAATGACTTCTAATGTTTCTTGTGCTGTAGGGTAGTGAAGATTGTACCTCACCATGACTTTGTGCAATAAGTCATAATCTGCATAGGTCACAGTAGACGTGATATTATTGACAACGATATCAGGGTGGTAATAATGCCGATTACCCGCAATGATCTTTTCGTTGTTAGCATTCCCATATCCACTTGCGGTACGGCACCCTGTGGTAAGAGTAGGGTGTGCTGATTTGTTAGACAGGCAAGTCCCTGCACTTCCAAACCCACCACTGCAAGAATTCATCTTGGTTTTTCGCAACCCTTGTGCACTGTCTTTATAGTTATACATGAAGGTGTTACCTTCACTCTCTGCTTTAAACTTATCCTTCTTATCCTTCTTACGCAAAGATTTATTATAGTCCATGTAGGATGCGTAGACAGACTCTTCTACGTGAGGATCTTCATACACCGTAAAAGTAGGCGCTAAGATTTCTTTATTATGCAAAGTCTCTTGGATATATTGCATCAGACCGTTCTTCTCCTCTTGTCGGTCTGCGTAATCTTTTCTCCTAAGGTAAGTAATCTGTGGGTTTTTGATAGAAGGAAAAGCATCTCTGTCTTTAAGTAAAGACTTTACAATGGTTTTGCATTCATCCAAACTCTTACCCGTTTGGACACTTAAATACATAGCAGCTTGTTCTTGATATTGCCCTATTGGATCTATGTCACGATGATAGTCATCTTCTGATCGAATAAAAGGATTTTCCATATGGGTTAAACTCCTTGTAGATACACAAGTTTAAGGTGTATCATAAAAAAGAAAAGGCAGCATAAACCCTACCCAGACTTTCGCCTGAGTAGGGGTATGCCAACCCGTAGAAGAAACCACCATGAAAGAGCCCATGACACTTTTAGTGACACTTTCTCCATACTATTTCTTTTATTTTAATTCGATACTGATGTTATTGCTATTTGCAATACCAGCTAAAATAAGAGATTCACGGATACGGTTGATATCTGTAAGAGCGGTATTGATCTGTGATAGGGTTACTACCACCGTGTTATATTGCGTTTGGGTAATTGTGTTTTGATCAATCCACTCTAGAGCCAACACCACTTTATTAGACGTACTGGTTTGGAATAGAATATACGTGTACGTCGTATAGTCGTCTTGCGCTCGCTTTGCAGGATCAATACTCGGATACACAGTAGCGTGCATTTGCGCAGGGTTGATGTAATTCGTAGCTTGCGCTAATTCATAATTCATCACTGCCATCACTTTGGCAGCAGTAAAGGTTTGACCAAGGATTGCGGGAGCCAACGTATTGAACGTATAGACCATCCCAATATTGAAAGGATTACTCATATTCACCTATTAAAATGTACAGAAAGGGGTAAGGTTCATAGAGATTTTGATATTATTTTCAATAGCGTCTTGCTTAGTAAATTGTAACACCAGTACGTTCGATGCATATGTGGTTAAGATAAATGGAAAATACCCATTTTCCAGAAACAAACCTTCACCATTAAACCGTATACACAATTCAATAGCCAAGTCTTTCATGGCTACCATAAGCGTATTTGGATTCTTGAGGACTTCAACGTTTTTATCCATCAATGCTTGGTTGAATGTAAAACCAATAAAGATTTCATTATCCAATAGTTGTTGGACAAGACGACCATTCATTTGAATGAGAATTTCATCCAGTACTAGATTGATAAAGTAATCACTCACATCTGAAGATAGTTTTTCTTTAAATCGTTGTATTTCTTTATCAATAAAAATCTGAAGGTAAGACAGATTTTTATTGAAAGAAGATTCAGAAGGTTCCATATGAGTGCCTGATGTTTTCCAATAAGAATTTGCAAATGCTGCTCTTACTATCTATTTCTATATGGACTAAATCCCAGTAAGGATTAGGATTTATAATAATCCCATACACCTTAAAATAGTAATGTATGGTATTGTAGAGATGCATGATTTCATCTACAATGAGTCTACATTCATGAGGAAATACATCTACGTCTTCGTACACGTCTTCTACAACACAATGGAAGTTGCACGATTGTTTTGATAAACAATTGAGGACATAATCTAATATCCTTTTCATGCTCCAATCAGGTCCGTAGTTATATTCTTCACTACTTCGTAAAATAGTGAAAGGTACTTCGATGGCAAGGTATCGCAAACCTATTGGTGCGTTTGCTATTTTATACCTCTCAAAGTACTCCGTCTCGGAGGAGGAAAATACTGGTGGTTGTTTTGTCATAGTACGAGTAATCCAATTTATGATAATCGTAAACTCCCATTTCTTGGAGTTTAGTATCTAATAAGATTGTAATTCGAACTAAAGTGTTAATGAGTGCATTTCGTATGATTTTTTCGCAATAAGGATAACCTTCTTCAACATACATAGTGATACCATATTCAACGCTTGGCGTGTTGTATACGTTGTCATACACTTCTTTGAGTTCGCCAACAGCACATGCCAAGCAAGCATCTACGTCAATAGAAACAGGATAGCCTTTAAAGACTTCTAAAGCTTTTAGCTCATGGTAAGCATCAAAAGCTATCAAAGTAGGGAATGTCGTTATATTGGGTTGCATCGTCTTGTCTTACATCTAGAACCATAATAAAACCTTGAACCAAGTAAGTATAATCTACTAACTGAACAAAAGGATAATTATCAATTTCTGGAACGAGAGAGATCAAATAACTCTCTATGGTGGTTTCTATTTGGTTTAAAGCTGTTTCTGTAAATCCACGACTGAGATATGTGTTAAATATGTTTTCTTGTAAATTGCACCGAGTATGCTCTCGTTGCACTGCACAATCTTTATATATTTTCGCTTGTCTTGCAAAAGACAGGTTAAAGAAGATAGCTTCTACTACAGAAACTATAAGAGACTTTATAACCTCGTCTCTATTGCAATTAAAGACGTACTCCTCGTCAGTGGGTTGAGCAAATTCAAGGAGTACATTACGCACTAAAAGGATGAGAGGTCTATACTCTAGATAGTAAGACCTTCTGCTCGCTCCAGAGCCAGTTGGGTGTCGAAGCGGTGAGTGTACCAATCTTTTACCCTCCAATCAATACCTTGTTTGATGGTGATGATACCGTTGGATAAACTGATATCAAAAAGATCCCATTCTTTGTCTTCAATGAAACTATACAAGTCATTTATGAGATTGGTATCAATCTCTTCTTCCATGTATCCTTCATTAAAGAGATTATTTCCTTCTTCTGTAAGGATTTCCTCAGCAGGAAAATTCCTTTTATCCGGTTCAGGATAATTGGCATTGGAATAGATGATGTTTTCAATCACACAAGCAACTACATGCGAACCCATCACACCCGACGTTGGTTTTGTAGAGAGAAACTTTTCTTTCTCTCGCATCACTGTACTGCTTAGAAGTCGGATACCATGAAGACCATAAACATCCTTTTCACATACAGTAAAATCATCAGGGTCTAAAGGTACAAAAGTATCACCTTCTTTTGTAAACAAAGGTGTTCCTTCTTTAACTACGGGAGTTTCTGAAAATGAACGATAGATTCCTTTTTCAGGTGCATAAATGTGATCGCCGTATTTGTTTTCAATATGAATACCGATACTGCGAGCATCGAAACTGAAAATAGATTTGACAATCTTCATTTCATTGCACATTTCATTGAAGATCTTGTCAGACTCTAGAGTTTTCTCCATTATTTCTCCTCTGCTATAGGAAAGCGAACTATAAACAAATTATACCCATCGTTGATTGTTTTCACGTATTGGTTTTGCAAATTGTGATTATGTACAGGAGTTAAGACTTCTAAAAGGTTTGCATTCAAAGTCTCTTTCATTTGATCAAAAACACCAATAAGCAAAGATGCTTGTTTATGAGGAATAACTTTTACATGAAAGGTTTGAATAATGTATTCATTAATCAGCCAATCTATTAAAAGGTTGGTTTCAATAGGGTTGATACACAACTCCGAAAAACGTTCTTCAAGAACGTTTTTGATGACATAATACGGAGTGCTTATATTGAAGATACATACAGAAGTATGAGTGAACATATATAAGATGCAAAGTTTGTTTATATTAGTTTACCTTACAAAGAAATCTTACTTTATCAAACATTTCCTTATTTCGAATATAATTAATAACTTGTGGATCTTGTTTGACAGCCTCTAGGCAAATCTCTGGAGTTTGATTCTCCACGAATTGCATAAAACGCCAATCCTCTTTTGCAATTTCCGCAAACGTATCTTGATTGACTCTTTTAATAGAATCTATATCTGTATCAAGATCGTATTCTGAATCGTATTCGAGAAGATAATCAAAAATCTGGCTTGAAGTAAGCTTTATATTAAACAGTTTTTCTTCCATGATAACACCTAGTGAGAAATACCCTTACCCAAAGATGGGTAAGGGTATATGAGTTTACTTAAAGAATAAGACCATTGGATTCAGAGTTATCATCTTCGTCCATTACACTAGACTTCAGGATACGGGCTTGTGCCTTTTCATTAAGACTGCGTTCAGTTTCTTTGAGTTTTGAAGCGAGTTCACTATAATGACCATACACAATTGCAAAGTACTTGGGTTTAGTAATTTGAGATGATTGTGTAAAATCTACCGGCATATAACCAGTACACTGATACTCTACACCTGTTTGTGTATCGGTTTCCCATTCGGGAAGCGTGAGAGTAGCAAGACTGATGATATCGTCTTTGTTCTTGATTTCGTCCAGGTTATCAACGATTTCAAGTCCTACCAGATTATAAGAAAACGAAGTAACTTTTTCATAATCAAGCCAGTTAGCCAAATCTGCTGTATCGAGTTCAGCATTTGCATGGCTAAATAGCAGCGCCAGACTGATCACCACACGACGAACATCATTATCGCTATCCTTGCGGTTGACTCCATTATTTTCAGCATAAAACATTACTACGGGCTTCTTTCGAAGACGTGCAATGCTTTCATACGTTTTGATGGTCTTGATAGTGTTTGAAATCTCAAGCTTAGAAGTCTTAGTACCTACTGTAATACAAACGACACGCTTGCCTCTTTCAAGGAGTTCAGAAACAAGTGAGCTTGCAATCACGCTCCCTGTACCACCTGAAGCAGAAGACAGCACAATACTTAGATCGTCGCTTGGTTTGAACTTGATCAAAAGAGACGGAATACGCTCTACAATAGAGCTTGCATTTTCAGCACGTACTTTCCCAGACCCATCTTTCCCTTCAATCAAGAAGAACCTATTCTCAGGCGTATCATGTTTGAGATTGGATCTAGAAGTATCCGCATAAAAGATTTCAAGTGCTGCACAAGCAGTCTCTACTTCAGCTCGGTACTTCTCTAATTCATGACCAAGGTTAATACCAAGACCTCCACAAGCGTAAATCGTAATCTTGGGTCTGAAAGCATCTTGCAACATGTTATTATCCTTTAAATTCAATTAGACTTCGGGTTTATAAGACAGAATAAAGTCTTTGATCACATCCTTTTGTTCGTGTGAAGGACGTGTCACGACCATGCTATTAAGAGAGCGTTTAAAAACAGTGAGTTTATGGTAGTAAGATTTAGAACCTCCTGAGTAACAAAGAGTAGCACGTTGTACATTGCCATGGTATTTATCTAGACACTCCTGGAAAATTCCAGAACCTACTTCAATATTTACGTCTGTCCGATAAATATCACGACCTTTGATTTTATCACGATGATAGTGAGGGATGACTTGCATGTACCCATGAGCACCATGATTAGACCTTGCGTTGGCTTGAAAGTTTGATTCTAGCCGAATCAACGCTAGGATAGTTTGTGGATCTAGTCCTTTTATATCAGATTGTTTATAAGCATTCTTGACAATGAGCCAAGCTTTCTCTATACTTACTCTTCCTTTGGTCTCTTTGATGATCCACGAAACAGCTAACTCTTGCTCTTTCTTGAGAGATTCCCCAATAAAGTCATCTACGCTATTGGCATAGGTTGCATGAGTGAAAACTGCAAGCAGGAGAGTGAAGATAATTTTCTTCAGACTTCGCATTGTGGTATTTCCTTTCTTAAAGATTAATTGAAAAATTGTATGATTTTATTACGATCATACGCTCTTCAGTAAGGTAATATATAACCGAACTGAAAATTAAAAATAGGAGAAAAGTGGTGCTTAATCCTCTTAAAAAAGCTATTGACGAGATTAAATACAGGATTCCAAAAGAGATTTTGGAAGTGGTATTTCTTCAACGTCAATGGAGGTCTCATGCAGTACCTCCGACAATTGATGAACAGCTCGAAGCTTTGGTGCTCCGGCCACGACTCATGGTAGATTGCGACTTACTGGGTGGGGTAGAAGTTTTTATCCCTACAGATGGATTAGAGCAAACGTCTATTGATCCAATTACAACTGTATACTTTATCCCTAAGAATTTAACCCAAGGAAGAAGTATATTGTCTGTGTTAGGGATGAGCTACGCAGGGCCAAGTTTAACAGGTGCCTTACAGTCCTTTAAACCGTGTTCCATCACGCCTGCAATGCAGTCGATGGAGAGCATGATGAACACTTTTATGCCTGTGCCCGCCATGAGCACTGCAAAGTGCTCATTGGTAGGTGATAATACGGTAAGAGTGCGAGAGCAATACCCTTCTATGGGTGTAGGGTTTCTTCGCTGTATAATCGCTAATGACGAGAACCTAGCAAACTTGCAACTCAAGAGTATACTAACGTTTGCTGATGGTGCTGTTTTATGTAGTAAGGCATATATTTATAACGATTATACAATTTCTTTGGACAGAGGCCAGATTATGGCAGGTCACGATATCGGTAAATTCAAAGATATCGTTGACGCGTACGCAGACGCCGAAGAGCTCTATAGAGAATGGTTAAGGAATAAATGGCAAAAGGTATCGTTCTTTAACGACTATGAAAGAAGGTATCGTTTTATCAAAATGCTCGCTGGTGGTCAGCGTTAAGGAAGGAATCAAAATGGGAAAAACATATTTACAAGCACTCGAAGCCATGACGTACAGTCCGAGTGAAGGCTACAGCACAGTAGGCACTAATCCTACTCCCAATTCAACTACTGATAATACAGTAAGTCAATCTTCTACTCAAGCTTCTAAGATGCGAGGGAATGACTGGAAAGAAGGTAATACAGAGAGTGAAAAAGCAAAAGGTGTAGTCGACAAAGGAGATGGTCCTTTATCTGAAAACAGTAAAGACAAAATGCTTGTTATGTCTGGTCCTTTGAGCGAAGTCTACACAAAAGCACTCCAAGTAGTATATGCGAAGAAAGATGAAGCTACTGGTTCTACAGCGATTGAATCTGCTTCTAACGATACTATTATCCGTTCTGGTCTAGCTAGATTTTTACAGATGACAGAACCTACCAGAGAGGAAATCTTAGACCCTACTGCTTACAACTCTAATAAAGTAGTCGCTATTATCAAAGAAGATGAAGAAGTACAAAAAGAACTAGAGAAAAACAACTTTATTCCATCAGAGAGTATTGTTGTATTTGATTCTGAGAACTTGTTAAGTAATGAACTGTCTGTAGGTGATAACAAAAAGGTGATAGTTGATACTACACCTCGTCTTGCGAAAGAAGAGTATGACCAATTAGAAAAAGCAGGATATGAAGTATATCCTTCTATTCAAACTTTCATTCAAGCATATTCGTATAAGGTCTAAAAATGATTGCTACATTAGAGAGTGTATTCTCTTTACTTTGCGGCCATGTTGTATTTGATGAAAAACTAGCCCGTGAAGTAGCAAAGTTTCGTTTAGGTTTTGCTAATAAAAATCCAGAGCATACTGCGTTCTTTGGTGGAAATCTTACTGGTGTACACATTGTGCGTTTTACTCCTGCTGATACAGGGAGATGGTTCAGTGAAATCCTAGAAATTGATGAAGAAGACTTAAGTGACTTAATTGAAACTATTCCTGCTATCAATACAGATTTCTTTGTATCGTCTGATCCATTTAACTTATCTGTTGTTTGGGTGATGCATGGCTTTTGGAAAAGTAATCTTCCAAAAGAGAAAAAAGAAGCAGCTATGGTTGAAGCTGGGTTGTGTTTACTCTACAAGTTTATTTGTGGTCGACTTTACAACTATTTCAAATACCCTA
>JACCDZ011472461.1_pt1 | contig 10864 bp, 12 predicted proteins | sample 7449551 | NCBI WGS metagenome assembly JACCDZ01 (sample SAMN15323452, study PRJNA562643) | freshwater metagenome | isolation source: river surface water | place: USA:Blue River Watershed | collected 2017-08-18
AAGCCGTTCGGTGTGCGGTGTGCCCCTGCCCGAGGGCCTGAAAAACGCCAGCTTGCTGCCCGAGCCGATCTACACCCCTGCGGCCAAAGCCGCCGTGGGCGAGCACGACGAGAACATCACCTTTGAACAAACCGTGGCCATGATTGGCGCCGATCTGGCTGGGCGCATCCGTGACATCAGCATCGCGCTGTACAAGGCGGCCCGCGACATTGCTGCCACCAAAGGCATCATCATTGCCGACACCAAGTTTGAATTTGGTTTGGACACCGACGGCACCTTGGTGCTGATGGACGAGGTGCTGACACCGGACTCATCACGTTACTGGCCGGCCGACAGCTATGTGGAAGGCGCCAACCCGCCCAGCTACGACAAGCAGTTTTTGCGCGACTGGCTGGAGACCGCGCAGGTCAACGGCCAGTTGTGGGACAAGACGGCGCCCGCACCCCGTCTGCCCCGCGAGGTGATCGAGAAAACGGCCGCCAAATACCAGGAAGCCTTGCAGCGCCTCATGGCTTGACAATGCGGCCGACGGCCGTTTGAATGGGCATGCCCGTGGCGCACACGGGCGGTATGGCTAACAGAAAGAGACACACGATGAGTTTTTTCCGCCCCGCCACCGCACTGATGGTTCAGTACGCCCACTACCACCGCGACCGCCGCAACATCGCCACCCATTTGGTGGGTGTGCCCCTCATCTTCATGGCCATTGGCATCATGCTGACCCAGCCCGAATGGGTGGTGGCCGACCGCCTGCTCACGCCCGCTTGGGTTGTGTGGGGACTGACCAGCCTGTGGTACCTGTCGCGCGGCAATTTCTTGCTGGGCTTGGCCACTGTGGGGGTCAACGGCGTGTTGATGGCCTTGGCGCATCTGCTGGCGCCTATGGCTGCGCAAGTGGGTCTGGCAGCTTGGCAACTGGGCCTGGCCGTCTTTGTGGTCGGCTGGATCATCCAGTTTGTCGGCCACTACTGGGAAGGCCGCAAACCCGCCTTTGTGGACGACATCGTGGGCCTGTTGGTGGGCCCCATGTTTGTCGTGGGCGAGGTGCTGATGGCTGTGGGTTTGCTGGGCCAAATGCGCATGGCCATCGAGCGGCAGGCAGGGCCCAGTCGATGACGTGTATGGCCTGCACAGGCAGGCCATTGGGGACACTTACTGCTTGGTGATCACCAAGTATTCATCTTCTTGCATCGCGCTTGGAATGGCGCCATTTTGCAGGGTGTTTAACAAGAGTTGCGAAGCTGACTTGAATTTGGCGAGTGCTTCGACGCTGACCGGCGCAAACAGTTCTGAGTTTGTATTGATGATCGCGCTGCCGACCGTGATGTTGCCCTTGAAGTCGGTCAGTTTCGCTTCGGTGACCTGTACTTTGTCCACCGTTTCTGTGCTCAGTGCCTGCGTGCCCAGATAGGTCAGTTGATTAGCGCCAAACCCAGTGGTCATGGTGGCGGTGCTGTTCGAGATATTGAGGCTGGCGGTGTTTTGGCCTGATTTGATGACGGTGGCGATGGGCTGGCCCGCGCATTGGATATCCGTGTTGGCAAACACTTTCAGGGTGTACACGTAGTTGGCTTTGGACGCCGATGCCTTTTCGAATTTCACGACCTCTAACACGCTCACGCCTTTGCCGTTCAGATCGGAAACGTCATCGGAAGACCATGTGTCGCATTTCTTGTTCCAAGTGCCGATGTAGCGATCAATCGGATCGGTGGTGGCCGATGAGTCGGTAGAACTGCCACCACCACAGGCGGCCAGCAGTCCTGTGCAAGCCAGAGCCAAAAGACGGGTTTTCATGAGCATCCTTTTAAAAGGATGCCATTTTCATTTATTTGAGTGCTTTTAAATTATTAAATTCAATTTATTACACATCAAGAAATGACGCGCAGCATTGGCCGTGGTGCCTCAGTTCAGCGCCATGCTCAGCTTGCGTCGGTAGCTGCCGATCAGCGCCACCAGTGGGTCTTCTTCGAGCGCCGACTTGCCCATCAGTTCGATGCCGCCGGCCGATTTGCCGGTGCCATCTTGGGGCTTGGGTTTTTGTGGCGTCATCAGCTCCAGCAGTGCGACAAAGGTCTTGCGCGGTGCTTCGTCGTCCCATTTTTTATCGCGCATGATGATTTCGAGCAGCTCGTCCATGGCCGCTTCCCACTCGCCCACGGCGATCAGCAGGCGGCTTTTGGCAAAGCGGGTCTCAAAGTCGCGTTTGTTCTGGCCAATCAGTTCGTCAAACTTGGCCAGTTCCCATTGCCCGCGCGGGTCGTTGGTCACGAATTCCAGCGCATTGACCCATTGCGTCTGGGCCTCAAAGCGCAGCGGCACAGGGATGCGGGCCATGGCTGGGGCCAGCAAGGCGGCGGCTTCGGCCAGCTCGCCCAAGCCGATCAGCAGCTTGACCAGGTCAAAGCGGGCGTCGTCGTTGCCGGGGTCGGTGGCCAGGGCTTGTTCCAATGCGGCGCGGGCGCTGTGCGGATCGTCCGCTTCAAGTTGCGGCGGGGCTTCTTCGGCGGCGGTTTGGGCCTGCAGTTCTTCGGCTGCGGGGAGGTGTTTGTCCAGAAATTGCTTGACCTGGCCTTCGGGCAAAGCGCCCATGAAGCCATCGACGGGCTGGCCGTTTTTCAGCAAAACGCAGGTCGGGATGCTTTTGATGCCAAAGGCCGAGGCCAGTTGCTGCTCTTCGTCGGAATTGATCTTCACCAGTTTGAAGCGGCCTTCGTAGGCGGTTTCGACCCGCTCCAAGATGGGGCCCAGCGATTTGCAAGGACCGCACGACGGGGCCCAAAAGTCCACCAGCACGGGCGTGGTCATGGAGGCTTCGATGACCTCGGCTTCAAAATTTTGTATCGTGACGTCCATCATGGCGGGCAGTGTTCCGGGTTGTGTTTCGGCTCCGGGCGGGGCGAAACCTTAAAATTCGAGATTGATCACGAAAAGCACCCAATGACTCAAGCGCTCATCGGCGTCGTCATGGGTTCCAGCTCCGACTGGGACACCATGCAGCACGCAGTCCAGATTCTCCAACAGTTTGGCATCCCTCACGACGCCCGCGTGGTTTCGGCACACAGAATGCCCGACGATATGTTTGCCTATGCACAAACAGCTGCTGAGCGAGGCTTGCAGGCCATCATCGCGGGCGCGGGCGGCGCAGCCCACCTGCCGGGCATGATCGCGGCCAAGACCGTGGTACCGGTGCTGGGCGTGCCGGTGCAGACCAAGGCCCTGTCTGGGGTGGACTCGCTGCACAGCATTGTGCAAATGCCCAAGGGCGTGCCGGTGGCCACCTTTGCCATTGGCGCTGCTGGGGCGGCCAATGCGGCTTTGTTTGCCGTGGCCATGTTGGCCAACAACGACCCGGCTCTGCGTCAAAAGCTCGAAGCCTTTCGCGCCGAGCAGACCGCCATCGCCCGCGCCATGACCTTGCCACCGGTAGGTGCGGCATGAACAAGAAGCTTCATAAAATGATGCTGCCTGGCGCGGTCGTCAACGGCCAGCCCGCCACCTTGGGCGTGATGGGCGGCGGACAGCTTGGCCGCATGTTCGTGCACGCAGCGCAGGCCATGGGTTACTTCACCGCCGTGCTCGACCCCGACACCGCCAGCCCTGCAGGGCTGGTGAGCCACCACCACATTCAGACCGATTACCTGGACGAGCAGGGCCTGGCCCAGCTGATGCAGCGCTGCGCGGCCATCACCACCGAATTTGAAAACGTGCCCGCACCCGCGCTGGTCACGCTGGGCGCACACCGCCCGGTGGCTCCGGGTGCCGATGCGGTGGCCATTGCGCAAGACCGCGCCGCAGAAAAAGCCCACTTTGTGCGCTGCGGCGTGCCGGTGGCGCCACACGCCGTCATTGCCAAGCCCGAGCAATTGGCCGCTGTGCTGGAAGGACAAAACACCCCCTCGGGGGGCAGCGCAGTACACGAAGTGACAAGCGTGGGGGCGAACCTCTTCCCCGGCATCCTCAAGACCGCCCGCATGGGCTACGACGGCAAAGGCCAGATCCGCGTCAAGACCCCTGAAGAATTGACCGCCGCCTGGGATCAGCTCAAAAACGTGCCCTGCGTGCTCGAAAAAATGTTGCCCCTGAAGGCCGAATGCTCGGTCATTGTGGCGCGTGGGGCCGATGGGCAGATGGTGAATTTCCCGGTCCAGCTGAACTTGCACCGCGAAGGCATTCTGGCCGTGACCAGCGTGTACGAAGGCGCGGTGCCTGCCGATCTGGCCGCGCAAGCCGTGGCCGCCACCCGTGCCATTGCCGAAGGCCTGCATTACGTGGGCGTGCTGTGCGTGGAGTTCTTCATCCTCGAAGGCGGCCAGCTGGTTGTCAACGAGATGGCGCCGCGTCCGCACAACAGCGGTCACTACACGATGAACGCCTGCGACCAGTCGCAGTTCGAGTTGCAGGTGCGCACGCTGGCGGGTTTGCCGCTCACGCAGCCGCGTCAGCATTCACCGGCCATCATGCTCAACCTGCTGGGCGATTTGTGGCCCGAAGGCGGTGCACCGGCTTGGGACCAGGTGCTGGCCCTGCCTGGCACGCATTTGCACCTGTACGGCAAGCTGTCTGCACGCACCGGTCGCAAGATGGGGCACCTGAACATCACCGGTGCCACACCTGAGGCGGTTCGCGCCACGGCCTTGCAAGCTGCGGCCCTGCTCGGTCTCGAAGCATTCTGAAATGATCAGAACGGCAGACGACCGCGCCATCGCGCAAGCCGCGCAGGCTTTGCGCGACGGCCAGTTGGTGGGCATGCCCACCGAGACGGTGTATGGCCTGGCGGCGAATGCCACCGACGATGCGGCGGTGGCCCAGATTTTTGTGGCCAAAGGCCGTCCGGCCGATCATCCGCTGATCGTGCATGTGCCCAGCGCCGCGCAGGTGCTGATCTTTGCCGCGCAGGTGCCCGACTTTGCGCAAGCCTTGATCGACGCCTTTTGGCCCGGCCCTTTGACCTTGATCTTGCCGCGCCAAAGCGGCGTGGCCACCGCCTCGGCCGGTGGGCAAGACTCGATTGGTTTGCGCTGCCCCTCGCACCCCGTGGCCCAGCAACTCCTCCATGCGTGTGCGGCCTTGGGTGTGCACGGCGTGTCAGCGCCCAGCGCCAACCGCTTTGGCCGCGTGAGCCCGACCACGGCCGCGCATGTGCAGTCCGAATTGGGCCAAGACTTGTTGATTCTGGATGGCGGTGAATGCGCGGTGGGCATCGAGTCCACCATCATCGACTGCACACGCGGTGCGCCAGTGCTGCTGCGGCCCGGACACATCACCCGCTTGCAAATTGAAGCGGTTTGCGGTCGCCCGGTGCTGGACAAGGATGCGGTGGCCCAAGCCGCGCCACGCGCCTCAGGCACGCTTGAATCGCACTACGCGCCACGCGCCAAGGTGCGCTTGATGGCGGCGCAAGACATCGACGCCAAACTGCAAGCCTTGGGCCCGCATGCCAACAACCTCGGTGTGTGGTCAGCCCAGCGCCCTGACGCGGGCGCAGGTGTGGTCTGGCGTGCCCAGCCTGCAGGCGCGGAGCAAGCCGCACACGATTTGTTCAGCGTGCTGCGCGATCTGGATGCGCGGGGTGTTTCGCAAATCTGGGTGCAGCTGCCGCCAAGCACCCCCGAATGGGAAGGCGTGCGCGACCGCCTGCAGCGGGCGGCCGCCTGATGCTTCAGCGGTAACGCAGCTTCATCACCAAAATCATCAGCGCCAAGCTGGTGGTGATGGTGTTGGCGATGATGATGGGCCAGGCCACCATCAGCACGCCGTAGACCAGCCACAGCGCCACGCCCACGGTGAACAGGCTGTACATGCCCAAAGAGATGCCGCTCACATCGCGTGTGCGGAAGGTGTGCCAGGCTTGTGGCACAAAGCTGGCGGTGGTCAGGATGGCGGCTGCGGTGCCGACCCAGTCGATCAGGTTCATGCCTTCATTGTCGCTGGCGTTTGGCCACAGTGCGGGGCATGTCGGTGTTGTTCGTGTCTCGTACCGTCCATTCCAGCAGCTGGTCCAGCGCGGGCCGGGCCTGGTTGGCGTTGGGGTGGTTGATGATGGCCACCAGCGCGTAACGCTGGCCGCTTTGGCCTTGCACATAACCGGCCACCGAGGCCACATCGCGCAAAGAGCCGGTCTTGAGCCAGGCCTGTCCGATCACGGGTGAGTTGGGGTTGCGATCACGCAGTCGCGCGGCGGTGCCGTCCACCCCCGCCAAGGACAAGGAGTTTTGAAACGCCACCGCATGAGGTCCGCTGCTGGCCGCTTGCAGCAAGGCCGTCAGGGCCTGCGCGTTGCTGCGCTCTGTGCGCGACAGGCCCGAGCCGTTGTCCAGCACGGGCTCAATCTGTCCCGGGAACTGCGTGTGCCACCATTGCAAAACGCGCAGGCGCGAGGCCTCAAAGCGCCCAGGCGCTCCCATGTCGCTGGACAGCGTCAAAAACAATTGCTGCGCCATCACGTTGTTGGAAAACTTGTTGATGTCGGCGATCACCTCGCCCAATGGCAGCGAGGGCGCCTCCAGCACCAAGCGGGCTTTGGCGGGCAGACTGCCGTAGCGCACCTGGCCACCCAGCCGGTTGCCGCTGGCCAGCCACACCGCCTGGATCAGTTTGCTGCCGTACACCTCGGGCGAGGGGTAGGCCACAGGCCAAGGCCGCTCGCCACAACTGGCCGGGTAACTGCCCGCAAAGCGCACCTGGTGGGTCTGAGAGAAGTCGGCCCGCAGCTGGCTGCGCCAGTCCTGGCAAGGGCCGTTGCCCATGGGCACGCTGCGCGGCGCATCGAAACCGGCCAAAGGCGGCTCCACGCGCACGCTGACCTGACCGGTGGCGGCATCGGGCGTGAAGGTGTAGATCAGCGCCTTGAAATTGAGCAGCAAGCCATCGGGGCTCACGTTGTAAGGGCGCAGGGGCTCGTCGTCAAAAGCCTCGGTGCGCGGCGTGATCTCGAACACGCTGCGGTCGAGCACGATGTCGCCCCGCACATCGCGCAGGCCCAATGCGTTCAGCTGGGCCATCAGGTCTTGCAGTCGCTCGATCACCAGCTTGGGGTCGCCGCTGCCGCGCACGATCAGGTTGCCTTGCAGCACACCGTCCTTGATCGGCCCGTCGGCATATACGCGGTTGCGCCAGGTGAAGTCCGGGCCCAGCAGGGACAGGCTGGCATAGGTGGTGATCAGTTTCATCACCGAGGCGGGGTTGGACGACACCTGCGCCCGGTGCGCCAAACGTGGCGTGGGGCTGCCCAGCGGCGTCACCTGAACGCTGATGGCCGAGGGCGGCACATTCGCCTGGCGCAGCGCCTGCAGGGCGGCGGGTGGCAAGTCGGCGCCATGGCCGAGCGTTGCACTGATGGCCAAGCACAGGCCTGTGCAGCAGGTCAAAAACGGGCGGATGCCCCAAGGTTCAAACATCATGCGGCGAGTCTAACGGTCAGCTCCCCTTCGAGTGGGCCGTATGATCGACGCCATGCGATTTTCTTCACGAACCATTGGCCTGGCCTCGGCGGTCATCACGGTGCTGATCTGGACCGGTTTCATTGTCATTGCGCGGGCCTCTGCCTCGCGGGGCTTGCTGCCGCTGGACATTGCCCTGGCCCGGATTTTGGGCGCCAGTGCGGTGCTCTTGCCCTGGGCTTGGTGGCTCATGCGCTCAGCCCGCCAGCGCGGCGAGCAGGTGGGCTCTTTGTTCGGTTTGTCGCCACTGCCCTGGGGGCTGACGGTGCGTGCTGGCTTTTTTGGCGGCTTGCTCTATGCCGTGTTGGCTTACAGCGGCTTCTTTTTTGCACCCGCAGCGCATGCCTCGGTCCTGATGCCGGGCAGCTTGCCGCTGTGGACCACTTTGCTGGCCTGGCTGGTGCTGCGCGAAAAAATCCCGAACAGCCGCGTGCTGGGCCTGGGTTTCATCGTGGTGGGTGACTTGCTGGTCGGCGGCGTGAGCCTGCTCAAGGCTTTTGATGGTGGGGATGTCTGGAAGGGCGATCTGCTTTTCATGTCCGCCGCGCTCTGTTGGTCTGCCTACGGCGTCACGGTGCGCCGTTATGGGCTGGACGCGGTGCGTGCGACCATGGCCATCACCGCTTTTGCTTTTGTGTTTTTTGTGCCCGCTTATGCGTTGTTGACGATCACGGGCGTGCTGCCCACGCATTTGCCGCAAGCGCCTTGGTCCGAGATCCTGTTTCAGACCGCCTTTCAGGGGGTGGGCTCGGTGGTGATTTCGGGCATCACCTTCACACAGATGGTGCGGCACTACGGCCCTGTGCGCTCGACCATGATCACGGCCTTGGTGCCGGGCTTGTCGGCCTTGGGTGCGGTGTGGTTCTTGGGTGAACCCATGCACTGGAACTTGCTGGCCGGGCTGGCGCTGGTCACGGGGGGCATTTTGTTTGGGGTGCGCCAGGCCAAACCTGCGGCCGCACAAGGGGGCAAGGCATGAGCGCCGATACCCAATTGCGCTGGCTTGCCTTTGACACCAGCACCGATGTCTTGTCCTTGGCCGTCGCCCGGGGCGACCGTGTGTGGACGCAGACCTTGCCCGGTGGCGCGCAGTCGTCCAGTGGTCTCATCCCCGCCGTGCTGAGCATGCTGGCCGAGGCGGACATGCCTTTGGCATCGCTCACCGCCATCGTGTTTGGCCGTGGGCCTGGGTCTTTCACGGGTTTGCGCACGGCCTGCGCTGTGGCGCAAGGCTTGGCATTTGGCGCCGACATTCCGGTGCTGCCGGTCGACACCTTGCTGGCCGTGGCCGAAGAGGCGCGTTGGCAGCGTGTGCAAGGCGGTGCAGCCGATGCCGATTTGTCGGTGCTTGCCATGCTGGACGCCCGCATGGACGAGGTCTACAGCGCCGCTTACCAATGGTCTTTGGCCAGCCAGTCTTGGCAAGGCGTGTCGGCCTTGCAAGTCAGTGCGCCCGAAAAAGTGCAGGCTCCCAGCAGCCAGCTGCTGGCGGGCAATGTGTTTGATGCCTATGGCCCCCGTCTGGCCATGCCAGGCGATCGTTGCCTGGCTTTGCCCACAGCGGCGGCTTTGCTGCGTCTGGCCCCGAGCCTGTGGGCGCAAGGCCAAGCCGTGCCGGCCGATCAGGCCATGCCCTTGTATATCCGCGACAAAGTGGCCAACACCACCGCCGAGCGCGAGGCCATGAAAGCCCAAGCGGCACAGGCCAAGGCCGCCGAAACCCCATGAGCGCTGTCATGCCCTCAGGCCGCACGCAGCCGACCGAAGCCACCCGCAATGCCGTGACCTTGCGGACCATGACGCAAGAGAACCTCGATGCGGTCATGGCCATCGAGCAGACGGCCTACAGCCACCCTTGGTCGCGCGGCAATTTTCGGGATTCATTGAACCCGCTGTTCGATGCCCAATGCCTGTGGCTTGGCGACGAACTGCTGGGCTACTTTCTGGCCATGCACGGCGTGGAAGAAATGCATCTGCTCAACATCACCGTGGCGCCAGCGCACCAGGGCGAAGGCTGGGGCCACATGATGCTGGACGCCTTGTCGCTGATCTCGCGCAACGTGGGCGCGCAAACGCTGTGGCTGGAGGTGCGCCAGAGCAATGCCCGCGCCTTGCAGGTTTACACGCGCTACGGTTTTGTGCGAGTGGGCCTGCGCAAGGATTACTATCCTGCAGACCGCCAGCAGCGTGAACACGCGGTGGTGATGAGTTTGAAGCTGTGAACCGGATGTATTGATGAGCGACCCCACCCGATTTGACCTGGACGACCGCCAACGCGCCATGCTGGCCGAGATGGGCGTGCGCGTGTGGTGGCCATCCACCCCGGTCGAGCCTGCGCCCCAGGCCGTGCCTGCTGCGCCTGCACTTGAAGCAGCCCCTGTTGCGGCGTCCCCGGTGGCCGCCATCACCGCACCCACTGCAGCACCTGCGGTGGCGCCCCGCCCCCCGCCAGTTGCGCCAGCTCGTCCTGCGGCAGCACCTGTGCCCGCGGTGCCCATCAAGCCGCTGGCCGAAGGCGTGGACCGCATGGACTGGACCGCGCTGCAAGAAACCGCAGCGGCTTGCCAAGCTTGTGACTTGTGTGCGCAGCGCAAAAAATCCGTCTTTGGTGTGGGCGACCCACAGGCCACATGGATGGTCATTGGCGAAGCGCCAGGCGAGGAAGAAGACCAAGCGGGTGAACCTTTTGTGGGCCAGTCTGGCCAATTGCTCGACAACATGCTCAAGGCTGTGGGCCTGAGCCGCCAGGCGAAGGGCGAGAACGAAGGCGAAAGCGGTGTCTACATCGCCAACGCCATCAAGTGCCGACCACCGGGCAACCACAACCCCACAGCGCAAGAGTTGGCCACCTGTGCGCCCTATCTGGCGCGGCAGGTGGCTTTGGTGCAGCCCAAGATCATCTTGCTCATGGGCCGCTTTGCCGTGCAATCGGTGCTGCAAACGACCGAGCCCATCGGCAAGCTGCGCGGTCAGGTCCACACCTACCAAGGCGTGCCGGTGGTGGTGACCTACCACCCCGCTTATTTGCTGCGCAACCCTGCCGACAAGGCCAAGGCCTGGGCCGATCTGGTGCTGGCGCTCAAGACGGCGCAGGGCTGAGCCACGCGCCAGTTCTTGCGCTGTTCAGGCCCTCACAATCAGGTCTGGCAATTCATTGGCAGTGCTGTCCGTGATCGGAAAATGCGCCACCAGCAACGCTGACACGGCTTCCAGCGCCTGCGTCAGGCCGCTTTCAAAATCGCCTTGCTGCAAGGGTTGGCGCAAAGCCTGCAACACCGACTGCCAGTGGGCTTCGCTGGTGTGCCGCATCAGGCCCCTGTCGGCCACGATCTCGATGCGCCGCTCGGCCAGCAAGAGGTAAATCAGCACACCGTTGTTGTGCTCGGTGTCCCGGACCCGCAGCCGTCCAAACCAGGCCATGGCGC
>JACCDZ010004992.1_pt1 | contig 10863 bp, 11 predicted proteins | sample 7449551 | NCBI WGS metagenome assembly JACCDZ01 (sample SAMN15323452, study PRJNA562643) | freshwater metagenome | isolation source: river surface water | place: USA:Blue River Watershed | collected 2017-08-18
GAGTACCGCAACGAGAGCAGTAATCACTACCGTGCGCTTGGACATGGGGTGAGTTTAGGCTAATCGCCTTGAAGTGAAACTAAGTGGGTTGTGAGGGACTCGAACCCCCGACCCGGTGATTAAGAGTGGGTTAGGCATTCTTCGCTCACGCTCAGACCTGCCGAACCGCCCTTCCTGAGCGTATTTACATCCACTCAGTAAGTCACCGTGCTCTATCAACTGTCCTTCGGCCGAAACTGTATCTGGTCATTGGTCACAGAACAAGAACCAATCAACCATAATTGTGGCTATGAAGCGCAATGCCACAACTTTCTTCCTGGTCCTTGGTCTTCTTTTGGGAAATCTCGTGGAGGGAAACGCCATCACCTTTGGGCGTGAAGTCACCGATGCTTCGGCTTCATACCCTTCCGTTATTTCGATTTGGTACTCCCAATCTGCTGACGAAGATGCCAGCTTCATCTGCACTGGAACATTGATTGAACCTCGAATCGTTTTGACGGCGGCGCACTGTGTACTGTCATCAGGGCTTTACTTCGTGCAATATGGAGCAGACCAGTTATACGATGAAATGGACTTGCTTCCGGTATCTGCCACGTGGAGAAATCCGCGCTATAGCTCAAGTCAACTTGTAAACGACACCGGGTTACTTCTGCTTGAGGAAGAGATTTCAGGAGCGGAGACGACCAGACTCCCATCTGCCGCAGAGATTAAGAAATTTCAGGCAACAAAAGGAGTGAAGTACGAAATTGTCGGTTGGGGTAAAGACCAAAACGATGAACTTGCCTCCTACCTACGCAAGGCTGCAGTCGATGACCAGACATCAGTGATGAAAAAGTACAAATGGTGGAAAAATGATGTGTGGTTTGCTGTTGGCAAATATAACAATAAGGAAAAAGTCTACGCAGGTTCCTGTAATGGAGATTCAGGAGGACCGCTTTTCGCCACTGTTAAGAACAAGAAGATTCTTGCAGGAGTAACAAGTTGGGGCGCTGAAGATTGTGAAACTCGAGCGCCAAGCATTTACGTCCGATTGAGCTATTACATCGACACTATCGTGAAGACGGGCATTCCAGCACTCTACACAAATGAAGTTAAACAGAACCGAGCTCTGCCAAAGTTGATATCTGAGCCAAGAATTTCTGGAAGCACATTCCCTGGCAACACAATCACCTGTGATGGAGGAGGATGGAGCAATAACACAGATAAAGTCTTGGTGGAATGGGAGAACGGTGGAGTGGCGCAGGAAAATAGTGCGTCTCTCACCTTGAAAGAAGTTTCATATGCCACAGAGCAAGTTTGTGTAATTACTGCGTCAAACAAAAATGGCTCAATTGAAAAGAAAATCTCAATCACTCAGAGTGCCAAGCCATCTACCTACTCATATCCGACAATTTCAGGAATGCCTACGGCTTCAACCGTGAATGGGCAAAACCAATTGACTTGTGCCGCTCCAGCATTCTCCAATGCGACCACTGTAGAAAATTATTGGTGGGTAAGGGCTCCAGGAGATGCAACTGCAAGCACAAAGGTTGCTATCGGAAATTCATTTACATTGACTAAAGATTTCTTGCTCAAATACGGCGGCGGAGACCTCTACTGCCAAAGCTTTGCAAACGGTCCTGGCGGAAGTGCTCAGTCAAGCTCATATAAGTATATTCCAACACTTCAAAAGCCTGGTGACCCCTCAATAAATATGACTGCTTTCAGTTCTTGGGACACACTTTCAATCGGCCAAGTGCTTGAGTGTTCGGCAAGCCAACCTAGCTACGGAGTTGGATTTGATTCTGTGGAAATTAAGTGGGGATATTCAACGCTGAGTTCACCAATCGTGCCCACGGAGTACATAGGTTTTGGAAATCGTCTCGTCCTTACAGCAGATATTTTGACAAAGACAAGTACTAAATACCTTATCTGCTACGCCACAGCCACAAATATCGCCGGCTCAACAACCGCTTCTTATTCGAGATATACGCCGAAGTACACACCGGTTGCAACACCAACGCCTTCGGCTACACCAACGCCTTCGGCAACACCTACGCCTTCGGCAACACCTACGCCTTCGGCAACACCTACGCCTTCGGCAACACCTACGCCTTCGGCAACACCTACGCCTTCGGCAACACCTACGCCTTCCATCTCAAGTGCAACTATCACGACGCAACTTGGTGTCGATTCAAATGGGGATTACCTTGTGAATGCTGATATTACGGCTACCTCCATTGTGAATGTATCTGTAAATGTCTCCTCTGGTTCGATGGTTGAATACTTAGTGATTGGTCTAAAACCAGCCTCGTCTAGTAATTTCTATGATTGGGGGAGAGCAACTCCTTCAAACGCAAACGGAACTTGGACTCGCTCTCCGCAGATGCCGACTGTAAATCCTGCGCCTATTTGTACCGATGGAGTTTCTTCAAAAGTCTATTGGGAAGTTAAATACCTAATTCATCTCACAAATGGCCTGGAGTTAATAGGAGTGCTTCCGAACAGGATTGCAAGAGTGTTCACCGGCGCCTATTGCCCAGTGGGCCTTTATGCCACTTTCGGAACCTCAAATAGCACTTCAGACGGATTTACAGTTCAAGTAAATAATTTTGATAGTGCGTTTCAGTGGAGCTTAGGAACCTCTGTTCGGTCAGATTTAACTTTGAGTGGCTCAGCAACCGCCACGATAAGTTCAAGCGGACTAATTACCGTCACAGGCCTTAAGCCTGGAGTATCAGCAGGAGTTTCCGTGACGACAACAAGAGCTGGTTACCCAACTAAAGTTAGTGCTGCCGCAGGACAATCTTTAGCATCCCCTTGATTTCTGGACTTTTAGATTTACACGGTTCAACTCATTGATTGAGCAACAATAAGGCGAGCCCTATCTAGTTAACTTCGCGGACTACTTATTGCTTCGGATTCCTAGTATTCTGTAATTATGCGCATAAAAATTACAGCGATTGCAGCTATAGGTCTTCTATTTTCAGGAATTTCGCAGAGCCTTGCTGCTCCAACTCCGCCTCAAGCAAACAGTATCGTGGTTTCTCCAACCACGATTGCTCCCGGTGGAACAGTTACAGTTACGTTTAACGTGACATCTTCCAGCGACATTCCTTTGGGCTCGTCGTCAATTGTTCAGTTTGTTGCTCCTTCCGGTGCAAATTATGGACGAATCTTTCAGTCAAATGGGGGAACACCAAGAAATCAATCTTGGACTGCTCAAATTCAAATCCCAAATTCTGCAGAAAGTGGCAAGTACTCACTCTCCATTAGTGTTCCATTTGATGCCAACGGTCTTTCAGGCGGATTCGTACAAACAAGAGATGCTATAACTGTAACCGGTTCGACATCAGCACCTACGAAACCTGCAGCAAATAACATTTCAGTTTCTCCATCGACGATTGAACCTGGTGGAACAGTGACCGTGACTTTCAACGTAACGTCTTCCAGTGATATTCCAGTTGGGTCTAGTTCAATAATTACGTTTTACGCACCGTCAGGGGCAAACTATGGCCGTATTTTTCAGTCAAATGCGGGAACACCAAGAAATCAATCTTGGACTGCTCAAATGCAAATACCTGCCACCGCCGAGACTGGTAAGTACTCACTCTCCATTAGTGTCCCCTTTGACGCTAATGGTCTATCTGGGGGGTTTGTGCAAACAAAAGATGCAATCTGGGTGGGTACTGCCGCAGATAAAGCGGCGCTAGATAAAGCAGCTGCAGATAAAATAGCCCTTGATAAGGCCACAGCAGAGAAATTAGCGCTCGACAAGGCGGCAGCAGACAAGGCGGCAGCAGACAAGGCGGCAGCAGATAAAGCGGCAGCAGATAAAGCGGCAGCAGATAAAGCGGCAGCAGATAAAGCGGCAGCAGATAAAGCGGCAGCCCTTAGGAAAACTACTATTGTTTGCATCAAGGGGAAGTTGACGAAAAAAATTCTTGCGCTGAAACCAAAGTGTCCAGCCGGCTATAAATTAAAAAAGTGACCTACTGACTGAGAATCAGTGGGTTCATCGGCCATCTTTTCAGGTAAAGGAACTAAGATTTCGCTATGAAGCGTCGATTAATAAGGGCCACACTGATTGCATCAGCTCTGGGCGTACTTGTATTTTTTGGACCAAAAGGCGGGGGAGAGGGATTCTTTCCTGACCCAAATCAACCAGTTCAACCCGTGGACACAAACGCAACACTTTTCTTCCTTGCCTTCGTCTGGCTTATGGCTTTCTTGCCGTGGAAGAGTCTTGTCAGGCGTATTTCAGGAAAATAAACGAGCAGGAAATCCACCTCCTGACTTTATTCAGCCTTCACTCCTGGAGACAAGAAAAGCACCCCAACTATCGTATTGAAAATACCTACGCCCAAACTAGCGCCATTGGCATCAAAGATTATTCCAAGAATACTGAAGACGCCGGAAGCCAAAAACGCCCAACCGAGAAACTTGCGCCAACGTGAAACTTTTCCAAATGTGCTCATACCAAAAGTGTAAGACATACTGCCCGGAAACTTGTTTGACCCCAGGTTGTTAAATTCGAGGTTCGTATATGTATATATAGTCGGTCAAAAAATATTTGTTATATAAATTTGTAATTGTGAGCTTTTCGAGCGATTTTGCTATTTATATAGTGCTACTTTAGTTCTATGCCTAAGAAGCCCACAGAACCCGAATGGTATTTAGTTGATGGCGTAGCACGCGTTTGGGATGGCGAAAACTGGCTATCGCATAAATGGACAGAACCGGAAGGTTGGTACGAATTCCAGGGTGAGAATCATTTCTGGGACGGCAAGAAGTGGTGGTCGGACTTCGAAGCAGAAGACGAAGAATTAGACGAAGACGAAGATGACTATGAGGTGCTCGTCGGAAGCAACGAAGCGGTGGGAGATGTGGCCGAAGAGCTTTTGAAAGTTACAATCCTAATTGAATCTGAACTAAATGCTGTTCAAGATGCTTTTCAAAGAAATCAAAGTAATGGTGAAAAATTACGAGACAAAATTGCAAAAATTAAGTCTAAGGGTCAAACGGTTCCAGCCGACGTCGACGAGGAAATGAATTCGATAACTTGCCTTAGAGAGTGGCACTGGAAATATATTGAACGTTATGAAAAATTTCTTTTTGAAGCTAAATCAACCTTTGTAGAGTATGACAACTTAAAGGACAAGTCAGGGATATTCATCAATTCGAAGCGAAAGAAAGTTTCTCAATACGCCCTCGACTTGACTCTTTTAGGTCAAACTTATGCTTCAACCACTGGAGACGTCTTTACAGCCCGGTATTCAAAGCTTGTTTCTGGTCCAGCCATTAGAAGTGAAGCACTAAAATTGATGAGCGAAAGGCTTGCTGCCGCAAGCAAAGCCAGAGGAGATTAATCATTTGGGAGTACATTTCGCTGATGTTCTCCTTTAGCGATGAGTACTACCTGATTTAGACAGTCCTGTGGAGATTTCCAAGTTAATTAGCTCCTGAAGGAACCTGACCCTGGACTTCCCAATCATTGTCTCGTGTGTGTTTTCATCGGTAGCCAGAAGTATTCTGTTATTTGTCAGTGAATGATGGCAGTATGTGAGTATGGCCAAGCACAAAATACTATGGCAACACTTTCCGAAACATTCGGCGTGCCCAGATTTCTTGAAAGAAGTCGTCAACTGTTTTGATGATGTGTCTTCCGAAATTGCAAGTCTCGATAATGTTGGGCAAGTCAGTAATGAGGTATTGGCAAAAGTTCGTAGAGGATTAGAGAAACTTGGATTCTTGGTTGAAACCAGCAAAACTGCAGAAGGCAAAATTAGGGTTCCCGTTCTCTATGGCGCTAACGGCAAAATCGAGAAAGCTTTTGAGGCAGATGCCTACCATCCAACACAAAAAACAGTGGTTGAGGTTGAAGCAGGTCGTGGCGTAACAAATTATCAATTTCTTAAAGACCTTTTCCAGGCTTGCGTGATGCAAGATGTTGACTATGCGGTCATAGCAATTCGTCAGGATTATCGGGGCTCAGATGACTTCGGAAAAGTTGTCACGTTCATTGAGACAATCTATGCGAGTAACAGACTAATACTTCCGCTAAAAGGTCTTTTAATAATTGGATACTAACCTGACATAAAGCGAACAAAGATTATTGACTGCCAAGTTTCTCTGCGTTCGCTGAGAGGTATTCCAAGACCGCTGGGTACTTGGGATTCTTTTCAAGTATAGAAATACTAGCAACTCCCAGAGCGGTAACTCCTTGGACGACTGATTTATTAGATGAGTGTCTGCGTCTTATTTCGCCAGATACTCCAAAGTCATCAAAAAGGGTATCAGCTATTTTTTCAACTTCGAATTCGCCAAACTCCTCACTTGCAACCACGCAAGACCTTGCTACAAAATGTAAGAGTTGTTGGTCCTCTTCAAGAGTAGAAAATCGAGTCAACGCGGATACTATCTCTCGCAACCGGGAAGTGTCATAACTCGTTCCATTGATTTCCATTGTGAAATCCTCTGGAATCATATTTTGAAATTTGGTTATAAAACTGACCAGAGATTCCTCTGAAACTCCTGAATCATCTTTCGGTTTAGGTCTTGAAAAGATTCCCATATATCAAGAATAGGTTTTTGATGAGGCGGGCGCAATCCCCACGTTGACCTACCGAACCTGAGCTTAGTCTTTGAGCGGTCAGTCCTGGCAAGAAACGTATTCTATGTCAGACGTTCAGGGCAGAATAGGGGTATGGCGCGACTTAATCCAGAGGCTGCCGAAGCCTTTATGTTGAATGCTGGATTCAAACCGTTAGAGCCATTTAAGAAGTCGCACGAGAAATGGAAATGCACTCATCTTGTTTGTGGAGAAATTGTTTTTCCAACGTTTCACAGCGTCCAACAGGGTCAGGGTGGATGCTTCCCCTGCGGACGAAGAGTAAGCGCTGAAGACGCAGAAGCATTGATGGTAGCTGCGGGATTAGAGCCCCTCGAACCTTTTGTAGATAGTAAAACAAAATGGAAATGCAGATGCGTATCTTGTGGACGTGAAGCCGCGCCAATATATTCAAAAGTTAAGTCAGGGTTTCGAGGTTGTCCTTACTGTGCAGGCAAAAAAGTAGACCTCACAGAATTAGATTCCATTTTGAAGGAAAGAAGACTAGAACCGCTGGAAGATTACCCAGGTGCTTCCAAGAAGTGGGCTATGAAGTGTTTGGTTTGCCAGGAAGAGATTGTAACTCGCTACGATTATATAAGAGCGGGAAGAGGTTGTTCCTTCTGTAGCGGAAAAAGAATTAATCCAAAGAAAGCAATTCAGATAATGTTGGATGCGGGACTTGAGCCTCAAGAAGATTTTAATTCAATCCAGGCAAGATGGAAATGTAAGTGTATTACTTGCGAAAAAATATCCTTTAGGACTCTACATAATGTAAAAGTAACTGGAAGAGGTTGCCCCCATTGTTCTTTTACAAAAACAAGGGTGCCTCAAGAAACAATGGTAACTATGGCAAGAGATTTAGGATTCGAACCATTGGAACCATATGAGACTCAAACACAACTTTGGAGATTGAAATGTTTAAAGTGTGGAACTGAAACTTCAAGATTCCCTGCGTCTCTTGGATTCCGAAAGAGAAGCAGCAAGAGCGGAAAAAGTGGTTGCTTATCGTGTGTCACAAAAGAGAAAGTAAAGGAAAGCGACCAGGGTAAGACTGCTACAAAGTTAATGGAAGCAGCAGGTTTTCTCGTCCTCGAACCATATGTTTCAGCAAAGCATCCCTGGAAGGTTAAGTGCAAGAAATGTCAAATGGAAATGACTAAGCAATTTACGCACGTCAAAAGTGAGAACAAAGGATGCAAGTTTTGCTCTGGCAACTATTTGAACCAAGAACAAATTTTCTCAATTATGTTAAATGCCCAACTCGAACCCCTAGAGCCATATAGAAATGCCCAGACTCCTTGGAAATCTAAATGTCTAAAGTGCGGAAGGACCGTGAAGCCTAGATTCGGTGGAATTAGCTCAGGAATTGGTGGATGCAAATTCTGCGGACCTCACGGTCTAGACTTCAACAAGCCTGCTTTTGTTTATCTGATAACAAATGAAGAACTGAATGCGCATAAAGTCGGAGTAAGTGGATTAGAGGTTCAGACTGACCGACTTAAAGCACACACTAAGAATGGATGGAAGTTGTATAAACGCTTGGATGTAGAGTCTGGGGAGATTGCATATTTAATTGAACAAGCAGTACTACTCTGGATTCGCAAAGAATTAAGACTCGCTTCTTATGTATTGAAAGAACAGATGCCTCAAGGTGGTTATTCTGAAACTTTCGATTCAACGGAAGTCGATTTGCCCGTTGTTTGGTCAAAAATTCGCGAAGTGAGCAAGGGAGTGTCAATTGAGTTCTAGTGTAGTGAAAGTTTACATAGATTCATTGGTTCAGTGGTCACGAGGATTTAACCAAAAGAAGATTTGGATAGTCTTTTTTGCAGTCACCTTCATCGTTTATTTAATTAGATATGAGCCATCAGCGCCCGTACACGAAAGAATGTTCTTCTCTGCGCTGGGTGCACTTATTACTCCACCTTTACTATTTGCCATCTGCTGGATTCCAGTCTTCTTCTCGCTGTGTCTCTGGGTTTTACTGCAAGGTTTATTGAGGTCTTTTGTCTCGTGGCTTAGAAAGTAAGAAGTCCGTAAATTCAAAGCAATGGCTCCGACGTCTCGAAGCCATTGTGCCGACAACATTTCCAGGCGTGCAATAGTTAGACCATAGGATTCCTATAGGTCCTATAAATAGTCGAGCCAGATTTGTTTTGGAATGCCACCAATCCAACTGCTACTGGGTCAATACATTTTTGCTCCCGTAGTTTTTTTCTATCCCAATGTTTTTCCCAGGCATCATCGGAAGAAAAATTTTTCCAACACTTAGTGCAGACTTGAACATTCTGTGCCAACAGTTCACCAGTTTTTGGGTTTCTATGTTGTCCCTGATAGCCCATCAGATACCCAACCCACTATCCAAAGTACGAGAATGGGAGGAGAAGAAGATACTTCTGGCATTCGGAGTTGGGTCGACAATATCCAACTCCTTATTCTTGTAATATGGCGTTAAATGATTTGTTAAGCCGCAGGCTTGTATCTCTAAATAATTATTTACATTAAATAATAAATAATTACTATCAGGAAAGTACGAAGTACTTTCTATTAAATTATAAATAGAGATATTATTATTGAATAGAGATATATAAGAGGTAAAAGCCCTGCTCACAGGGCACTTAGTAGGAATCATAAGTTCCAGCTCCGATGGAGAATTCATCTACTGATTCAAAAGTGATACCCGAATTGTTCTCATTTGAAGGAACTATTACTTCCTCGACTACCCCTACAGGGGGATAGTCTGGCGCCCAATCATTGTTATCGCCTGACCAGGAACTATGAGTTCCGTGTTCAGGACAATTTGCCGCATTCTTCTTGTCTGTTTTGAGAACGATTAGTTCCATCGGATAGAGCAGGCACCGAATGTTTGAGGCAGGAGAAATTAGACCTTCAGACGCCAGACGCCTAATCTCATTTCTAATTTGCTTTTCATCATATTGAGAGCCATCTTTCTTCCTCAGTATTTGCTGAATTTCTCGCACCTGAAACGGTGCGTGTCCTCTGTTGGAGACACGTTGTAACCCCAGAAGGAATAGCCTCATATGAAGACTTATTGATGAGGAACTTCGAGCGAATTCTCCTGATTTCAATAAATAGATTCGTCCGAACATCCCAGACGATGTGTGGTCGGCGAATGGTTTGTAGATTTTTGGCAATTGAAACCCCATTTCGGCAGGCCAAAGCCTGCATAGATATTTGGATTTCCTCGGTGGGGCAAAGACCGAAGCGCACTAGCCCAGACTTGAAAAGATTAGCACACGCCATTTCGAGATGGAAGTTTTAGGCACGCCCATCCCTACATATCGTGGCAACTCTCAACCCAAGAGTCACACCAGCGGCGTCAATTTCATCATCGAGAACGGACGTGTAGACCTTCAAAGTCATCATCGGGTCTGAGTGACCCAATAGTTTCTGAGCCGTTGTCACGTGGATACCTTCTGTCTTTAGAAGATATGCATATGTTCTTCTGAAACTATGGACTGTAACTCCCTGCTTGTTTGCACACTTCTGAAGTGGCTTGTAGGTCATCGGAAGTTTCTCAAAATGCCCAAGGTAAGGAACTTTGCGAACACTTGTCTTTGATTTGCAAGGCCCATTGACTGTCTTTGATACCCAGACAAAACCATCCCGGACATCTGATTCCGTAAGGGCTGCCGCCTCACTCCAGCGAAGTCCGTGAAGGGCTAGGAATCTAATCTGTTCGTTGTAACGGCCCCAGTCGACTGCATCGACTTCATCCCAGGTAAGAAATTTCTTATCTGAGATTTGTATTTTGGGAGTTTTCAAACCATCTGCTGGATTGCCAACACAAACTCCATACAGTTTCGCTTCACGATACAGAGTCTTGACAAGCATTAAACAATGGCGAGAGGTTTGAGGGGGAAGTGAAAGTAACTTCTGCTGCAAGACCATCGGAGGTACTGCATCGACCTCATACGCCCCAATAGAGGGCGCGAGGTGGCGCTTATAGAGGCGCTTGTAATCGTGGAGAGTCTTTGGACGAACTGTTAATACTGGCCAGACTCGCTCTGCCCATTCATTTACCAACATAGAGAAACCTTCCGTTTAGGAAGGACCTACTGATTGATACTCACCCAGTCATCGACTGGAAGTGAGGATTTCTTCAGAGCCACTTACGCTCATAAGTGGGTTGTGAGGGACTCGAACCCCCGACCCGGTGATTAAGAGTCACCTGCTCTACCAACTGAGCTAACAACCCATTTAAGCGCGGGAACGCTTAAATGCAGAGCAGAACATACCAGTTTCTCAGA
>JACCDZ011912240.1_pt1 | contig 10860 bp, 9 predicted proteins | sample 7449551 | NCBI WGS metagenome assembly JACCDZ01 (sample SAMN15323452, study PRJNA562643) | freshwater metagenome | isolation source: river surface water | place: USA:Blue River Watershed | collected 2017-08-18
CCCCGACCTGGCGTTCACCGGCACACCTGATGCCACCTTGAGCATTGCGGCCTCAAGCGATGATGCCCTCAACAAGTTGGGCCGGCATCGCAAGACACCACGCACATCAGGCATGCAGCTCAAGATTCCCTGTCATCTTGCTGGTGATGGGACGCTCTCAGTCGCACACGACAAAGCTTTCACCCACATCGTCAAGGTCTCGCCCCAGAGTGCTGACATGTCAACGCTCGGATCCATTGAATGGTTCACGATGAGCATGGCTGCTTGTTGTGGCATCGAAACCGAGAAGTTTGTAGTCGCAGACATTGGCGGCCCATCCCCCGTCTTCATTGCAGAGCGCTTCGACATCAGGGATGGGCTCGATGACGAGTCCATGATCCTGACCGAGGACATGTGGTCGATCATGGGCCTGGCCCGAAACGACGACAAGTACGAAGCTGATCTCATGGCTGTTGGCGCCATCGTTCGGGAGAACTCTTCAGACCCGCACACTGATGTGCGCAGGCTCTTTCGCCAGGTTGTATTCAGCTGGGTTGCCGGCAACTCTGACCTGCATTTGAAGAATCTCATGATGATCAAACGCGCCAACGAAGAAATGAATGGATTCAGCTCCGTTCGGTTGAGCCCGGCCTACGACCTGGTCTGCACACAGGTCTATCCTGGAGACGCTGAATCAGCTGCACTCCGAATTGATAACCAGGGCATGTACAACGCGGACTTGCTGCGTACGTTCGCGAAGAGTCTCAAGATTGAGCGCGCCGAGGCCGACGAGATCATGACGAAGATGATCGTGTCGATCAGCGAGATCGCTGGCCCGTTGCTCTCGAACCTTCCAGACGTCATTCGAGAACATGACCTCTCGGTCGAGCACATCAACAAGGCTGCCAACATCATGGCCGGTCGATGCATGGACCTTGGCAAGCAACTCGCTACGCCAGCCGCTCGACCTCGGATTCGTATGGGCTCTGCATCGTCAAGGGATGCAGACTTCTCATTCAGTGCCTGATGCGGGCTTTGTGGGGGCAGGTCCGCCGGGGAAGGTGTGAAGCCGTAGGGCTACCTTCTCCACCTCAGCCTGATTGGGTTTAACCCAATCCCCCCCTGTCACGCCATGGCGCCGCTTTCCATAGTGACTGGTTGCCGTCCTGTCTGTTGCATGCCCCATCAACGCACCGACCTCACGGACTGTGTATTTAGCCTTAGCAATGGAGGTGAAGATGTGCCTGGTGGAGTACAGCTGGATGTGCTTGCGCCCCTGATTGCCCATGCTCACATTGAGCCTGTATAGCAGACGCTTGCATGATTCATAGTAGGTCTCGTAAAGGTCGTTTGCCTTCACCTTTGACATTAAGCTGGAAAACTCGGCTGCACTTTTGATGTCTTCCAGTGAGCATGCTCCCAAGTTCAAGTGCCTATACCTTCCGTGAGATCTTCCGTTGGTGTTCTTGGAGTTAAGTACCCGCAAGTGCCAGCATGGCTCGTCACCATGCAATTGAGCTTGTGGGGAAGGCTCAAGGCTGGGGTTGGTGAGGGAGGAGAACCCGCCGACGGTGCCTAACTCCCAGATCTTGCCCATTTGGGTAATTGGGCCGCCTTCTTCTAGTTGTGCTTGATCAATGACCGCGGCCTCTGAAGGGCTCATCCATACGATTTGTGCCTGACACCACTCATGAGGCCTCAGGCCAAAAATGGCTCCAAGCTCCATCCAGGTTGCCAAGACTGAGGCGTACTTCGATTTGGTCGCCTTGACGGCCCGGAGCATCAGCTCAAATTCATCCGCCCCAACATTCTTCTGGCGCTGAGCAGAGGTTTTGTTCGAGCGCTTCATGCATGCTGATTGGCTGTGCGCCCCAATCATCTGCGCCGCCTTGAGCGACTGCTCGGTTCCCATTTCTGTGTAGCGAAAGACGAGGCTGGCCTTGATCTGGCGCCAGTTGGACTTGGACCAGGACTCACGGGATGCAATGGCGAACGAGACAACATCAATTGGGCTTGGGTTTGCCATCCCAAGCTCGCGTGCAACCGACTCTTCCATCCAGAGTGCGCGCCGCAGATAAGCCTGCTCAGTCGACTTGCTTCTTGTCGGTTCCATTGAAATGTTGACGCGTAGTGATGCTGAATGCCTAGAAGATAGCCGATACACTATCGCTCATCATGCGCGTGATCGTTACGGATGCTCTGATTGTTGACGAAGAACCCGAAGTTGACAAGTTGAGTTCCGTTGGGTAGGATGGTTTATGAAAGACCTGCCCCACCATTGTAAAACGGTGCCGGCCCGCCAAAACAGCCCTTCATTGTGTGGGCATCACCTCTACGTGAAGAATGAATCGCGCACCTTTGACAGCACTCGCGGTAACAATCGCTGCCACTTTGGCAGGTTGCGCCACGCCGCCGCCGCAAGAACCTGCTCGCGATGCCGTGGGCGAGATCATCGCCAAATACGCAGAATCGGCGACGAACTCCCTTCGAGCTCTCTCGGAAGTTGAGGGTGGCACTCGGGTGGTTCAGCTCAAGCCCTCGGTCACGACTGCGGCCTTGACGCCAGAGCAGCTTGCGGCAATCCCGCAGTACATTGGCGCACACGCCGCCCCAATCACCCGTGAAGGCGCGGCAACCCCGCCGCCACAAGTGGTGATCGTTCCCCAGTATTACCCAGGCCCCTACCCCGCACCTGTTCAGGCTGCAGCTCCGGCAGCAGCAGCGCCTGCGCCGGTAGTACCAGCGCCAGCTCCGGTGGTAGCAGCACCTGTGCAGCCCAGCGTCACGGTTGCCACCGGCCTGGCAGCTGCCTCAGTTCAGCCCCTTGTGCGATCAGCTGATCGAATCGTTTATGGCGCTGGCGGTGTCACAGGTGGCGGAAGTGTTTTGAGTGCAATTCCTCCAGGCCTTGATCGCCGAATTACCTTGGCTGACGTCACCGATGACGTTGAAGGAATCGTTGAGCGGATCTCCAAGCAGGTCGGCTGGATTCGCCTTCCATCTACAGGCATCCGGGTCTCTCAACAGCCTTTGACCGTCAACGCTGTTGACAGGCCCGCCATCGAGGTCATCCGTGATTTGAGTGGTGCAGTTGGTCGAAGCGCTGAAATCGTCGTGACACCCGGGAATCGCACCTTGTCTGTGCAGTTCCCAGTCCGCTGATTGCCCGCAGGGTTACACAAGTGATGGACAAGCCTCAATTCAATCGAACCAGCGCCAGCGTATTGCTTGCGGCCGCATTAGCTGCATGCACGTTTAGCGCGCAAGCGGCATCTGCGGCCCCAAGCCTTGAGGACCTCATCAAGCAGAGCGCCAATCCATCGGCTGCCTCCGGAATTCCTGACATACGCTACAACGCCATCGTCGACACGGCTCGAACTCGCGGCAACAGCGCGGGCCTGGCTTGGCAGTACGGCGTCATTAAAAAGCGCTTGGATGGCATGTCCGCCAACCTGGACATCATCTACAACTTTGGCGCTCTCATGATGGAGGGCAATGTCCTGCCTCCAGTGATGTCGCACGCCAAGGATGTCTACGACCAAAAGTCTGACGACCTCATTCAACTGGTTGGTGAAACCTACTCCATCCGACAGCCCGCGCGGTTCACCTATGTTGCACCCTCTTGGCGCTCGTACCTGCTCGCTGCTGAGTACAACTTTGACGCCTCGATTGCACCCTTGGTCGCGCCTGAAAATGATCGTGAGCGCGAGGTCTGGACCAAGGCCCTGGAAGATGGCTACAAGATGGGAATTGAGCAGGCGAACCTGATTCTCGATGCCAACTTCGCCCGCTTGAGAGCTGACTTCGAGGGCATGCGTCTCTATCGGGAACTCCTGCGCAAGGGCATGGTCACCAAGCCCTACGTCTCGACTGGCCACTATGGTGTCACTGGGGACAAGAAGGGCAGCATCAACATCGGGGAGTCCCTGCTTCGCATCTCGGTTGCACCAGAGTTCGTGATGGAGTCAGATCGGTGGAATGCAAAGCCTCAAGGCCGCACAGCAGAGATGTTGCGTGCTGCAAAGGATGCGGTCATTCATGAAGTCGGTTCAGGGCCAGACCGTAGCAGCGCGGGCAAGGTGGTGAGCCCATGACCGTTGGATTTAACAGCGAGATCGACGCGTATCTGATGGCGGAAGACCCGGCATACGTGGACAGCGATGAGCGCCTGGACTCCATCTTGCTGCATGCCTCGCGCATGAAGGCCAGTGACATCAATTTTCAAACCGAAGAACCCGTCATTGCTGAGGTCTCCGGTCTCAACGTGCCCTTGACGCGTCGCGTCATGTCCGCCGGCGAGGTCGATGAAATCATCAACCTCATCTATGGCGCCAACGGTGTTGGTCAGATCCGAGGCGGCAATGACATCGACGTCTCCTACTCGGTGATTGCTTCGCGGGAAGAGAAGTACCGCTACCGTGTGAACGTGACGGGCTGCGAATCCTACGGCTCGTCAGATGGTGCGCAAGTCACTCTCCGCACCATCAATGGCAATCCTCCGCGCCTGGCTGACCTTGCCGTCGAGGAGGCAATCACCCGCAGTTACCGGCACGAGGACGGGTTGGTGATTGTGTGCGGAGGAACGGGCAACGGCAAATCAACGCTGCTTGCCGGGATGATGAGCGAGATCATCATGGACCCGAAATCTCACAAGAAGATCATCGAGTTCTCTGCGCCTATCGAATTCGTCTACGACGCGTTGCCACGCTCCTCTGTGGTGATCAGCCAGCACGAAATCCCGCGCCACCTGCCGAGCTTCGAGCGCGCGGTGCGTAATTCGGTGCGGCGGGCACCCAAGATCATCTACATCAGTGAGTCGCGGGACCACCAAACGATCGCAGCAACACTTGAAGCCTCGGAAACTGGGCATGCGGTGTACACCACGGTGCATTCCGAGTCGGTCCACGGCGCGCTTTACCGGATGGTCAACATGTTCCCGTCGTCGGAGCGGTCCACCCGGATGCACGAAATCATTGAAGCGATGCGAATGATCGTCGTGCAGAAGCTGGTTCGTCGCGCCGACGGAAGCGGCCGCCTGGCTTTGCGCGAGTTCCTGGTCTTTGACGATGGCATTCGGGAGGCGCTGCGCAATACGCAGTCGCTCAAGGAGGCCGTCGGCCTGGTCGCGACTCTTGTGGAAAAACAAGGCCAGACGATGCTGGCATCGGCCTACGACAAATTCCACCAGGGCCTGATCAACCGCTCGGTGGTTGCCACCCTTGAGGCAAAGAGTAAGGCCAGCCTCATGGATGAGCTGATCCCATCGTTTTGAGCGTGTCGAAGGAATTGTGTCATGAGTCAAGACAACAAGATTGGCATTGAAATCATCACCAACCACTGGTGCCACACGGCCCGGCCGGTTCGTTTGCTGGGTGTCCATGGCGTGATCATCGGCCCCATTCTGGTCTCGCTTCTCCACATGCGTTTGTGGACCATCTATGTTTTGGTGGTCATCGCGGCCATCTTGGTCTTGATCGAACGCCAAGGATATTCACCTCGTGTTTGCTGGCTCTTGATAAGAGGGCGTCTATCGGGTAATCGTGTATCAAATACCCGTCGCGTTGGTTCTCGTCGGCTTTGGCGCCGGTGATCCCGACCTTAACCCCTCACCAAATTGGTACCCAAACATGAGCAAGCAAGCAAAAGCAGCAGAACTGGAATCGATCGTTGACGTGGCCGTCGACGATGGCCACGCAGGCATCAAGCTGGCCGTTCTGGAGAACGGCCGCATCACCAAGTTTCTGCGCATCAACTCCCGCGCACGCGCAGGCATCCACGGCACAACCATGATCGACCACCCGTCCAGTGACGATGGCGGCATCATCGTGCCGGGTTACAGCACTGCCGGGGCTCAGTACACGGTTGGCGACTTTGCGGACGCAGAGGGTGCACGCTTTGACGACTACCCCGTCTCTGGCCTCAATCGCGTCCTGGTTCACCACGCCCTTCGCATGGCGGGCCTGGGCGGTCGCAAGGTTCGCCTGGCAACTGGTCTGCCCCTGTCTCGCTTTTTCAAGGGTGAGAAGCCTAACGATTCCCTCATCAAGGCCAAGGATGAGGCCATTCGCCTCCCGGTCTCGCCTGCCGACGGCTCTGCCACTGCTGAGATCGTTGAGCACCGCGTGTTCCCCGAGGGCCTGGGTGCCTGGATCAACTATGCAGTGGGAGATGACGGCGAGTTGCGTGACGGCCTCGAAGACGAGACTGTTGCCATTGTGGACATTGGCGGCCGCACGACGGACACCGCTGTGATCCTGCCGGGCCGTCGCATTGACCATGCGCGTTCTGGTTCTGCGGACATCGGCGTGCTCAATGTGATCGAGGCCATGGCGGTCGCCCTGCTCAAGGACAAGGGCGTCGAGATCCCGGCGCATTCGATTGAGTCCTCTCTGGTGACCCGCTCGATTCGCATGTGGGGCAAGGACCAAGACGTGGGCGCTTTTGTCGACGCTGCCGCAGAAGAGGTTCTCACACGCATCATGCGTGAGATCAACCGCCGCCTTGGAACTGGTGTCGATATCGACAAGATCCTGCTGGTCGGTGGTGGTGCTCACGTGTTCAAGGCAGCGCTGACACGCTACCCCAACATCATCGTCGCTGAGAAGCCCGAGTACGCCAATGCGTTCGGCTTCGCAAAATACCTGGGGGTGTGACCATGGCCGTTGAGCGAATCAATTTGCGCCTGGACTCAACGATCCAGTCAGAGCGCGAGATCTTGGCGGCGTATGAGGCGATCAGCCGCTCACGTCGCCAGGAATGGCTTCGCTCGGTCATCCGCGCTGGAATGGCAGCAACTTCGAATGGCCAGCCGATTGTGGTGCCTCAGATGGCAGCGCCAGCGATCTCCCCAGCAACGGCTGCGCCCACGGTGACACACCAGGAAACTCCGATGTCATCGCCGGGGCCACTCGGTGCACCCCTTGCAGGGGTGCCATCGGTTCCTGCCCTGGTTGTGCCACCCCCCTCAATGGAGCAGGCCGCAGCGCCATCCGCAGCCCCATCGATGGCCCCAACCCAATCATCGCCTGTGGATGTCAAACCCAAGGCATCCAAAGGCTCGGCCTCCCTCCTCAAAGGCTTCCTTCCTGAATCCAGCGCCGCCAGCGCTCTATCTTGACCACAGCGAGCATACGAATGAACCAACTGACCGCTCCCACTAAATCGGCAACAGAACGCCGCGGCTCACTGCGATTGGCCAAGATCGCGGCCGCGGCCTCCATGCTGTTCGCGTCCCAGGTATCGAACGCCGGGCTTGTCTTTGAGATGCCCTCCCCCCTTCCGGATGCTTCGAAGCAAGCCGTACGCGGTACGCAAGCCTCGCCGTCGTTCTCGAACTCCGAGGTCGTGGAGAGCGTGCGTCCGCGTCGGCAACTGGACTTGACATCTCAGCTGACCCAGCGGATTCGCCAGAAGGGCATCCCTCCACGCGAACTTCCGCCGATCATTGGTGCGGGCTATGACGTCACCATCGCTGATGCTCTCAAGCAGATCGTGCCGGGCGGATGGATGGTTTACTCAGAGCACGATTTCCCCGAAGACATGGCCGTTAACTGGCAAGGGAACCGCAATTGGCCGATGACGCTCAACACTGTTTTGATGTCGGCTGACATGAAGGCAGAGATTGACTGGGAGCGTGGCGAAGTGACTCTTTCGAAGGCCCGCCCTGCCCCAGCCCGTTCCGTTGCGCCCCCCGCCTATGCGTCTGTTCAGCCACTCGCTCAGTCTGCGGCCCCTGCCCCTGCCCCGGCCCCTGCGCCTGCTCTCGCCCCTGCTGCTCCTCGCTGGCCAGCAGATGTTCATCAGGACACGATTGCCAAGGCGCGTACTCACTTGGCCACCAAGGCTGCCCTGGGTGACAAGAGCGCCCAAGCTGCACACGATGCGCTGTCGTCAGGTGCTGTTGTCACATCGGCAAACCAGGGTGGCTCGAACACGCCAGTGATCGTTGTTGTTCAGCAGCCCGCCCCCCAGCCGGCTCCGATCATTGTTCAGCAACCCGCCCCCGCGGCTCCGACGACTGCAACGGCAACGGCCCCCGTTGTCGCGAATGCCCAAACCGCGACACCAGCCCCTGCCCAGGCTCCTGTTCAGATCCTGGCCACCGCACAAGCGGCGCCCGCAACAGCCTCGGGCGCACCTGCTCAAAGCCCTCAACCTCAAGCACCGGTGGTCAAGCCAGTTCCAGCGGTCGCAGTTGCTCAGTCGACCACCCCCGCCGCGGCTTCTGCGCTGCCAACAGAGATTGAGCACAGGAAACTGGTTGCCTACAAGCCAGCTCCCACCTGGAAGCTCAACAAGGACATGTTCCTGCGCGAGAACATCCGCGCCTGGGCAGAGAGCGAAGGCTGGACTCTTGAGTGGCAAGCCACCGTTGGCGAAAGCGTCATCAACTACCCGATCAACGCGGATGCAGAGTTGCGCGGTGAGCTCATCGGTGAGGGCGGGGTTATTCACCGCCTGATTGCAAAGTATGAGCGCGCCGATGAGCCACTGGGTGTTCGCTTCTATCGCGGCAACCGCGTCGTCGTTGTCTTCCCCTACTCGAAGACCACCACTTCCTACGAGCAAAAGTAAGGGCGATCGCCCAGGGAAAGCATCAACATGAAGAATCAGAACTTCCATTCACTGGCGAGCGCCAAGTTCACCCGCGTGGTTGCATCTCTGGCCTCGGCCGGCATCCTGGCTGGGTGCGCTGGCATCGCTCAAGAGGCCCGCACCAAGGCACAAGATGAAGCAGCTGGTGCGACAGCTGCTTTTGCAATGACCACCAAACCCCCGGTGATGCCCATGATCGTGGACACCGAGGATTTTTACGTGAGCACCAAAGCGGTTCACCTTCGCGATGACTCGGAACTGCTGCCGGCGATGTTCCGCATGCCTTTGCGAATCCAGGTCAACCCGCGCGCAAGCATCAAGGACGTCGCACAGCAGATCACGCGAGTCTCGGGTCTGTCGTTCAGCTTTGGCAATGATGTCCGCGATGAGGTGTCCAATGCGACGCTCAACAGCGGATACACCTCTGACTCGACCCTGAAGGGGCTTCTGGACTCCCTTGCTGCTCAGGCGAACATGAGCTGGCGCTATCGCGATGGTGCGGTGGACATCTTCCGTCACGACACACGCGTGTTCCAGATCTACTCGCCCCCTGGCTCGTCTGAGTCCACGACCATCATCAGCAACAAGAACAATTCGCAGCGAAGCGGCGGCTCCGAGTCTCAGGGTACCCAGACCACCAGCTCGAACGGCCAGGACTACAAGCAAACCTCCCAGGTGAACTTCTGGACGTCGACCGAGGCTGAAATCAAGCAGATGCTGACGCCGTCCACCGGCAAGGCAGTCGTCTCTCAGTCATCCGGTACCGTGACGGTCACGGACACGCCTCAGGTCATCAATACGATCGCCGGGTACGTCAAGGATCTGAACTATCTGCGTAGCCGTAACGTGGCCATCAGCGTTCAGGTGTACTCGATCGAGAGCCGTGCTGGAGAAAACTTCGACTTGAAGTTGACAGGTGTGTTCGAGCGCATGAACAAGTACGGCATCAAGATGATCTCGCCTACGAGCGGGATCATCGAGGGCGCCGCCTCTTTGTCCGCCATGTCCAAGCAGGCCAGTTCGAGCTTCAACGAGTCGGCCATGCTGTTGCAGGCCTTGAACACGATCGGTGACACAGCTGAAGTCGACAAGTTCTCTGTGGTCACGGTGACCGGCGAGCCCGCGCCCATCAACAGCCTGATCAACGAAAGCTACCTGGCCAAAGTGACGGTCCAGCAGCCCACCTACACCGGTGGATCTGTTGCCACCAGCCTTGAGCCCGGCGTGCTCACCTACGGTGCCTCTGGCACCCTGACACCCAAGCTGATCAATGGGACCGACCTGCAGTTGCGTGTTGCTCTGGACCTGAGCTCACGGATCGATCTCAAGAAGATCTCAGCCAGTGATGGTGGCTCCTCCATTCAGCTGCCTGAGACTGCAAGCCGTTCTTTCGCGAACACGTTCAACATCAAGTCCGGCGAGACTTTGCTGATCGGGTTCCAGTCCGCTCAGTCACGCTTTAAGTCCAGTTCTGTCGCGGACCCCAATGCAGCACTTGCCTTGCTGGCGGGCGGCAGCCGTGAAGGCAGCAAGTCGACGCGCACCTTGATCTATGCGATCACCCCTCACGTCACATCTGCTCGCTGAGGTCTAAATGCAATCAGCAACCGTCGTAACCATTGGCGTCCGGAAGGTCGCCGTTGGATTGACCTGGAGGGCCCTTCCGGGCCTTTCCAGCCAATCCAAGGAAATCGCGCAGTACGCATCCGAGCTTGGGATGCGACATGGCGTTGTGGTCGAGTCCGATGATTCAACCCTGGTTGGGCTGTCACCCCTCACCGAGAAATTGCCATCCGGGGCTGCCTGGGTGGCGGCAGGCTCAAAGGGCGAGTCCATTGTCCTTCTTGAGCCCGTTGGCGATTCGCATTGCTGGGTTTGCGCTGTTCGAAACGGATGCCCTCAACCTGAGTTCGACATTGTCTTGCCGATCGATGAGGTTCCAGGGGCACTGGATCGATTGGCCGGCATCAGCGCATTCAAGGTCGCCACCAGGCACTTTGATGGGGCTGACCTGGACATTGACTTCGAGGGGATCATCGAAGGCAAAAAAGCAAACCAGGTTCGCCAGCTCATCGGTATCCCAAAATCAGTCAAGCTGGCCATCGGTGGGGTCATCGGGGTCACGGTGCTTGGTGCCGTTTGGTACAACTACTCCGAAGAGCAGGCCAAGCTCCAGGCCCAGGCTGATCTCGCTGCGTTTGAAAACCAAAACGCCCAGGCAGCGAAGCAATCGGCAGAGGCCCAGCGGCAGATGGCAATCAAGGCGATCGAAGACACCGTTCGCGC
>JACCDZ010727504.1_pt1 | contig 10859 bp, 10 predicted proteins | sample 7449551 | NCBI WGS metagenome assembly JACCDZ01 (sample SAMN15323452, study PRJNA562643) | freshwater metagenome | isolation source: river surface water | place: USA:Blue River Watershed | collected 2017-08-18
CAAAACACATCGGACCCATGATATCTTGAACATAAGACGGATACTTAAAATCGATGTGATTTTCTGCCATTACATCAGCGCCCGCACGCGAAGCTTCAAGTAAAAATGCATTTCCATAATCAAAGAAATAGGTTCCTTTCGCTGTATGTTTGTTAACCGCTGCTGCATGTCGAATCAAGGTTTCCTTCACCTTTTGTTTAAACAATTCCGGTTCTTTCGCCATCATTTCATTCGATTCTTCGAACGTTAAACCAATCGGGTAATAACCTCCAGCCCATGGATTATGCAACGAAGTTTGGTCTGATCCTAAATCGATATGGATATTCTCTGCATCTAATTTTTCCCAAACCGCTACAATGTTTCCGAGGAAAGCAATCGACACAACCTCTTTATCTGCCATCGCTTGTCGTACGCGAATAGCGAGCACATCGAGGTCGTCTATTATTTCATTTACCCAGCCTTGTTCATGGCGAATCCGAGTGATTTTCGGGTTCACTTCCGCACAAACGGTCACACAACCTGCAATTGTACCTGCTTTGGGTTGCGCGCCACTCATTCCTCCCAATCCAGAAGTAACGAAAAGCGATCCAGCCGGTGATTTTTTGATTTTACGGAATCCATTCAACACCGTAATCGTGGTGCCGTGCACGATGCCTTGCGGCCCAATATACATGTAAGATCCAGCGGTCATTTGTCCGTACTGCGTAACACCAAGTGCATTGAATTTTTCCCAATCATCGGGTTTCGAATAATTGGGGATCATCATTCCGTTGGTAACAACCACGCGCGGTGCATCTTTATGCGAAGGGAAAAGACCCATCGGATGTCCCGAATACATGGTCAACGTCTGTTCATCGGTCATTTCTGCGAGGTATTTCATCGTCAACCTATACTGAATCCAATTCTGAAAAACAGCGCCATTTCCACCGTATGTAATCAATTCATGCGGATGTTGTGCCACTGCGTGATCCAAATTATTATGGATCATCAGCATGATGGCTTTGGCTTGCATGCTATTGCCTGGATAATGATCAATTGGTCGTGCATAAAACTCGTAATCTGGCCGAAAACGATGCATATAAATTCGTCCGAAATTCTCCAATTCTTCTAAAAACTCAGGTGCTAATGTTGCATGAAAATGAGCTGGAAAATACCGAAGTGCATTCTTAATTGCCAACTCTTTTTCTACTTCCGAAAGAATATCTTTGCGTTTTGGAGCATGATTAACGGCAGCGTCATACGCTTTCTTCGCAGGAAGTTCGTTGGGAATTCCCTGTTTAATTTCGTCTTGAAAAATTTTTAAATCCATGTTTGCCTATTTGAAACAAAAATACAATGAATTTGGGGAAAACGCCGTACTTTTTTGATTCGAAAATACAACGATCGTTCCTTTCTCGGCAACTAAAACACAACAAAAAAGGTTGCCATTCCTGACAACCTTCTAATTATTTTTTTTGTTTACTAGCGCAAAATTGAGACATGTCCACTGTATTCATAACGCGCATCATTGATTGCGTCCTTCGCTGAAATCGTCCAAGTGTAAGTTCCTACCGGCAAAATAGTGCCGTTGTAAGTCCCATCCCACGGAACGTCAAGATCATGCGATTCCCATACTTTGATTCCCCATCGGTCAAAAACATTGATTGTGATCTGCGTGACGTCTACGCCTTCCATGTATATCTTCCAATCTTGATTAAACTCATCATCGTCGGGCGTGAACGCATTCGGTACATACAACAATACTTCTGGCAATACTGCAACTGTGTATTCTACTGTATCTTTGCATCCGTACGGTGAAGTTGTAATCAATGTCGTAAGGTACTGTCCAACTTCGCCATCTGGAAATGTGATCTTTGGATTTTCTAACGTTGATGTAGATGGTGTTCCGCTCTCGAAAGTCCACTGGTACGAATACCCGTGAACCGATTGATTCGCAAACATCACGTTGGTGTTGAACATCTGCACTGGGTTCGGACTCCATTTGTAATCTGCAACAGGTTTTGGGTTTGAGTTCAAAAATCCGACATACGTTACGGAATCGATACATCCTTCCGGCGAAACAACGATCAATTGAACGCTGTACGACCCTTCATACATTTCAACAGATGTGATCTGATCTTGATTTACAAACGACTGCCCATCCGAAAAATTCCATGTTGTTGCAGCTACCATCGTCGGATCTGTCAAATTATACAATTCGAAAACCGCTGGCTCACAAATCGAACTATCAACTGCAGCAAACTGAGGTACTGGCAACGGAGAAACTGTCACCAGAATTGGAACTTGAATCGGAGTCGTTTCACAAGCGTCCTCAATGGTAGCTATAAATGTTTGCGTTGAGTTTGGACTCGGCATAATTGTAGAAGTTGCGCCAGTCTGAACTTCACCTGAAGACCAAGTAAATGTGTACGGTGCACCTATTCCACCTACAACAGAAGCTGTAATCGCTTCCGGATATCCAGGACAAATTGTAATTCCAGCTGTGCCGTCTCCAGAAAGCCCTGCACGAACAGTTACGTAGATTGAATCCGCAGGTGACTGACATCCTGTTTGACTCACAGCAATAACATCATAATACGTATCGGTAGTTGGGTTTACTGCAACACTCGAAGTGGTCTCGCTACTATGTCCCCAGATGTATGAAAACACGGTTCCATTTCCACCACCAATCGCAGTCAAGGTGGCAGTCCCGTTTTCACACACAAGTGTATCGTTGGATACCTGTATTGTAACAGGCGGTGGTGCCACTAACGTGATTGGACTGCATGCTTGACATCCCAATGCATTTCGAGAACAAACATTGTACGTGCCTACACCGAATCCGCCTGACGTATTCGCTGTTTGCCACGTTGTACCATTGTCAAAACTATACTCTACGCCTGTTGTGATCGTTATCGTACCATCGGTATAACCACCACAAGACGGATCTGTTTTGGAAACCGTTTGTAGTTGCTTCACAACGGTAACTTGAACGGTATCACGAATAGTTCCACAAACCGTTGTAACCTCACGAAAAACAAACTTGTATAAGCCAGGTTGATTGACAGTAACTGTAGGCGTTAAGGATGAAAAATTTGGAGAAAAATTAGCAGTAGCCGCAGGCGTGAGCCCTGTTGGTAAAATTGAATTCCAGGAGCTTGAATTCGCAGCTACACCCTCAGTTCCTGACAATAAAATCGGAGTACCCAAACAAACTGTCTGATCCGGCCCAGCGTTCGGAGCGGGTGGTGTTGCAACGGTAATCGTGAAATCAACTGTATCTACAAACAAAGGAGCAGTTAATGTTGGTGGATTGGTGACGATGACTGAATAATCCGTAGTAACAGTCGGCGTCACTTGAACGTTTGTACCGCCTGAAGGATTCGACACGCCAGTTGTAACAATCCATTCAAAACTTGGGTTTGATAAACCTGGAGTAGCGATAGTCACCGTAGCTGAGTTGCCCAGACAAATGGTTTGATCTGGTGCCGATGGCTCACAAGCTACGTTTGCTGTTCCGAAGAAATTCAAGTTTACGTTTTGCGAAACGCCGCTGTAATTTGAAAGACACAACAAATATGTTTGACCCGCAACCACATTAATTGGTGCTACATAGCTCGATGTTGATCCGTTTGGAGGTAAATTTCCAGGAGCAGCCATCCCCGTATTTCCGTTGCATGTCCCATTCCAATTACACGCAACTGGAGGTAGCGTCCCTTGCGATAATCCTGCACACGTTGTTGTTGGACTTGTGTAAGGCCACATAATCCAATCAAAACACCCGGTATTAGAGGGTAAACCCGTCGTCGGATTCAAACCAATAATCGACCATTGAAGGATCCCGGAGGTAACAACACTAATCGTAATAAATGTAGAACTTGTTTCTCCGGAGAGTAAACAACCTGCATTACCGCCGTAAGGAGGTGAACTTGGATTGGAGGGTGTACCCGTACCAAAATCTATAATATTTGTAGCCGGGTTGTTGGGTTGAATCGGAAATGATGGCGATGTACATCCCGGTACTGCGCCATTACAATTGTTTGGCGTGTTTTGTGCTAATGCGGTTGACAATGCAAACGATGTCAAAAGAAATATTATTTTTTTCATCATTCGTTTAATTTGAGCAATTCGTAAAAGGATACGGCTGAACGACATCCGTTCCGTGAAGTCCTACTTGAACACAAGAGGCAGCTTCGGAATGAGTTCCCAACCACGACTTAAACGTTTCTATTGAAATTTCTTCAAGATTTTGAGTCAACAAAAACAACCGTTTCGTGGGTAAATCAACCCGAACAACTTGCACGAATGGCATAAGTCTTAAATCTGCTTCGAGATTCGTCAAGACCGTCTGATCTTCAATATTCAAAATGCATTGCGCAAAAAAGTGTGTATTCGATTGCTGTTGGCTGAATGTAAAATTGACAGTCAGAAACAGCATGGCTGTAACTAAAATGAGTTTCATTATTTTGTTTTTGTTTTTTGGAAGACGAAGATACGGAAAGAAGGTTGTGTTGAAAAAAAATTAACTTGTTAAAGATTGAAAGGCTACCAAACAAAAAAAGGAACCGAAGTCCCTCTTTTTGCATATAATGTTAAAATTCTTACAAAAACTTGAAAGATTTACCAGGGTAAACCGCAGCTTCTCCCAATTCCTCTTCAATACGTAAAAGTTGATTGTATTTAGACATACGATCACTTCGAGACGCCGATCCTGTCTTGATTTGACCGCAATTCAACGCAACTGCTAAATCAGCAATCGTATTGTCTTCTGTCTCACCAGAGCGGTGGCTCATCACTGACGTGTACGCATTTCGTGTTGCTAATTGAACAGATTCAATCGTTTCTGTTAAAGATCCAATTTGATTAACTTTGACCAAAATTGAATTCGCAATTCCTTCTTCGATACCCCGAGCAAGGCGTTTTGTGTTGGTAACAAATAAATCATCCCCTACCAATTGTACTCGATCACCCAAGGTTTCGGTACACAACTTCCACCCGCTCCAATCGTCTTCGGCTAAACCATCTTCAATTGAGACAATTGGATACTTTTGACACCAATTTTTCCAATAATCAACCATTTGACTTGATGTCATTTGATCGCCGGTCGATTCGAAAATATACAATCCTTTCTCCGCGTTATAAAATTCTGATGAAGCAGCATCCAAAGCCACATAAACATCTTCACCTGGTTTGAAACCAGCCTTTTCGATTGCTTCTATCACCAGTTGAATCGCTTCGTCGTTAGATCCTAAATTGGGTGCAAACCCACCTTCATCTCCTACATTCGTAGACAATCCTCGTGCTTTCAGTACACTCTTCAAATGATGAAAAATTTCTGTCCCCCAACGAAGACCTTCTGAAAACGATGACGCACCAAACGGCATGACCATAAATTCTTGAATATCGATCAAGTTGTCGGCGTGAGAACCGCCATTCAAAATATTCATCATCGGAACTGGCATTGTGACAGCACCAACTCCTCCAATGTATTGATATAATGGCAGTCTAGCCTCTTGTGCAGCAGCGCGAGCAACAGCAAGTGATGTTCCAAGAATCGCATTTGCACCTAAGTTCGATTTATTTTCAGTTCCATCCAAGGCCAACAAAACGCGATCAATTGATTTTTGGTCAAAGATAGAACGACCAATCAACTCATTTGCAATAATCGTGTTGACATTTAAGACAGCCTTCAGTACCCCTTTCCCAAGATAAACCGACTTGTCGCCATCTCTCAATTCAACCGCTTCATGAATACCCGTAGAAGCACCAGAAGGAACGGCAGCTCTACCAAGAACACCATTCGACGTTCTAACATCAACTTCTATTGTCGGATTTCCGCGTGAATCCAAAATTTGTCGCCCAAAAACGCTAACTATCTTACTCATTTTCTATACATGTTGGTGAAAAATCTAACTAATTGGCAGCACGTACCATATTTTCAATAAACTGATCAAACAGATACCTCGAATCGTGTGGACCGGCAGCTGCCTCTGGGTGATACTGAACGGAAAAGATAGGCTTCCCGACAAGTTCGATACCCGCAACTGTGTGGTCATTTAAATGAATATGGGTAACTTCGATTGCATCGTTATTTTGTATACTTTCCTTCGAAATAACAAATCCATGATTTTGAGAAGTAATTTCGCCTTTACCCGTCTTGAGGTTCTTAATCGGATGATTAATTCCCCGGTGACCGTTAAACATCTTCTCTGTTTTCAGTCCTTGACTCAATCCTAAGATTTGATGTCCCAAACAAATACCAAATGTAGGCATGTTCAGATCAACGATCTCACGCACCAAGGCGATCGTCTCCTCCATCGCTCCCGGATCACCTGGTCCATTCGAAATCATAATTCCGTCCGGATTAAAACTCAACAAATCCGCAACGGACGCATTCATAGGAAAAACGCGCACATCGCAACCACGCTCTGTGAGGCAGCGAATAATATTCTTCTTTACTCCCAAGTCCAACAGTGAAACTTTGAATTTGGGGTTTTCTGAAGCAACATCATATACTTCTTTGGTACACACTTTAGACGACAACTCAAGTCCATCCATCGAAGGAACTGACTTCATCAATTCTCTCAAGCTTTCAATGTCTAAGTTGTCTGAAGAAATAATTGCATTCATCGCTCCTTTGCTACGAATGTGACGTACTAAGCTGCGTGTATCGATATCAGAGATTCCAACACAAGCACTTTCAACCATCAACTCATCGAGGGAGCTTTTTGCAGAAGACCGTGAATAGATATCCGCATATTTTTTGGTAACTAGTCCAGCAATTTTAATTGAATCGGATTCTTCTTCATTGGCATGAACACCATAGTTCCCAATGTGCGAGGTCGTCATAATCAAAATTTGTCCGAAATAGGATGGATCTGTAAAAACTTCTTGATAACCGGTCATTCCAGTATTGAACGCAATTTCACCGGACGTAGTTCCGATTTTCCCTACTGCTAAACCGTGGTAAACTGTACCATCTTCAAGCAAAAGGATGGCTGGTGATCTATCTTCCATCTAAAATAATTTTTGCAAAGGTAGGATTTCAATCTGAATCGGCACAATTTTTCAGAAGGAATAAATACACAAGATATCGAACACATGTGCAAAACATAAAAAAAGGGTAACGAAACCGCTACCCTTTTCTAACAAACACGTTGTTTCTTATTTTTCTTCTTCCGTCTCCTCTGAAGTTGTATCTTCTGTAGAAGCTTCTGGAGTTTCAGACTCTTCAACAACTGCAGTTTCTTCAGCAACAGTTTCTGTTGTAGTAGCAGCTTTCGAAGCACCACCACGACGAGAACGTCTTGTTGAAGATTTTTTAGTTGTGTCGTTTAACATCAATTCGTTGAAGTCAACCAATTCGATCATACACATTTCTGCGTTATCACCCAAACGATATCCTAAACGAATGATACGTGTGTACCCACCTGGACGATCTGCTACTTTCGGAGCGACATCTCTGAATAATTCAGAAACAACCTCTTTACTTCCTAAGTAACTGAAAACCGTTCTACGTGAGTGTGTAGAATCTGTTTTTGATTTTGTAATCAAAGGCTCAACATACACGCGTAATGCTTTTGCTTTCGCAAGCGTTGTAGTGATTCGTTTGTGTTCGATAAGCGAACAAGCCATGTTTGATAGCATCGCCTTTCTGTGCGCTGATTTTCTACCTAAATGGTTAACTTTTTTTCCGTGTCTCATTTCAATTAATTTCGTAAGTAACGGTTAATTGGATTCCATAGATCGCATCCATCCAATCACCTATTACGTCATTTTACATTTAAGCTGCGATCCTAATCTTTGTCTAATTTGTATTTGGCTACATTCATCCCAAAGTTTAACCCTTTGTTATCAACCAAATCTTCCAACTCAGTAAGCGATTTCTTACCGAAATTACGGAATTTCAACAGGTCATTTTTGTTGTATGAAACCAAGTCACCTAACGTTTCAACATCGGCAGCTTTCAAGCAATTCAATGCACGCACTGAAAGGTCCATATCTACCAATTTTGTTTTCAACAATTGACGCATGTGAAGCGATGTTTCATCAAATTCTTCAGTGTCTGATTTCACTTCACTATCCAATGTGATTTTCTCATCTGAGAACAACATGAAATGGTGAATCAAAATTTTCGCTGCTTCTTTCAATGCATCCTTTGGGTGAATCGACCCATCAGAAGTAATCTCCATTACTAATTTCTCGTAATCCGTTTTTTGCTCTACACGGTAATTTTCAATCGTGTAGTTTACATTTTTAATCGGCGTGAAAATAGAATCAATGAAAATCGTTCCGAACGGTACACCTGAGATTTTGTTTTCTTCAGCAGGAACGTAACCACGACCTTTCACGATCGTCATTTCCATTTCAAATTTTACTGAAGACTCCATGTTACAGATTACCAAGTCTGGATTTAACACTTGGAATGCCGTAGTAAATTTACCCAAATCACCTGCTGTCAATTGATTTTGTCCAGACACGGAAACAATAACTGTTTCGTTGTCTGTACCTTCAATTTGCTGTTTGAAACGAACTTGTTTCAAATTCAACACGATTTCAGTAACATCTTCTACAACACCCTTCAATGTCGTAAACTCGTGATCGGCACCTTCTATACGAATAGAGGCGATTGCATAACCTTCCAACGAAGATAACAATATACGACGCAACGCATTCCCAACGGTAATACCGTATCCAGGCTCGAGCGGACGGAACTCAAATTGTCCCTTGTGCTCATCAGACTGAATCATGATAACCTTATCGGGCTTTTGGAAGTCTAAAATAGCCATGTTAATGCTTTAAATTATTATTTAGAATACAATTCGACGATAAGCTGTTCCTTGATATTTTCTGGAATCATGTCACGAGCAGGAATGCTCAACACTTTACCTGTCATATCTGAAGGATTCCAATCCAACCAATCGTATTTCTTATTATTTGAAGCCAACGATGATGTGATTGCCTCTAACGATTTAGATTTTTCACGAACACCAACAACATCACCAACTTTCAACGTATATGAAGGAATGTTTACCACCTCTCCGTTTACGGTAATATGTTTGTGTGAAACCAACTGACGTGCACCACGACGCGTAGGAGAAACACCCATACGGTAAATTGTGTTGTCCAAACGAGACTCACACAATTGCAACAAAACCTCCCCTGTAATACCTTTACTTCGAGAAGCTTTATCGAACATATTTGAGAACTGACGCTCTAAAATACCGTACGTATACTTTGCTTTTTGCTTTTCCGCTAATTGGATAGCGTACTCTGATTTTTTACCACCTCTTCTTTTAGATGGACCGTGTTGACCTGGACCGTAAGCTCTCTTATCAAGTGCTTTGTCTGGACCGAAAATTGGGTCTAAGAAACGTCGAGCAATTTTCGACTTTGGACCTGTGTATCTTGCCATTTTTATTTGTATTTAAAGAGTACTATGAATTAAGGCTTTTCCTTCGATAGCTTTTCCCTGAATTGGGAACTCTTTGATTATTAAACTCTTCTTCTTTTAGGAGGACGACAACCGTTGTGCGGCATTGGAGTAATATCCATGATTTCAATTACTTCAATTCCTGCATTGTGTAAAGATCTGATTGCAGACTCACGTCCACCACCTGGTCCTTTAACAAAAACTTTCACTTTACGTAATCCGAAGTCATGTGCTTCTTTTGCGCAATCCTCAGCAGCCACTTGTGCAGCGTAAGGAGTGTTCTTTTTAGAACCGCGGAAGCCCATTTTTCCAGCCGATGACCAAGAGATAACTTGACCAGCGTTGTTAGTCAAAGAAATAATAACATTGTTGAAGGAAGCTTGAATATGCGCTTCACCCAATGCATCTACTTTGACATTTTTCTTCTTCTTTTGATTAGACTTTGCCATCTTACTTATTATTTACTAACTTTTTTCTTGTTCGCAACTGTTTTTCTCTTACCTTTTCTTGTACGAGAGTTGTTTTTTGTTCGTTGACCTCTCAACGGTAAACCAGCTCTGTGACGAATTCCTCTGTTACATCCAATGTCCATCAAACGTTTGATGTTTAATTGAATCTCAGAACGCAATTGTCCTTCAACTTTGATTTCGCTCAATGATTCACGGATTGCTCCGATTTGCTCATCTGTCCAATCTTGAACTTTGATGTTCTCATCAATATTGTTTGATTTCAAAATCTGAGCAGCTGTGCTGCGACCAATACCGAAGATGTAAGTTAAACCAATTACACCTCTTTTTTTCTTTGGTAAATCTATACCTGCTATACGTGCCATAATCTTACTTATTATCCTTGTCTTTGTTTAAGTTTAGGATTCTTTTTATTAATCACGTAAACTCTACCTTTTCTTTTAACGATCTTACAATCTGCAGAACGCTTTTTTACTGAAGCTCTAACTTTCATTTCTTTTTAATTAAAGAGGACTATTTATATCTAAATGAGATACGACCTTTTGATAAGTCATAAGGTGACATCTCAACCTTCACTCTGTCTCCTGGTAAAATTTTAATGTAGAACATTCTCATTTTCCCAGAAATATGTGCTGTAATTACATGACCATTTTCCAATTCAACTCTAAACATTGCATTCGAAAGTGCTTCAATAATTACACCGTCTTGCTCTATGGATGTTTGCTTTGCCATACCTTAAAATCCGGATGATAATTCGTTTGCGGCTCTTCTTCCTTTAACTTTCGTACCTTCCATCAAACCATCCATGTGACGGTTTAGCAGATACGTTTCGATTTGTTGCAATGTGTCAAGTACAACACCAACCATAATCAACAAGGATGTACCACCAAAAAACATTTCGAATCCGGACGTAATTCCAGCAGAGTGTGCAACTGCAGGGAGAATTGCAATGATCGCCAAGAAAATAGATCCTGGTAACG
>JACCDZ010476261.1_pt1 | contig 10857 bp, 5 predicted proteins | sample 7449551 | NCBI WGS metagenome assembly JACCDZ01 (sample SAMN15323452, study PRJNA562643) | freshwater metagenome | isolation source: river surface water | place: USA:Blue River Watershed | collected 2017-08-18
CACGAATTTTCTTTTTTCTGTTTGTGAATTAAAAAATTTCATCTTCGATGAATAAATTCTCTCAATCATTGTATTTTTAAATTCGTGCATTCGTGGCAAAAGCTTTTATACCTATAAAACAGGATTTGGCTTCTTAAAAAAAATTATTACTTTTACACAAAGCATTATTCATTGAGTAAAAATAACAAAATATCTGCACTTTCCGAAAAAGACGGCGTAAATAAACCTGAAATATTAAGTTCTCAGGTAGCAAAGCATATTCAGGAATTTCGAAAAAAAGAAATTTCTGCTACTGAATTGATTGAAAAAATACTTGCAGGTGACAAAGTCGCTTTGAGTCGGGCTATAACTTTGATTGAAAGTACGAATAATAAGCATTTAGAAAAGGCGAATGAAGTAATTAACGGTTGTTTGCCGTATGCTAATAAATCGATTCGAATTGGGATTACTGGTGTGCCAGGTGTAGGAAAAAGTACGTTTATTGAAGCTTTTGGAAAACATTTAACCAATTTAGGGAAAAAAGTAGCGGTTTTGGCTATCGATCCAAGTAGCTCGTTGAGTCACGGAAGTATTTTAGGTGATAAAACCCGAATGGAAGAATTGGTAAAAGATGAAAATGCTTTTATTAGACCAAGTGCTTCAGGCGAAAGTTTAGGCGGTGTAGCAAGAAAAACCCGTGAAGCAATTATTTTATGTGAAGCTTGCGGATTTGATACTATTATTATTGAAACCGTTGGTGTTGGACAAAGTGAAACTGCGGTTCATAGTATGGTGGATTTCTTTTTATTATTAAAGATTTCTGGCGCTGGCGATGAATTACAAGGCATCAAACGCGGTATTATGGAAATGGCAGATGCGGTTGTAATTAACAAAGCAGACGGCGACAACATACAAAAAGCCAAAATGGCAAAAGTAGAATTCAATCGTGCTTTGCATTTATTTCCTTTGAAAAGTTCAGGTTGGAGTCCGAAAGTGACAACTTGTAGCGCGGTAACCACTAACGGAATTGCGGAGGTAAATGATTTAATTACCGAATATATTACGTTAACAACAAATTCTGGTTATTTCAACCAAAAACGAGAAGAGCAAAATCAATATTGGATGTTAGAAACCATCAATGAGCAATTGAAAAATAGTTTTTACAATCATCCAAAAATTATAAAACAACTAGACTTAGTAAAACAACAAGTTTTTAATCATGAGATTTCACCATTTACGGGTGCTCAGTATTTGTTGGATGTTTTCAAGAAACAATAAATTATTCCTCCTGAAATTAAACCATTCAGGATTTTTTTCACCTATTCCTTTTGGTTAGAATACAAGCTACTTTTGTTAAAAAAACACAACACACTAATAAATATAGATAAAAACATACAAAAAAAAGTGTTTTTGTTAAATTTTTAAGACAAAAATTTAATTATTCCATTTTTTTTTCTTTTTTTTACTAAGAAATCTATTAACAAATTAAAAAAGAAAAAATGGTTAGAATGAAATTGAAGAATTTTGTCTATTCTTTTATACTATTATTTTCAAGTTATTTTGGTTTTTCACAATGTGGAGGAACTGATAATTCGATAACAATTTGTAACAAAGAAACTTACAATCAAGGTTTAGGCAACCCAACGGGTGTGGTAAATCTTTTCTCATTATTAGGAGGCGCACCAGTAGCTGGTGGTACTTGGACAGATATTAATAGTTCGGGGGGATTGAACATTACAACTGGATTATTAAATACTTGGGCCATAAACCAAAGTGGTGTGTTCAATTACCGTTATACACGTGTTGGAATACCTGGCTGTATAGATAATACTGGAGTAATTACCTTAACTTTAGGAGGATTTCCTGGTGTTGATAACCTTAACGCAGTAGCTTGTGACAATACAACTGCTGTTCCATTGTTTAGTTTTTTAGGAAGTAATCCAAATCCACATTTTAATGGAACTTGGTCAGGTGTTGGATTACCTCCAGGAGCATTAACCGGAAATTTCTTTAATGCTGCATTAGCAGGTCAAGGAACATATATACTTACTTATACAGTTCCTGCAATTGGAATTTGTCCATCAGAAAATGCAAATGTAACGTTAACCGTTCATCCATTACCTGAAGCAGGAACACCCACTCCATTAATATTTTGCGAAACCGATGATTTTTCTATGTTTACGAATGTAGATTTATTTGATCAATTAGCAGGGGAAGATGCTGGTGGAACTTGGACAGAAAATAGCGGAACAACGGAATTAACTGGTCCTGGTGATTCTGTAATTAACATTCAAAATATTGCTCTTTTAGGTCCTGGTACTTATACTTTCACCTATACCGTAAATCCAACGCACCCAATTTGTACACCCGCAACCGCAAATGTTGCCATCACAATTGAACCTGTAGTAGATTTAAATGGTGCAACTTTATCAGTTGATCCAGATATTTGTTTTAATCAAATTGGAACCACTGCCATTATTGGAACAATCACGCAAGGTGTAACGCCAATTCCGAATGGAACTTATAATATTACTTATGTTTTAACAGGTGCAAATACCGGAACACAAACTATTCCAGTAACTTTTACTGGCGGAACAACTTCTTTTACCATAAATAATGCCTTTCTTTTAAGTGTTGGAACAACTACAGTTGAAATTACAACTATTTTAGACCCAAGCACTACTTTAGATTGTACAAGAACAATCAGCAACTTAACAAGTACATTTATAATTAATGAAAATCCAAATGTTTCAGATTCGCAATTACTTATTGATGACATTTGTATTACGGAAACAGCCATTGGAAACATTAACGATAGCAACGGACCTACATTTGAATTAAGTAACGGAACATATTCTATTACTTTTTCTATAACTGGACCAAGTGGTACGTTAACAGGACAAACTTCTACAGTTACAATTAATAATGGTGCAGGAAGTTTTAATATTAATAACGCTTTAACTAGTGTAGCTGGGATGTATTCTGTAACCATTACAAACGTAACAAATACAGTAACCAATTGTTCTACAGCAGCAAGTATTACTGATACTTTTGAAGTTTTCCCAATTCCAGATGCGACTTCAATTTCAGTTGCTATTCCAGATATCTGTGATGGTGAAAATGTTGTAGTAACTATTTCAGGTGCAACAACTTTACCTAACGGAATATATAACATTGAATATGATTTAACAGGTGCAATTATAGCTCCTAATCAAACAGCTACAGTAAACTTTGTTGGTGGTGCTACAAGTTTTATCATACCAAATGGTTTATACGTAATTGGTGTTTCTACCTTAACAATTACAAACTTATTCAATACCTCAACAACATGTGAAACAACTACTTTTACAAACCCTTCTGCTACCTTTGAAATTCATGCCATTCCAGATGCGAATGATATAGAAATTTCAGTAATGGATGTGTGTTTAGGACAAAGTGGAACGGTTAGTATTTTCGATATTAATCCAGGCGTTGCTCCAGAATTAACAGATGGAAGTTACACTATCACATACGATTTAACTGGCGCAAATGTCATCTCGGGTCAAGCTACAACTGCTACCATTACTAGTGGTTCTGGAAGTTTTACTATTCCTGCTTCGCAATTAACAAACATCGGAAACACAACGGTAAACATTATAATCATCACAAACGTAACTACAGGTTGTGACGCAGTTGGTGTACCAATTACTACAACTTTTGAAGTATTACCAATTCCAATTATCAATAGTGTTTCTTTAACCGTAGCGCAACCAATCTGTCAAGGTTCTGGCACAATTACTACAATTTCTGGAGCTTCTGTTCCTGATGGAAATTACGAATTAACATACGATTTAACAGGTGCAAATACATTATTAGGTCAAACGGTTGCTGTATTATTTGCTGGCGGAAGTGCATCTTTCCCTTTTACAAATGTTCAAATACCAAACGTTGGAACATATACGCTTTCAATTACAAATATCGTAGATAACAATACACCAAATGCTTGTACAAGTCCTGTTACGGGTGTAACTACAACTTTTGTAGTGAACGAAAATCCAAATATTACCAACACAACTATTACTGCAACTTCACCAATTTGTTTAGGAACAAACGGAACAGTTACCCTAACAGATTTAACAAGTTTATTATCTAATGGAACATACACAATAACGTATAACTTATCTGGTGCCAATACAGCAAGTAACGAAACGGCAACAGTAACAATCACTAGTGGAACAGGGTCTTATAGTATTCCTGCAGCTTTATTGTTAAACATCGGAACTACAAACGTAAACATTTCTTTAATCACTAATCAAGTAACGGGTTGTGCAACAATTGCTAATTTAAATACTTCATTTGATATTTTACCAATACCTGATTTAACAGGTGCTAATATTTTTGTGGTAGAACCAATTTGTTTAGGAAGTAATGCAACTGTTTTATTCAATTCACCTGCATTGCCAAATGGAACTTATGATATTTCTTATGACATTACTGGTGCCAATCCAGGAACTGGTTCTGCATCATTAATTGTAGTGAGTGGAAATGCTTCATTCTTAATCGGAGCGGCTCAAATTCCTAATGTTGGATTAAATCAAGTTACCATTACTTCATTCGCAAATGCTACAACAACTTGTAGTGTAACGGTTCCTTTAATTACAGATGATTTCATGGTAAACCCAATTCCACAAATTACATCTCCAGAAATCACCATTCCAAATGTGTGTTTAGGAAGTAATGGAATTGTAACCATCGCAAGTACTGGCGGATTAATTGACGGAAACTATGACATCACGTATACTATCACAGGAGTTAACGGACCTTTTACGCAAACAGATGCTGTTACCATTTCTGCTGGTGTAGGAACCATCACAATTCCTTCTGCTGTTTTAGTGAATTTAGGATTAACAACGTTTAGTATTAGTGCGATTACAAACACAACAACTACTTGTTCAAATACGTTTACAAATGTTCAAGTAAACTTTATTGTAAATCCATTACCAAATGTTACACCAAGTAACATCACGGTAGCCGACACTTGTATTGATGTAGATGCCAACGGAACTATTATAGGCGCTACTAACCTTCCTGATGGAAGTTATACGTTTACCTATGATTTATCAGGGGCAAATACAGCAACGGGACAAATTGGTTCAACTGTGATAACTGCTGGAAACGGAACATTCACTATTCCTGCTACTTTATTTACAACTACTGGTGTTACCACATTTACTTTAACTTCAATCACAAATGTAGCAACAGGTTGTACCACAACTGGATTAAGTATTTCTGATAACTTCACTGTTATTCCATTACCAAATGCTACAAATGCTGCAATAGCAGTAAACGATATCTGTTTAATTGATGGTGTAGCAACGGTTTCAATTACTGGAGCAACAGCATTAACAGATGGAAATTATACTATCATCTACGATTTAACAGGTGCTAACATAAGTTCTGGAAATTCAATTATAGTAACCTTTACGGGTGGAAATGCGTCATTTGTAATTCCTTCTACGTTATTAACAACAGTAGGAAACACAACTATCACTATTCAAGACTTAATTACTAATACTACTTTCTGTGGAACAAGTACGTTAGCCATCACTCCAATCACATTTATCATTGATGATGAAGCAACTCCGACTATAACCGCTAACGGAAATATATTCTGTATCCAAAACAATCCTAAAGTAGCTGATTTAACTGCTGGAGTTTCTCCAACAGGAATCATAACTTGGTACGATGCTCCAACCGGCGGAACAGCTTATACAGGTACAGAATCTCTAATCAACGGAAACACGTACTACGCTTCTATTATTGTAGGCGGCGGTTGTGAAAGTTCAGTAAGATTAGAAGTAACGGTCGATTTAACTTCTGGTTGTGATGAATTATTTATTCCTGACGGATTTTCTCCAAATAACGACGGTTTAAACGATGAATTTTACATTAAAAACATCAAAGATTTATATCCAAATTTTAAATTAGAAATCTTTAACCGATACGGAAATATGGTGTACTCTGGCGGAATCAACACTCCTAATTTTACAGGAAAAAGTAACCAATCGACATTTATTGGGAAAGAAGTTTTACCATCTGGAGTGTATTTTTACATCTTATATTTCAACGATGCAACTAACAAAGAACCCGTACAAGGTAGATTATATTTAAGCAGATAATTATGAGAAAGATTTATATATTTTTAATATTGTTAGTATCAATTTCGATTCATGCTCAACAAGACGCGCAATATACTCAATACATGTACAACATGAGCGTGATTAATCCAGGTTATGCAACAGATAACGTGGGAACTTATAACTTTGGTGGAATTTATAGAGCACAATGGGTTAATGCTGAAGGTGCACCTTCTACTGCTTCCCTATTTGCTCACACACCAATAAATGATAAATTTGAAACAGGTTTAAACATTGTAAACGATCAAATTGGTGATGGTGTAGTAAACGAAACTACCATCAGTGGAGATTTAGCTTATCGAGTAAAACTGAACAATAGCGCCAAACTTTCTTTTGGTGTTAAAGCAGGTATAAATTTATTCAGTACCAACTTCAACGGGTTCAAATTAAACGATGATAACATTAGTTCTGACCCTTCTTTCCAAAATATTAGTCAAGGGTATTTCAATTTAGGAGCGGGAGCTTTTTACTTCACTGATAAATATTATGTTGGTTTCTCTGCGCCCAACTTCTTACCTAACAAACAGCTAAAAGAAAACAGCGGTGTTAGCGCCATTGGTATAGACGAAATGCATATGTTTTTAACAGGTGGTTATGTATTCGATTTAACAGAAAACATCAAATTCAAACCAGCATTCATGACAAAAATCATTAAGAACGCCCCGCTTTCAGCAGATATTACAGCTAACTTCTTATTTAATAATAAATTTGAAATTGGTGTCGCACATCGTATCGACGATTCATTTAGTGGATTAGTAAATTATAAAATTAATAAAGAATTAAGAATCGGTTATGCTTATGACCACACGGTTAATAATTTAGGCCAATTTAATTCTGGATCACACGAAATTATGGTATTATACGATTTAAATATTTTTAGCAAAAAAGGATATGATAAATCACCACGTTTCTTCTAAAATAACACAAATGAAAAAATTATATATCATAGCATTATTAACTTCTTTCAGTGTATTTGCACAAGAAAGTCAAATTAAAAGAGCCGAAAAGTTCTATGCTACCGCCGATTATACAAAAGCTGCCGAATTATATTCGAAACTAATTACCGATGAAAATACTGATCCACAAATACTAAAACGTGTAGGTGATTCGTACTATTACATTTCTAATTTCGAAAAAGCAGCGGAAACCTTTAAAATATTATTAGAGAAGTATATAGAGTCAACAGACAACTCGTACATTTTCAAATATGCACAATGTTTAAAAGCAACTGGCAATACAGCAGAAGCCAATAAATGGATGAGAATATACGAAAAAGATGTTCCAGAAACCGTGTACAAAGCCAATCTGGATAAATTGGAAAACATCAAAAACCAAGGCAATAAATTTGAGATTAAAAATCTTGATTTAAACACCGCACAATCTGATTTTGGTGCGACTGAATTCAACAACCAATTGATTTTTGCTTCACCTTCAAGAGATACCAAATCAGCTAAAAAATACACCTGGACACAACAAAACTACTTAGATTTATTCGTAGCGAATATAACCAACAATGAAGTTGAGGCGACTTCCGTTCCTTTTTCAGAGGTATTAAATTCGAAACTTCACGAAGCAAACGTAGCGTTTTCAAATGATGGAAAAACCATCTATTTCACAAGAAACATCAACGTTGACGGTAAACGTAAAAAAGACGACGAAAAAATTACGCATTTAGGGATTTACATGGCCGATTTAGTCGGCAACGTGTGGACAAACGTTCGACCATTTAAATTAAACGGTACAACTTATTCTGTAATGCATCCGTCATTAAATGCAGACAATACCAAATTATATTTCTCTTCTGATATGCCAGGAACAAACGGTTCTTTCGATATTTTTTATGTGGATATTAAAGAAAATGGAAGTTTCGGTAAACCGATAAATTTAGGTACAACCATCAATACTAAAAACAGAGAACACTTTCCATTTATAGCCGCTGATGATAAATTATACTTTTCTTCAGACGGTCATACAGGTTTCGGATTATTGGATGTTTTTGTTACAGAAAAAGAAAAATCAGGAAGCTATAAAAAACCTTTAAATGTAGGTTTACCAGTCAATACGAGTGCAGATGATTTCGCTTTTACGCTAAATACTGAAACTAAAAAAGGCTACTTCTCCTCTAACCGAGCTGATGGAAAAGGAGACGACGACATTTATAGTTTTACACAACTAGAAACCATTGAAAACTTCAATTATTATGTAGAAGGTTTAGTAAAAGATGCCGAAACCGACAAATTAATTGAAGGTGCCGTGATTACCGTTTTTAATGACAAAGGCAAAAAAATAAATGAAATAACCGTGAGCGAATTGGCCGATTTTAAATTTGATTTAGAACCAGGAACTTATAAAATTACAGCTACACATCCAAAATATATACCTGCTGAGGTAACGTTTACCACTTTAGACAACGGAAACAAACGCCACGAGCAAATTGTAAAAATGCAACGCGTACCTCAAACGTTCCTTGAAAAACTAATTGAAGAAGAAGGTGAACCAAAAGTAATTACAGATAACGGGGTTTTAATGTTCGATTTACCTGAGATTTTATTTAATTACGATAAGTTCGACATCAGACCAGATGCAGAAGTACACTTGAAAAAATTAGTAGACAAATTACAACGTTATCCTCAAATTAACTTAGAAATTGGCTCTCACACCGATATTAGAGGAACAGACAAATACAATGTGTATTTATCTGATAATCGTGCGAAAGCTACAAGAGATTACCTTCTTAAAAACGGTGTAGATGCATCTCGTATTACCGCAAAAGGATTTGGAGAAAGCAAACCAAAAGTAAAATGCGATGACCATCTTTGTACCGAAGAAGAACACCAAATTAACAGACGAAGCGAGTTTATCATTATCGTAAAAAAATAATATTTAATAGCCCGGATTTGTTATCCTCAATTTAAAAATCCTGAAAACCACAACTTTCAGGATTTTTTATTTGTAAGATTTTTTGTAAATTTGAAAACAGAATCTCTTTTCACTAAAAGACTACTTTTTAAGACAAAAAATCTTAACTAAAAAGTTAAACCAATACATTAAACAAAATTAACATGAAAACAATTTTTATTTTTATAATTACCCTACTAACCTCCTTTATAGCATCTGCACAAGATATTTCCGGAAAATGGAATGGCGCTTTAAAAGTACAAGGCACACAATTACGACTTGTGTTTAACGTAACTAAATCCGACAAAGGATATAGCGCAACAATGGACAGTCCAGACCAACGTGTTGCAGATATTCCTGTTACAAGTACAACTTTTGAAAACCCAAAAGTAAAATTTGAAATTACAAATGCTGGAATTATATATTCTGGCGAATTAAAAGATGGCGAAATCGTAGGAACATTTAAACAAAGTGGTCAAGAATTCCCGTTAAATTTATCTCGAAAAACCATTGAAAAGGAAGTCGCAAAAAGACCACAAACACCCGTAGAACCTTACCCTTATCATTCAGAAGAAGTAAGTTTTCAAAATACAAAAGCAAACATTTCATTAGCAGGAACATTAACCTTACCTACAAAAGAAGGTGTTTTTCCAGTAGTAATCTTAATCACAGGAAGCGGTCCACAAACCAGAGACGAGGAAATATTCGGACATAAAGCATTTTTAGTCCTTTCTGATTATTTAACCAAAAATGGAATCGCTGTTTTAAGATATGACGACAGAGGTTTCGGAAAATCAACTGGTGATTTCAAAAGTGCTACTTCTGCCGACTTTGCAACTGATGTAGAAAGTGCAATCGCCTTCTTAAAAACAAGAAAAGAAATCAATAAAAAGCAAATCGGATTAATCGGACATAGTGAAGGTGGACTAATCGCACCAATTGTGGCAACTAAATCTAAAGATGTCGCATTCATTGCACTTTTAGCAGGTACAGGAATTCAAGGCGATCAAATTCTACTTTTACAACAAAAATTAATTGGAAAAGTTTCAGGAGTTAGTGAAGAAGACCTACAAAAAACAGAAGCAGAAAACACAAAAGTTTACAAAATCATCAAGCAATCTACAAGCATCGAACAACTAAAATCGGATTTAATACACTACTACACCCTAGCATTAAAAGAAAATCCAAGTTCAGAAAAACCAAACGGAATGAGTAACGAACAATTTATAAACCTATTAGTAGAAAACTTGGCAACACCATGGATGCAATATTTCATTTCTTACAATCCAGTTCCAACATTAGAAAAAGTGAAATGCCCCGTTTTAGCCATTAATGGAAGCAAAGACTTACAAGTTCCTCCAAAAGAAAATTTAGAAGGCATCAAAAAGGCACTAACAAAAGGCGGAAATAAAAAAATAACTACTATAGAGTTACCCAACCTAAACCACTTATTTCAAGAATGTACCACAGGTTCGCCAAAAGAATATGGAACAATTGAACAAACATTTTCCCCAACGGCAATGACAGTAGTATTAAATTGGATAAAAACGCAAACCCGATAGCGCGAATTTACAATCCGTGCCCACTAACCTGATAGCACGGATTTGTAATCCGTACCCAAAAACATAACAAACCGATAGAACCGATAGCGCGGATTTACAATTCCCGCTGCTTCCAGCTGCGCAAAGTCTCCCGACTTTGAGCTATAAATAAATCACAAAAAAAGTTCAAAGTCAGGAGACTTTGCACAGCAAACTCGATAGCGCGGATTTACAATCCGTGCCCACTAACAAAACAACCCAAA
>JACCDZ011118708.1_pt1 | contig 10856 bp, 22 predicted proteins | sample 7449551 | NCBI WGS metagenome assembly JACCDZ01 (sample SAMN15323452, study PRJNA562643) | freshwater metagenome | isolation source: river surface water | place: USA:Blue River Watershed | collected 2017-08-18
ATACGGGATAGAAAATTTTAAATCAGAAATAATAGAATATTGCGAATCATTCGATGGCATGTGTGAAAAAGAAAAACATTGGATTGAATATTATGATACATATAATAACGGGTATAATATGAATCCAGGCGGAGGCGGATATGGAAAACAAGAATCTATTGATAAATTTAGAAATACAATATACGCGAAGGATGAAAACAATGATTGTATTGCTACAAAAAGATATAAAAAGAGAAATATAACTTTATTTGCTAAAAATGAAAATGCTTTAAAAGAAATAGGATTAAAAAGTAGTATTACACAAAAAGAAAATGCTAAAAATTTAGGTATTAATAATCCTAGATTCAAAAATAGAAAAATTTTACTTATAAATAAAGACGGTGAAATTATGGATATATTTTATAGATTCGAAATAAAAAATTTGGATGAGAGTTATCCTAAAAGAATGATATTTTGGTGTTTGGACAATCATAAACCAATGTATACATTTAATAATCCAAGAAAAAATATAGATAAAAAATTTTATTATTCTATAGCATGTTATGAAGATGAATTATATTGCGATTTATACGTTAATAGACGAGATTGTTTAAAAATTATAAAATTAAAAGATAAACCAACGTTTGAATATGAAATATATAATAATGAAAATATGTTAATAAATGTTATACAAAATAAACAATTAAAAGAATATTGTGCAAATAACAATATGAAAATGAATCAATTTCAATATTCATATAGAAATAATGTTAAAATATCAAACGGTTTGCATAAAGGTTGGTATTGTCTGAAGGTAAAAACTCTAAAAGCGGTCGATACTGAAAAACTTGATAAAATTGATAAGTGCATCGAAGAAATTTGTCATAACTGGCGCTTTGAGCAAGGGCTCGTGACGGTTTTTGGAGTGGATTACGAAAAAACTATCGATAGGTCTAAGATCGGGTTGTACCTCAAATGGTGTAGCCAAGATTGTTTGAGAGAGGAAAGCGATATCATAGCATCTTATGGATTCGAGCCAAAAGACGTTATGGGTAAAGTTCAGCAAAAAGCTAAAGAATATTTCTTTGCTGTGGAAACATTATAGACCCAATAAAATGACAAAAGAATACGAATTAGATACCCCAGAAAGAGAGTATAAGATCTATTGGCATGGTAGATTCTTGAGAAGTTATACTTCCGCAGCAGAATTTAGATCCGGATTAAAATTCTTTCGAGGATTTTTGATTTGTATTACTGGCGAATATGGAGGAGAATCAATTGGTTTAAATATTATTTAAGGTTTCTTTAATATTCTTTATTATATAATATCTTATATAAAATAAAAAGGAATTAAAATGCAAAATTTTAAATTATACGATTCGTACTCGCTGGATAAACAGTTTATGGTAGATATGATATTTGGAGAATTTTCTATACTTCCGGAATATGTTATTTCTGAAAAAGAAGATGATAATATTCTGGTTGTGGAACTTAAAGACGAATTAGAACAAGAAGCGATATTAACGATAGATTTCAATACCAACGATTACACTATCGAAATCGATGGATATGTTGAAACAAAAGAATTTATATTAGTCGACTAATATAAATTCAATATCTTTAAATACTCGCTCTATTAACATTTCTATATCGCCATCTTTAGATTTATACGTCGGTTTATTTCGGTTTTGCTGTATAACGGTAACAAATCTAATGGTTTTATCGTCCACAACAAAAACCAAATTGTCGTATTTATTGTTCTTATTTTTATAAGTAATATGATAATATTTATTCTGTAATTTCTTATCAAGTTTCATTCTTTTCAATATATCTATAAATTCTTCATTAGAAATAGAATCGCTCCTTTCTTTTGAATCGCCTTTTCTAATATCGTAAACGTGATTGGTTTTTATAACATCTTTATTTTGAAATTTTCCAATTATAGTTTTGTCTTCGATATCATTAGCCTTTGTTCCTTTCGAAACAACTACCATCGCTTCAATTAAATTTAAGTATAGCCTGAACATATATATCCTTTTTAGGTTTATTTATATTTTTATAATATATTAAGGTTCTTTATTATATAATATCTTAATTATAAAAAAGGATTTAAAATGACTGAGCAAACTAAGAAATTAAATAAAACTCAATTAAAAAGATGGAAGTTGGCTTTAAAAGAAGCTGCTAAAATTAATAGAAGATTAAAAACAAATAAAGGTTCTATTTTAATCGGCGAAAATAATGAAATTATTAGTGTACCGTTTTCTATTGGTATTAGAGATGGAATTAGTACATTAGGATTTCATTATCCTAGATGCGTAATTGGGTTTGGAGATAACGATCCCGAATACGATAATGGATTTATGTATAATACTCTTGATGAAATAAGAAGAGCATTTAAAGATTATAGAGTTTTTAAGGAACTAAAATGAGAAAATATAAATTTTTTGATTCTGATATTGTTAAATTCAAATCGCGTAGACGCAAAAAAAATCAAAACCTAATAAAGATATAGTTATGTATTACCAAGTTATAAAAGATCCTGAGAATATATTTACAGCTGATGAATTATTACCTTGGGAAGTTTATGAAAATACTATCAATAGATGTTGGGATTGGAATAAATTAACTAAAGTAAAAACTAAGTACAGTAATAATATATTTGATTATTATTTATTCAAATTATATAAAAATAGGAGAATTAAATGAAAACTAGAGAGCAACCTTGCAGTTCTTGCGGAGGATGCGGAAGTTGATAGAAAATTTAAATAAAAGGATAAAAATGCAAGAAACTCAAATTACAAAAACTAAAGAAGAATTATTACAAATGATATCAGGGGTAACTCGATATAGTTATGCCGAATTATCTAGAGACGAAGTTTATAATTTGGATGAGGATGAAATTCAAGGTGAATGCGATACGTACAGCGTTCAAGTTGAGTCGGTTAGAGGAGCCGAAGGAGATGGAGCTAAAATGTTCTTGACAGTTAAAATCACAAGTAAAGAAGACAAAGAAGAATATTTTATTGAATTCTTTGGAAGATATAATTCTTGGGATAGTTCTTGTTACCACTCTTCTTATGTTGTGGAACCGTATCAAGAACTGGTAACATTTTACCGGAAAGTAAAATGACTCTAACTGCAGTGGCAACTGAAAAACAATTTATCTTGAGCGAAGTTCAAAGAATTTTGCTTGAGATAAGTGTCGAATTAAATGATATCGATAGATCCACAAAAAAGCAAATCGCTAATACTGTATATTATCTCGGAACTAATTTACAATTAGAATCAAATGTTACTGTTCCTGTCGAAAAAGACACAAGAATATATGCTTTTGTTGTTAAAAAATCATTCTGGAAGAATAAAATGACGCTTGAGTTAAGAAGCGCTGATTCCAGAAATTGTCGCAGATACGACGATTATAAGAGTTATATTAATAAAGAATCTCTAGAGATTTTCAATATAGAATCTCTTGTGATTATAAAACATTTCTTATTATCTTTTGCTAGTTAGTTTAGATCGGATTAATCTAACTCGGCAATCTCTTTCTCCATTTCTACGATTATAGAGTTCAAATCATCTTCAAACTTTTGAACCAACTTTTCGATTTTAACAGATTCTCTTTCTGCAAGATTCTTCCATATTTTCTCAATCTCTTTGTGATTTTCTTCTGTGTATTCTCTCTTTAGCGTTTCAACAGATTTAAGTTTCACAAGAGTTTTCTTTCCTTGTACCGAAATCTCAATTAACTTATTCTTTTGCATTTTTATGCTTAAATCTAATAGATGACCAGAAACATCTAAACCATACTCGTTACTTTTTCTTTCTTCGTTCAACCATTCTCTAAATGTTCCTAACTTCTTTGATTCTTTCATATTAATCTCCTCGTTCTTAAATTTGTTAATAATTCTATCCTATCGACAGATTGTTTATTTTCTCTTAATTTTATTTCCATTATATTCATGGGATTCATTTTAATGAACTCAGACTCTATCAGATAATCCTTACCAGTTGGAGTATTTATTATTCTGATGGACTTTTCCAAATTGTGATTTTTTAAAATTTTCTCAATCATTTTCAAATAAATATTTTCTTTATTTTTAGGAGCTGCTATTTTTATTTTCTGTAATGAATTTTCTAATAGCTCGTCCAGCATTATCGTTATAATCACGCTAAATAATTTTGTTGATGATTTTGTTAATTTCAAATTTCTTAATTCGTTATCTTCTTCTACATATTCCATGTCGTAAAAATGAATCTCGTAAATACCTTTATCGTAAAACGAATATACGAAATATTCTCTAGATTCGTTTTTGACGACGTAACATTTCAACCAACGCAATACCGTATATAATTCTTCAATAGTGTCGTGTTCATCCTCTTTATTTGGTTTTAAAATTTTTACCCAATATTTAATTGATTGAGATTTAGATAATTCTCGGTAATCTCTATTTTCATCAAATATTTCTAATAATTCATTTTCTATTATCTCTTCGGTCAACCATTCTCTGAATGTTCCTAACTTCTTTAATTCTTTCATTTACTCTCCTTAAATTTTATCTCTTATCAACCAATACTTGTAAAGATATTTTTTAAATCTATTTGTTATTGGAAATTTATCTTGTATTAAATGATTTATAATATCATTTATTTTCGAGTATTTCTTAGAATACTCTATAACAGCTTGGCAAGCATAAGCCATCTCTTCAAAAGGATTCAAATGAGTGAAAACTAAATAGTTTTCTTTTATTTCATTTTCTAACTCCTTTATTTCGTCTCGGTGTAATAATATACCACCTGGTTCAGAAATTAATTTGCGTTTTTTATCTAGTATTACGTTTACGCGACTAATCATCTTTTTACATTCTTTAAAATAATTACCATTTGATCTTTTATTTTGCTCTTTATGAACCATTTCATGAGATAATAATGCTTCTATTTCTATAGTCTCGTCTTGTGGAGAAACGAAAACTTCAATCTCATCTTTCTCTTGTTTATATACTGCTCTCAATTCATTTCCTCTGGAGAAAAATATATCGAACTTATTAAATTTACTGTTCAAATTTTCTAAATCAGTAGAACTTATATGAATTTTATTTGGCTCTATTATATTTTCATTTAAGCGTATCGTTTCTTCTACCCAATTTAAATTATACTTTTCTTCGTTGCTCATCTCGTGAGCTCTCTCCATTCTTTGGAATGAATCGTATATTTTAATATCTTTCATCAGTTGAGCTTCTGTATAATATTCGTGTTCTTTAATTATTTGAACTTTTTCTTTCTCTGTTTCTCTTAACCATTCTCTAAATGTCTTCATATATTTCCTTTTAAAATATTTTTATTAAAAATTGTATTTAAATTTATTTTAAGGATATTTATATTATAATAACTCTATTAAAATAAAAAGGAAGCAAATGAATATAGATTTTAGTTTAAAAGATTTAGAGTTAGAGTTAGATATTCTGGTCGAGACGAGTTTGTGAAAATTTCAAACGAATATTTCACAAAACAAGAAGCAGCAGAATTCGCGATTAAATTGCAAAGCGCAAGCGCCGAAATATTTTCATATTTAGAAAGAGATCTTATACAAGGATTATCGAAATGAATAGATATATAAAGAAATTATATAGAATATTTATTAATATAATCGCGATATTATATTTAGTATTCGATGGCGTATTTGTTTATTTAAACGATAGATTATCTCAAATTTGTAGTTATATTCCTAGTATCGAAAATATTCGAGAATATTGGAGAAATAAAATTGCGAATATGAATAAATACGTAGTTCTCATGATATTACTAGGATTTTTAGTTGCTTCTGAAGCCCTAGGAATATTTAGTTTCGCAATGTTATCTCGAGGATTATTAATTCCATTCATATTTCTATATATTTTTAAATTTTTACCATTCTTTGTGATGAATTTTATTTTTAAATATTCTCGAGACGAGTTATTAACAATTAAATGGTTCAACTATTGTTATTTTAAAATAATAGATTTCACAAATTATTTAAAAAGCACAGAAATCGTTCAAAAAACAGTGGAATTGAAAGATTCTATAAAATCTAATATCAAAGAATGGAGAAATAAATGAGAAATATATTAGCATCAATAATTATGTTTATGGTTGTTGGGATGTTTACAGGGTGCGAATCTAGTGTTAATGTTCAAGAAAAATCAAAGGATGATAGATTTAAGATAACTACCGATAAATCTTCATTTGCTGGGTATAATTTGGTAGTATTAAAAGATACTAAAACTGGTAGAGAATTTTTATCGTACCGAGATGGATTGGTTGAGATTAAACCAAAAGGAGAATAAAATGCAGGATTTCAAGGAGTTTAAAACATATCAATTGATTAAAAATAATTATTTCAAAGATACGCTAGATTGGGATATATTCTTAGAACAAGTTGTTTTCGAATACTCGGAGTCAATATACTCTAACGAGAGTTTAAAAATTTTATTTAGAGATTTGAGTGCATTAGAAAGGAAATTTAAATATAAATCCGAACAACTCTTTAAAGAAATTGTTCAAGATGATTTTACTTATATTCAAAATTTATTAAACGCAATCTATAGAATATACTCGAAGAAATTAGATTCTAGATTATACAGAATCTATAAAAATAAAGAAAAGCGAGAATATTTTATGTATAATCTTTATTATAAAGATATCGAATTAAAAAATATCGATTCTCTTGGAGTAATACAATTTTTTATTGATAATTTCAAGTTAGATTTTGGTAATTTGGGTAGTGCTGGATTATTTATTAACAATCAACTAAAATATTGTAAATTCATTAGATTAGAAAGAATTGAAAAGGAATTTGAAGCGAGATTATTTGAAAAATCAAAATACGAGAGTACGTTTGAAGATAGATTTGTTACGAATTACAAAGGATACGATATCTACGAATATCAATCTACTGGAAGATTAAGATATACGTTTTGGTTTAGCCCAATTGATTCGGATTATTATAGCTCAATAGAAAATATCGCAGATTGCGAGTTTTTAATTGATAGAATTTTGGAGGAAAAATGAAAGTTTATGTTGTTACTGGTGTTGAATTAGGTTGGGATTGCGTTGTTGGTGTTTTTACAGATGAAGAAGTTGCTAGAAAGGAATATCCAGATGAAGATTATTATGTTATTCACGAAGAGACACTTGATACTACAGAGATAGACGATTATGAAGATGATATTGAAGAGGACGAGTCTTTAGAAGAAACCGATGAAACGTTAGAAAAATTTAAAGAATTTCTTGAAAAGGGCGATAAATTTTCGATATCTCGTGAAGGGTATCGAAACGTTAACCTATCGAAACTAAAAGAACTTATCGAATCTGCTGGGTACAAAATGGTCGAAAAAGGAATATTAAGATTATTTTATGTGAAACAACAATGATTAAAGAAAGTATAATATGCGATAATTGCGGAGAAGAAAGAATAACAGATAATCCATATCCACATACTTTCACATTACAGATAACTGTAATAGATACAAATAGAAATTCTAGCGGTTCGCAATACTTGGTTTATCAACGTCCTCCATTCGAAGGATTAAAGCATTTTTGTGATAAAAAATGTTTATCCGAATGGATTCAAAAATGAATGACGTAACGATGATAATATTATTTATACTAGTGTGGCTCGGGATAGGATACGCGCTTAGAAATATTTGTCACGAATAAAGGAAGGAAATGAAACAGAAATACTTAATATACGGTAGCACAGCTATTAAATATTTTTTCCCAGATTACGAACGAGAACCAAAAGATTTAGATATTATTACTATAGAAGATAATAAAATGCATCTAGAAATTCCTGGATGCAAAAGAATAGAACAATATTATCTTCCTGAGTTCGAATATATTTTTGAAAATAATATGGACGATCTTTACGTAGACCCTGATTTTCTTTATACAATAAAAATGTCGCACTTATCTTGGGACATAAATTGGGACAAACATATGCGTTCGGCGATTTATCTACAAGAGAGAGGAGCCGAAATAGATGAAGAACTTTATGATTCTTTAATGATAGCTTGGCAAAGAGTTCATGGAAAGAAATCTGTAAAAATGGCGGTTAAAAATTCTGAATTCTTCAAAGAGAATATTTACAGAAAGTTCAATCACGAATTTCTTCATAGTCAATTTGCTTTTTATGATAGACCTCTTAATGAAAGAATTAGGAAAGATTTAGATAGTCCATTATGTTCTGAAGAATTATGGAATCAATTATCGCAAGAAGATAAGATTCGTTGTGCACTTGAAGAAATTTATGTACTAACTGCTGAAAGATATATTTTTGTTCAAGATTCTGAAAAATCTTGGAAATTGGAACATGCTGTTGTGAGAACTCTTAAGAATATGATTACAAGCACAACAAGTGGGTGGTTTAATCTTTTTCTTAAACAGAACTTTAATTTGCTGAGAACAACTAATCCTGAACATATACTAGAAAAAATAAAGGAATTACAATGAAATTCAATAAAAACAATTTATACATTGGATTAAAACGAGTAATTTATAAAACATCTGATAATTCCGGAATTTGTTTAAGAGATTCATTTGGTTCAGCTGTTGGTACTGAAATACAATTAGATTCTAATTATAAACAATGTTCAATTGGGTCTGATGAAACTATAAGAGAATTAGAAGTTTTATATAACAAATATATCAAAAATAGAACTTACTCAAATTTAGGATTTTAATATCATTTTAAGGTAACTTATAATATAATAATTTATAAAATAAAAAGGAAATAAATGCATAGATACATTGAAGAACAAAAATATAGATTAAGTCAATATAATTTTAGAAAACTATGGTTCTCTGATGAAACTACAAGTTTCTTTAAACTTATAAAAGCTAGAAAATATAGTAGATACCAGCATTTAAGGGATTCAGCATATGATAATTATATGCTAGAAGGATTATGTTATAAATTTTATTATGGTTTAGATAAAATAAAACATTTAAGATTAAAATATATAAGAGCTATAAAGAAAAATAAAAGAAAATAAAAATGAACATAACATTATGGTACAAACAAAATAGTAGAACCAAAGATTATGAATTTAATCATTTAGAAGAACATTATAATTTTAACAATAAACCAACACCACTTAAACCAGAATTTACAGCTCAAAATGATCGGAAAAACTATAATTGGAAGAAATCATTTGCTCAATTCAAAGATGGTGCTCTTGAAGCATTAGCAGAATCACATGGTTTAAAAATGAAAGACCTAAAAAAGATGTCACATATAACAAAAAGAGCATTTAAAAATGGGCATAGGTATTAATTTAATTTTATTTTAAGGTAACTTATATTATAATACATTATATAAAATAAAAAGGTGAATAAATGATAAGTAATTTAGAAATTTTAGAATTAAAAAAGTTTTGTGTTATATTGGAAAGTGAATTTAATATGAATATTTTTCTAAATATTGACGATAATGAACTGTTTATTTATAATCAATCAAAAACCAGAACTTATAAATTAATTAAAAAACTTACTAAAGATTGGATTTTACAAAAAGTAGAATTATTTAATAACTCAGATTATAGAAACTTAAAGACTCTATTTGAGTCTTTAAATTTAAAAGGTTTATTTTATTCAACTTCTTATGGTATAGGATATAGCTGTTTATTTTCTAATAAAGAGGTGTTTAATACAGATATTAATAAGCTTGACAAATTACTTCAAGAACTAAACATTAAATATTCCAAACAGTTCAGTGATGCCAGATATTGCTTGAGGTTTATTATTTCTACTAATAAAACTAATCTTGAAAAAATTAAAAAGTTATAGTAGAAATTCCCTCCACTTTTGGATGAAATGAAATTGAAATAAAAAAAGGAACAAAATGATTGAAATATCTTTTAATATAGATGTAGTTTTAATACCAATAATAATAACATTGCTAGCAATTATTTATCCTATTATCACTTCAAAAGACACAGGTATGTTTTCTGGCATGGATATAATTTTTAAATTGATAATAACCTTACCAATTGCTTTAATCAGTTGGATAATTTATGCGATTTGCAAATAAATTCATAGAAGAAAAATAAAAATGAATAACCCAATTACTGATTATATTGAACACATAAAGGTAGATTTTGTCAACTTACCATATGAAATGAATATTACTGAATTAGTTTTTGAATTTAATCCTTGTACTATTGATAATTGTGGAAATTATGATGTTAGATTTGAAGCTAAATATAACAGATACAATATATTTCGAGGTGTTGGTCCATACTGTTTAACATTAGAAAAGTTTTCAAATATTATTATTGAATTTGATGAAGATTATGAAAAATATTGTGGGTATTTGTGGATTCCGACAAGTTATTATAATAAATTAACAGATGAAGCTAAAGTAAAATTAATGAAACTAGCAAATGATAACTTGAAAATTAAAAAGGAAGAATTGATATCTAGATATAGTTAATTTATATTTAAGGTAACTTATATTATAATAATTTATATAAAAATAAAGGACTATAAAAATGAAACCATTTGAACAAATATTAAAAACTGCTAAAAGAAAATATACAGAAGCAATTCGTGGCAGAGATTATCAGAATGAATTGATTAAAACAGAGCAATACTCAGATGAAGAAACTTTCAATTATATTTACAATAGAATGAAAATGTTCACTGCTGAAATAGCTTTACTTGAAGATGTGTTTGGTCCAGATTTATTACAGAATAAAAATTAAAACAGGAAATCAGAATGAATAAAAATGAAATAGAAAAAGCATTAAAAAATATAGATAATGATGAATCTAGAATCAAGTATATAGATTTTCTTTTAAAACAAGAATCAGAAAATACCTTAGCTTATTTGGGGTTTATTA
>JACCDZ011944462.1_pt1 | contig 10855 bp, 1 predicted proteins | sample 7449551 | NCBI WGS metagenome assembly JACCDZ01 (sample SAMN15323452, study PRJNA562643) | freshwater metagenome | isolation source: river surface water | place: USA:Blue River Watershed | collected 2017-08-18
AATCCAATCTGCATTGTGCGATCCTTCCCATTTAATATTTGTTTGTATGCAATTAGTATCTTTACAATTCCATGGTCCAACTACTATTACGTTTCCTTTATCGGAATTATTAAAAGGTTTGTTAATAAAAATAGGATTTAAGTTACGATTATTATTATCGCAAGGATTAACTCCTATATCATCTGTATAACCATTTAATACACTATTTCTATTAGGTTCGAAATATACTCTATTTAAACATTTATTATCATTTTGATAAAACATATTATCTTTATAATTAAATATTTGTGATTCATTGCTTAAGAAGCATTTTCTAAATTGAATACCGTCATCAAAAGGCGTTAAACAAGTATTAAAATCATTCACACTTCTTATTTGCCCAGTTTTAGGATCATAAAAAAATTGTTCATCATTATTATCATAAATGCTACATTCTTTCATTTTAAGTTCTGGTTCAAACTGAGTTTTAACGTAGCTTGCACACAATTCCTTATTATCTTCGTTTTTATGTTTTATTTTAAAATAAGATCTTAAGTTATCATCGATGTTTGTTAATTCTTTTCCGGATATTGATATAAGTGTAGGAATAAAAGAAAAATTATCAGGAAATATTGTAGCTTCAGCAGATTGAACAGCTAAAGGAGCAAATGTTGCAACAGGAGCAGAAGCAATAACAGGTTTTGGAATATTAACTGATACAGGAGCAACAACAACTGTCGGATTAGTAACTGTATTTTGTTGTAATTCATCACTATATTTTGAAATATCTGCAATATAAGAATCACAAGTTAATATTTGATTATTTATTTGTGTTTTTAAATCTGATAAAAATTTCTTTTTTTCTGCAATAGAAACATCCAAGTCCATAGATTCTCTGATGATATTTTCTAATTGTATATTCATATCATATAACAATTTTTCATTTTTATAATTGATAACTTTTCCAACATTATTCATAAAATTAGTAGTCTCTGATGATGAATTAATTGGATAATAACATCCTTTATTCGGATAGATAGATTCACCATTCTTAATTTGATTTTTTTGTTTTATAGAATCCATATCCAATTTTTTATTAATTGTTTTACTTAATTGCGTTATATTTTCAATATAATCATCTTTTACATTTTTTGTCGTAACTGTGCATGTATTATTTGAGATAAATTTCAAATTATCTTCTGAAATAACGCAACCATTTATATCTTTTAAACCATCCTGATAATTAGCTTTTGCACCAAACATTATTGCAGCTGCCTTTAATGTATTTTTATCACTTATATTGATACCATTAGTATGTAACAAATCAATGCATGAACTTAACATTTTATATAAAAATATATTTTAATAAACATTCCACGATCCATCTGATACTAATAATTCTGCACCATTGTTTGCATTGTGCATAGAAAATAATATACCACCTGTTGCTAAGTTATTTTCACCTTGTTTTAAATTGATTTTAATCTTATTCTTTCCAGCATTTAATGATGCATTAAAAGTTTCCGTATTTTCCCAACCTTTATTATTATCTCCTATGTGAATATCATTAATATATATACTGCATGTATTATCAGAATTAATATATATTTTAACGGCAACTGAATTTGGAACCGTGATATCTTTTGTATATGTTGCATCTGCTGCTGATAAATTTGGAACAAATTGACTGATCCAATAAGCATTTTGAGATCCAGACCATATTGTACCACTTCCCCAAATACATCCTGAATCATTACCATTACTCTTACAAACAACAACGACGTTTCCTTTTGATGGTTGTGGATCACCACCAATTTCCATGCGTTCAAATATTTGATTTTGATTATTGGTATCACATGACCATTGCCAAAAAGGTGTTGCTCCTGCATATTGACCACCTCCATCATCCATACAAAGATTATCCTTATAAGGATTGCTAAACATATTTGTATTGGGATCGTATTTAAATTTTTGATTATAATTATTTGTGTCACAATTGGCATTTAAGTAAAAATTTCCTTGTCCTGGACCAGTTACTCCTCCGTCGTCAAAACACATATCATTATTTTTAATATGCATAGACACTGAATCATAACTAAAATGCTGATTAACGTCGTTCGGATCACAATTTTCTAAACTAAAACGGCCATCACTATTCTTATTCATACATAAATTATCTTTATTAGGATTGCGCAGCATAAATTTGACTTTCCACTTTTCTGCTATCTCTGCTTCTTTTGCGAGTGCATCAGCTTTTTGTCTGCGCTTATTTTCCAAATCTCTGGTTAAATCTGCTAATAATTGTGTATTTGTTGATATATCATTGATATAAGAACTACATAATGCTGTTTGATCAGCTACTTGTCTTTGTACATTTCTTAAATTGGTAGATTCTATAGAAATTTGATTATCCAATTCATTGCATTCATTTTTTATACTTTGTAACTTTTGTTGCATATTGTATAAAATCTGTTGATTGCTGAAATCTATGATTTGTCCCACATCTGTCATAAACTTAACTGCATCTTTAGAAGAATCAATAGGATAATAACATCCTTCATTGGGATATACCGAAAATCCATTATTTAATTGTGCTTTTTGTACATCTTTATCGATGGGTAATGTTCCATCAATAGTCGAACTCAATTTATTTACGCTTCTAATTGTGTTATTATTCACATTTTTAGTAGATAATGAGCATTTATTTTGCATTTTTGTCGATTCAACTATACTTAATGATTCTTTTGGCAAAACGCATCCATTAAGATCTTTCATTCCATCTTGATATCTTGCCTTAGCACCCATCATAGAAGCCACTGCTTTTAAAGTTGTTTTATCATCGATATTTACACCATTTTTGCGTAATAAATTTGCACAAATTGAATTATTCTCACTATAGTTTAACATTTAATATTAAAAAATATTTTTATAGCAATATTTTGTATTTATGTTTTTATAATATAAAGTATGTCAAATTGGATATCATTTACAAATACTTATAATATAGCAACTGTTGCTTCTAATGTTGCTAGAAATGCATTGACTCTTGCAACTACTACTTCTAATTCAATATCATCTGGTTGTAATTTAACATTTGGAGACATAAACATTACTGGAAATATTTATAAGAACGGTGTAGCGTATCAAACAGGTGGCGGAGGTGGTTTATCTCCGGATAGTAATATATTGCCGAGTAGTAATGGAATTCTTGATTTAGGTTCATCAAGTAAAGCATTTCGCAATCTTTATCTCACAGGAACAACATACATCGTTAGTGGACCAACTACAACTGTATTTACACCTTCAGATTGGACGATTTTAAAACAATACATGATTCAATCTATTACACAACAACAGGCAACAACTACAGGAGGTGTTACAAAAAAGGTTTATACGGGTAGTTCACAGAGACATACAGCATACATTAATCAAGGTTCTATATATGTTTTTGGTGATAATACTTATGGACAGCTTGGATTGGGTCATACAAGTAGTCGTATATCACCTGTAAAAATTCAGAGTATTACTACAGCAGTTGATGTTGGTTTCGGTGATAATTTTACAATTATTGTATTATCAGATGGAACCGCAAAAGCTGCCGGACTAAATACTGCCGGTCAACTTGGTGATGGTACAACGACTAATAGAACTAATCTCGTAAATGTTGTTTTGCCATCGGGATTCAAAGCTCGTAAAGTAGCATGTGGTAGAGATTTTACATTGTTTTTAGGATATGATGTTGATGGAAATAATGCTGCAATCGATAGCACACGCAAGATTTATGGATATGGAGCTAATTCTCAGGGACAATTGGGAAATGGATTACAGACAGCTATAAATACAATAGCTGTTTTAATGACAATGATACCAGATCCTGTTAATTCAGCAATTAATATAATACCAGGATTCGTATTTGCAGGAGCTTATCACACTGTTGTACTTTCTACACAAGGAGCAGCATATGTTTGTGGATGGAACGACAAAGGTCAACTTGGTGTAGATCCGGTTACTTATCCTTTTCGAAGTACTCTTTCATTAGCTGGTACTATTAGTGGACAAACATTAACAGCTTTTGATAATGTTATTCGTGCAGCTTGTGGTGCAAAACATACATTACTCTTGTTATTAAATGGTTCTGTAATGCGTACCGGAGAATTGACGACTTCTCAGCAGGTAACGGTTTGGACACAATTACAAGGTGCACAAGCTGGAACTGATCCAGGGGGGTCTATGGATATTGCTGCTGGTATGAATTTTGCTATGGTTGTCCAAGCAAATGGTACTTTGCAAGGAATAGGAGATAATTCTAAAAATCAAATTAGTGAGAGCGCATCAACAACATTGACAGTTTTAACAACACTAGGCACATATACAAAAAAAGCAATATATGTTGGAGCTGGTGATCAACATGTGACTGTTGTTCTTGAGGATAATTACGTATATACACAAGGAGACAATACTTATGGTCAACTTGGTATAGGTTTAACATCTGCAACAATGTCGAAGCGTTCTTTCTTGGCGAGAGTCGTAGAACAGGATGTAGAATCACTTCCAACAGCATATGTGGCTGCTGGATGCAACACAACTTCATCTTATGTCGTAAATTCTATGAATCAACTCTTTACAACAGGAAATAATGGGAGTGGACAGTTAGGTACTACTACAACACGCACAGGTACTTCAGAAAATGCGCTAGTACCAATTGAAATTGAGAGAAAACAAGCAGTACAAGTATCTTGTGGGACTAATTTTACTTTATTGCTTGAATCAGATGGTACTGCTTGGTCAGTTGGAGCTAATAATAATGGTCAATTAGGTATAGGATCAAGTGTAAGTCAAACTGTTTTAACTAATATATCAACTTTGAGTAATATTGTAGCAGTTGCAGCAGGAGCTTATCATAGTTTATTTTTAAAATCAGATGGAATAGTATGGGCATGTGGATTTAATTCTGGTCAATTAGGTGATGGTACTGGTTCACTAAGAGTCACACCAGTTCAAGTATTAACTATAACAGGTATTATTGCGATAGCTGCAGGTGGTAATCATAGTCTTGCACTAAAATCAGATGGAACAGTATGGGCATGTGGGATAAATACAAACGGTCAAATAGGTGATAATACTACTACTCAACGATTAACACCAGTTCAAGTATTAACTATAACAGGTATTATTGCAATAGCTGCAGGTGATAATCATAATCTTGCACTTAAATCAGATGGTACAATATGGGCATGGGGATTAAATACAAATGGTCAATTAGGTGATAATACAACTACTCAGAGAAATACACCAGTGCAAGTATTAAATATAACTAATATCATTGCGATAACAACAGGTACTAATTATTGTCTTGCACTAAAATCAGATGGAACAGTTTGGGCATGGGGATTAAATACTAGCGGACAATTAGGTGATAATACAACTACTCAGAGAAATACACCAGTACAAATATCAATAACCAATGTTTTTGCTATTAGTTCAGGAGGATCACATAGTATTGCTCTTAAAACAGATGGTACAGTTTGGACATGGGGAAATAATGCAAATGGTCGTTTAGGAGACGGAACAACAACAAGTAGTTTAATTCCGATTCAAGTATCAGGATTGACAAATGTTCGTTCACTTATGACTGCATGTTTTACTAGTAGTCATAATGTAATTATTCACAATGATTTTTCCCTAAAAGCATGGGGATTTAATGGATCTGGACAACTTGGAATTGGGCAAGATAATACTACTAATGCTTTATTACCTACATTAGTATACAATTCTTATCCTTTGAGCATTCTTCAGATAACAGGCGGAAATAGTCATACCCTTCAATTAAGGTCAAATGGCACTGTTTGGGCATGGGGAAACAATGGTCAAGGACAATTAGGCGACAATACGACTACAAATAAAACTATACCATTACAAGTATCGAATATTACAAATATTATTGCAATAGCTGCAGGTAGTTCACATAGTATTGCTTTAAAATCGGATGGAACTGTATGGTCATGGGGATTGAATAATAATGGTGAAATTGGCGATAATACGACTGTTCAAAAATTGACACCAGTTCAAGTATCTACTATTACAGGTATTATTGCAATATCTTCTGGCCAAAATCATAATATTGCTTTAAAATCAGATGGAACAGTTTGGACATGGGGATGGAATTTAAATGGTCAAATTGGTGACAACAGCACTACTAATAAATTAATACCAGTACAGGTATCTGTTTTAACTGGCATTATTGCAATATCAGCTGGGACTAGTCATAGTATGGCTCTTAAATCGGATGGAACTGTTTGGACATGGGGTTTAAATACAAATGGTCAACTTGGCGACAATACAACTACTCAAAGATTAACACCTGTACAAGTCTTGAATATAACTAATATTATAAGAATATTTGCAGGCGGATTTCATAATATTGTTCTAAAATCTGATGGAACAATTTGGGCTTGGGGTTTAAATACGAATGGTCGTCTTGGTGACAATACTACTACACAAAAATTAACACCAGTACAGGTAATTAACATTACTGATATTGCTTCAATAGCAGCAGGTAATAGACATAGTCTTGCGTTAAAATCAGACGGTACATTTTTTGCGTGGGGTAATAATGCTAATGGTCAATTAGGCGATGGTACTTATACTCAACAACTTACGGCTGTTCAAATGAAATATATTATGGATACAGAATTTGCTGTCGCAAACAGGATGTATCTTGCAAAAGGATGGTCTGATCACATGTTTTACATTGATAGATTAAGTGCAACTAAATCTATCAAAGGTTTTGGTGAAAATACAAATAGTAAGTTAGGAAATAATGGTTCTGTTTCAGTTCCATTAGGTACACCCGTTACGTTGACAACAACCTCATTTGGTAGTGGAGTAGTTATAGATGTTGCATTAGGTTTAGATCATTCTGTTGCTGTTACAGATGCTGGTTTTGTTTATTCATGGGGTTTAAATGCAAATGGTCAATTAGGTTTAGGAAATACAACATCTGTAGGTATTCCTACACGTGTTGATTCATCCCAATTATTATTTTCAAGTGGCAATAAAGCAATTAATGTTGCATGTAGTTCTGCATCAACTTTTATTTTACGTCAAGATGGAACTGTAGTTGCATGTGGAGTGCAAACAAATGGTATTCTTGGTAATGGTGTTACAACAGCTACAAATATTACGAGTTTTATAACTGTTAATGGTTTAACAAATATTACAAAAATTGCAGGATCACATTCTGCTGCATTTGCAATAGAAACAATTAATAGCGTTGGTAGTCTTTATTCTTGGGGATTAGCCTCTGAAAACGGAACAAATGCAAATAGAACTGTACCAACATTATTAACTTTACCATCAACAAATGTCACATGGGTTTCAGCAGGTAGACATCATGCTGCAGCTATTTCAGGTGGTATACTCTATACATGGGGTCGCGGTATTGAAGGACAACTTGGAAATGGATTAATTACATATGGTAATTTTCCCTCTCCAGTTTTTATGTTGCCTGCTGAACCAATAAGAGTATATTGTGGTGCTTATCACACTGCTGTTATATTAAAAGATGGTTCATTATGGACTTTTGGGGATAATTCAGAAGGTCAATTATCATCGAAAAATACTCAAGCAACGCAAGTTAAAATTCCGTTAAAACGCGCAGTTTTGGTGATTGATGCAGGAGTAAATTCATACGGTACGTATTATTTGGACATGTTAAATAATATAAAACATTTTGGAAGATATGCAAAATTACCAATTACATTTACAGGCACTACAATACGTAATACGCCAAATATGTTTTGTGGAATAAGCAGTAAAGGTTATCATAGTTTAGCAATTTCACCAAGTGGAACAGTATGGGCTTGGGGTAGTAATGGAAATGGTCAATTAGGAGACAATACTACTATTAATAAATCAGTACCAGTTCATGTATTAAATCTAACTAATGTTGTTGCAATAGTTGGAGGAATGTCTCATAGTCTTGCATTAAAATCAGATGGAACCGTATGGGCATGGGGTGATAATAGTGGTGGTCAATTAGGTGATAATACAACTATTCAGAAAAATATTCCAGTTCAAGTATTAAATATTACTGGTATTATTGCTATAAATACAGGTGAAGGTCACAGTATTGCATTGAAATCAGATGGCACAGTATGGACATGGGGAGGTAATGGTTTTGGTAACTTAGGTGATAATACAACTACTCAGAGAAATACACCCGTTCAAGTTTTAAATTTAACAAGTATAGTAGCAATAGCTGGACATTTTGGTAATACTATTGCATTAAAATCAGATGGTACAGTTTGGGCATGGGGAAATAATGGTAACGGTCAAATAGGCGATAATACAACTACTCAGAGAAATACACCCGTACAAGTATTAAATTTAACAAATATTGTAGCAATAAGTTCTGGTAAAGTTCACAATATTGCACTCAAATCAGATGGTACTGTATGGGCATGGGGTGATAATACTTATGGTCAAATAGGAGACAATACGACTACTCAAAGAAATATACCAGTTCAAGTATCAAATATTACTAGTATTATCTCAATAATATCTTTGGCTTATCATAATATTGCATTAAAATCAGATGGAACAGTATTTTCATGGGGATATAATGTTAATGGACAATTAGGTGATAATACAACTACTCAAAGAATTGTACCAGTTCAAGTTTTAAATTTAACAAATATTGTAGCAATAACTGGAGGTTGGAATCATAATATCGCATTAAAATCAGACGGCACAGTTTGGGCATGGGGAAGTAATGCAAATGGGCAACTAGGTGATAATACCACTACTCAAAGGAACACACCAGTTCAATCAATTATACCAGTTAGAAATTTTACATCAGTAACTCTAACAAATTTAACAAATTCTCCAATTTTGCCAAATATTTTTGCATCAACAATTCGTATAGCAGGAAGTTTGAATCAGATGCTTGGTAGTAGTTCAATAGGTGGTAATACTTTAATTATTTTCAATCAATATGTATATTCTTGGGGTACTAATACAGATGGTCAACTAGGTGATAATACTACTGTTAATAAACTAACACCAGTTCAAGTATTAAATATCACCGGTATAATAGCAATAGCAAGAGGTACTGGTCATAGTATGGCATTAAAAACGGATGGAACCGTTTGGACATGGGGTCTAAATGGTGCTGGTCAATTAGGTGATAATACAGGTACTCAAAGACTTACACCAATTCAAGTTTTAAATATCACAGATATTGTAGCGATATCAGGAGGTGGTTTTCATAGTATAGCGTTAAAATCTGATGGAAATGTATGGGCATGGGGTCGTAATGTAGAAGGTCAATTAGGTGATAATACTAATGATCTTAATAGATTAATACCAGCTCAAGTATTAAATATTACAAATATAGTCGCGATAGCAGGAGGTTATTATCATAGTATAGCGCTAAAATCAGATGGTACAGTATGGGCTTGGGGTACTAATGGAACTGGTCAATTAGGTGATAATACTACTATTCAAAGAAATATACCAGTTCAAGTAGTAAATATCAATGGTATAGTTGCAATAGCCGCAGGTCAACAACATAGTTTAGCGCTAAAATCGGATGGAACTGTTTGGTCATGGGGTTTTAATAATGCTGGTCAATTAGGTGATAATACTACTATTCAAAGAAATATACCAGTTCAAGTAGTAAATATCACAAGTATAGTAGCAATAGCAGGATGTTCTCTTCATAGTATAGCTCTAAAGTCAGATGGTACTGTATGGGCATGGGGATATAATCAATATGGTCAATTAGGTGATAATACTAATATTCAAAGAAATATACCAGTTCAAGTATTAAATATCACAGGTATAGTAGCAATAGCAGGAGGTAATGATTTTAGTATAGCGTTAAAATCGGATGGAACTGTTTGGACGTGGGGGTACGGTGGTCGATTAGGTAATGGAAATAGTACTAGTTCATTAACACCAGTACCTGTAATAGGTTTACCAATAATTATAGGACCTTTCTACACATTAACCACTCAACCTCTTGTATTAGAGTTTGAAACAGCACCCATCGGACAATTCATCAATTTCACCGGACAACACAGATGCTACATAGACGGCTATACGTTCCAAGATTTACCAAAGATAGAAGGTTTATTAGTATCAACACTCGGAGAATACATAACACCAACTTCTATCGGAATTGAAGCAATGTCTACAAACGAAGCCTTACCACTTGTAACGCTTTCTTCTAAAGCTAAAGATCGTACCGTATTTGGCGTTGTATCTCTCAAAAATAACGAAGAATCAAAAAATCTAACAGGAATCGATTTATTAGAAGCAATCGCAAGAGGAGATGTACGCGCTGAAATCAATTCCGTAGGAGAAGGATGTCTTTGGGTATGTGATGAAAACGGTACACTCGAAAATGGAGATTATATGACAAGTTCAAGCATTTCAGGATATGCAATGAAACAAGATGAAATATATTTATGCAATTATACAGTCGCTAAAATAACAATGCCATGTGATTTTAACCAACCTATGGTACCAAAACGCCAAATCATAAAAGATTCAACTGGAAAAATATTACTCGAGCAAAATGGAATGCCACGTTTTGTAGAAATTAAAGAACCAATTTTAAAAACAATATATCTTGTAAATGACGAAGTAGTCAATAAAGAAACATATGATTCATCCGAATCAAATAATAAAAAAATTAAAGAAGAACCTTTAATAGAAAAGAAATATTATGTTGATAATATCGAAGTAACCGAAGAAGTTTACAATTTATCTGATAGTATCTCGAAAAAAATAGAAGAAGTAGAAGCAACGTGTACTATATTAGAACCCAAATATCATGTTCGTTACATAACAGAAGAGGGGAAAATAATAA
>JACCDZ011007559.1_pt1 | contig 10852 bp, 11 predicted proteins | sample 7449551 | NCBI WGS metagenome assembly JACCDZ01 (sample SAMN15323452, study PRJNA562643) | freshwater metagenome | isolation source: river surface water | place: USA:Blue River Watershed | collected 2017-08-18
CAAAAATTAAAACATAAGACAGCTAAAGTTAAATTAGAAGTTTTAGGTTTCCGTGCATCTGTTTCAAATTCAGATCTTTATAATAAAAATTACAAAAGACCAAGCACTGTAGGCTCAATCGGAGGTACCCCAATTGATAAAAATGCAACAGGTAAACAATTCGATAATGATACCACAATTACATTGATTGAAGGTGGAACCCTTGTATTTGGTATTGTTGGTGTTAACAAAAGATATGCAGAAGCTAATGGTGGTTTAAGTGTGACAAATGAGGGAGGTAAGCTTCGTTTAGACTTTGCTTGGGATTAAACACTTTTAGTTGTTTTATCAAAAACTTCAATAATCTCATCTAAACATAGATAATTAAAACATTCGGAATAACCCGAAAAAGATTCTAAAACTGGTCGGTATTTTTTAACCGACCTTTTTTTATTTAATTTCTCTTTTATTTCTGTTTCTAGTCTTTCGGCTTCAGGTGTATCAATTCTTCTTAATATTGATTCTAAAGTATATCCGTCATAACCATACGCCTTACTAAATCTACGCATGATAAATCGTTTAGAAGTAATCCCAACTTTAACAAAGGTCTTCCCAGTAGATTCCTCTTTAATTAAAACTAAATAAAGTGATTTGGGGATCTTACTTAACTTCTGCTCCTTAGTTTTATTATGTTTTATTATTTTAAGAGCCGCATAATCTTTAGCTTTCTCTAATGATTTAAACTTTTTCTTATCTCTATTTTTATTTACAATATATTTTTTTAATCTCTCAATAAAAATATATTGACCATTATCAACCTCGTAACTTATTGATAATCCGCTTTTTAATTCACTTATTTGATAAAAACCAACTTTAAATAATGGTGTTTTTTTCTCCATACTTTTTAAATTTTTTTTTTGATATTGTTAAAAAGTTCATATATTTGCATCCTAATATAATTAGATGATTATGACAGAAAGAAAGGAAAAATGCTGCACAGGTTGTAAAAAGACTTTACCCCTATCACAGTTTTACAAGAACAAAACAAATGAAGATGGTAAAAGTATCTATTGTAAAGCTTGTACTAAATTGAACGCTAAGAAATACTATCAAAAGAAACTTTTGAAGTTAGCTAGCAAGAATAATGGGATTACTATTAAGGATAGCATCTTCCCAAGTAATCTTGTTAGTCTTGGTGAAAGAAAAACTGATATTGCGCTTAAAGTGGCATTGATTCAAAGATTAATGTTAACTGTGAGTAGCGAAATAAAGGAACTCGTCGACTATATATCAGAAGACGAAAAAATGGTTAAATAACAATAAACCCCCGAAAATCGGGGGTTTTTTATTTATGCTAATAAGTGATAGTATTCTTTAAAATGTTTGATTCTATCTGGTAAACCAATTGTTCCACCATTAACTCTTTTTGTTATTGATGTAACAACCTGATCGCTAGCACCACCATCTGCTAGGGTGTTTAACCCGTTTTTAGACCAGAACCAAGCTGCAGATAATAATGCATATTTCCCTGAAACAACATCTGGATTGTTTGCAATATCTTCATTAATCGCTTTACCAAATGCTGTATAATTTGCTCTACCAGTTAATTGGATATATCCACGACCGCGAAACTTAAATCCGTCTCCGCTGGCTTCATTACCATTATCCATTCTTGATGCATATACTTTATTTGCGATCTTTTGTGGTTGTCTTTGATATGCTTCAGCTAATTGTTGCGTTGGGAAATACTTTTTAAATATACCCATTAAACCCTTTGCTGAATAATTTAAATTCTCTTGTGTTACTCTAAAACCACCGCTTTCATGACCACACTGTGCTAAAAAGTGTGCTAGTCTTAATGGGGTGTTAATGTTAAATTTAGACGCGGTATCAGGTATTTGTGCAATAACGGCATCAGGTATGTGCCCCTTTAATTTCTCCAATTTCAACCCACCAACTGAGGCTACCGGAGCTGGTTCAGTAATAACAACCGGTGCTGATTGTATGCTCTCACCCATTAATTTAGCCCACGTTGCTGGTCCCACCACACCATCTGCAGCCAAACCGTTTGCGGCTTGCCAAGCTTTTACTGCTGCGTCTGTTTTAGGTCCAAACTTACCTATTGGGTCTACACCAAGTTTTATCTGTAATTTCTTTACATCTTCTCCTTCAGATCCTAATTTAAGTATCATAAAATATTGATTATCAATTATTGTTTATTATATTAATAAATATTCAAATTTTTTTTGTGAGATTAATAAAATGATATTACTTTTGTAAAAAATTATAGGTATGAAAAATTTAATCTTTCTATTATTATGTGGCGGTTCTTTAGTTGTTAATTCACAGAACCAACCACCTAAAAAATTGATACCAGTTGACAAAAGAGTCAAACTACCTAGGGTTTATAAAAACCACAAACCAATTGTGACTTCTGAAATACGAAATGATGCGTATATTAGAATATTAGTAGACACCACAAAAAACAAAAAAGATACCCTATTTGTGTATTATTAATTATTTATTTTACCCGACCCAACAGTTGTGTTTTGTGTTTTTAACTGTGTTCCGGTTTGTGCCTGACCTATACTATAACTGTGGAATAAGAAGTCATGGTAATTACCTAATGGCATAGTTACAAATCTAGTGTTAGGGATCAATGGTAATATTCTGGCTTGATCTTCAGGTAAATAATTTTGAACATATATTTTAAAATTAGTAATATATGCTTGTTTTAGCTTCTCTATTAAATCCGCAAAAAACGTATCACTAATCCTATTTAATTGATTTTTTTTGTCTGTGTTATATTGTGGTTTTGAAGATCTTTCATAATCTATTATCATATCATCAACAGTCCTTAATTTTTCTAATTGGTTAATAACATTAGTTAAATCAACCCCTACATCCATTATTAGTCCCTTAGTCTTTAAATCTGAAATGATTTTATCCTTTTGACTTGGGTCAATAAATCCAAAAGTTCCTATTGCAATATTTGTTAAAAGTCCTTTTATATAGTTTTTTAATTGTTCAACTGTGTAATTACCAAAATAACTTGTTGTTCCCTTTGAAAAATTAGGGTTTATCGCTAATGAAGTTAAACTATCCGCTAGAGTGTTTAATATTGGGCTTAAATTTAGGGCTTTATTAGAATTAAAAGAAACGGCCCCAACTATTCTTTCGTTATCAGCAGCGTCACCCTTTTTAGCTGATCCAAAGCTAATTTTTATATTAGCACCAGCGCCACCCATATTAACCATCGCTCTAGCAAGTGCTAATAAACCATTATGTGTTGCGTATACGTTACCTTCAAAAAATCTAAACACCTTACTTCCAGATGTGTCCAAACTTTGACCATTTACCTCAATATAGTCATAATAATATGTTGGTTTTGGATCATATGCATTAATTGGTTTAAATACAGATAGGAAATTAGAAACATTATTAGGGTCAGCACTAATAGCTATAACATCTTTAATATTTGCACCATAATAGTAATTTTCATGTTTTGCCCCATTAGGTAAACCGTACTGTTTTGACAAAAAAGCATGAGTTATTCTGTTTGCATCGGTTCCAGCATAAAGAGTTTTAACATTTATTTGTTGGGGGGTTTGCTCGGAAATTAGCTTATCAACTATTAATCTGGCTTGTGATTCTGTTACAACAATACGTTTCATTAAATTATCTTTGTTATATAAATATTTATAAAGTATGAATATACTCATTACTGAAAGCCAGTATAATAAACTAATCAAAAAACATAGAGAAACCAACGAAAAACCGTCGGTTAAATTTGATAATCTTTATGGTACTGAGCTTTCTCATCAGTATGAATTTGGAGATAATTTAACATCAGATGATGTTTGGGACATGTGGGTTAAATGTAGAGAGGACGAGGATTGTACTGATATATTAAACCTAACAGAAAGACTAGGAACTATTTTCCCATATATCGATACTAACAAATTAAAGACTAGACAAAAAGTTGAGATTTTAATGGGTATGGCTAGTGAATATAATCCTTTTGATATTGTTTCTTTTGCTGTTCATAAAATATATGGGGATAAAAACATCGAACAAAAAAGACTTGAAAAACAATTACCCCCTGAAGTGGCTTACAACTTACAATGGGTGTTATCTCAACATAGCATGGATATTGTAAGATCAAAATTTGGAATAAATGAAATTTAGAAATTTATTAGAGACGATATTAATTGAAGAAAGTAAAAAGGATGTCCTTGTAAATAAAATAGGACTTAATGAACCAATTGCTTCAGCATTTGTGGACATTTGTGGACCATTATCAGTTATTTTATTTAATAAAGCACTACAAGCTTCTATTGATATTAATACATCAAGACCTGATGTATATAAGATGAGTGGGCTTTCTTACTATGATGGTAAAACACTAAAAGAAAAAATAATTAATTATTTCAACGATAGAAGAAGTGGCTTATTTGATGTTTTTGGTGGTAGACAAGAATTGATTGGTTTAATGGATTACATTAGAGTTGGTTTATATGGTAATTTTAAAAGTGTACAAAATCTAAATCTTAATGAATTACTTACAAAATCAAAAGAATGGCACGATTCACTAGAAATAGGTGAATCTAAAATAGATTACAAAGAAGAGAATACAATCATATTAGATTTTAGAGAAAATGGTTTAGGGTATTATTGGGCTGATTTAGGTGGCACAACATGTACTGAAGAGAAAAAAAGAATGGGACACTGCGCTGATTCAGCTGGTCTTTTATATTCTTTAAGAAGTTATAAACCTTTAAATAATAAACACACATTAAACAATAGTCATTTAACCGCTTCGATAAATGAAAACGGAACCTTACTTCAACTTAAAGGCCCTAAAAATTCAAAACCAACTAGCGAATATCATAATCTTATTTTACCATTACTTTATTTGAAAGTGGGAGATAAATTTCTTATTAATGGTATTGGTTATGAATATAATAGTGCGAATGATTTTAAGATAGGAGATTTAACGGAAGATCAAATTAAAAAACTTTACCAGGATAGACCGGAATTGTTTAAGGGTAGACAAGAAAATAAGTTATTAAGAAAGATCGGTCTAGTTGAACCAGTAAAGTATCAAATTTTCAATTTAGTAATTGACACAAAACGTGCTGAAGATTATGTTAGGGGAGATTATAGTAATATTGTTGATGATGTTTTGATTGGTAATACTTGGCAATATTGGGATAATAGCGAGTATGCTGATTGGAAATATGCAGTTGAAAACGAATTAAATGATAATAACATTTTAAAAATTATTGATTTACTAAAACAAAAAAATCCAAATATAACAGGCTCTGAGAATTTGTTAGAACTCATTGAGGAATATGATGAAGATGACGAAATTAAAAATAGAATTCGTTGGTCAGTTAATGATGCTGAAGCGAATGATTATGAAGATTATTTATACAAAAATGTCAAGCGAGCATTTGAAGAATATGGTGATGTGATAAGTATGAACGATGAGGGTATTGTTATTTCAATAGATTTAGAAACATTAATATCAAATAACAATATTAGTGATGAAGATATGGATGAAATTACTGAACGATGTGGTGATGACAGTGATGTTGAATGTATATTCAATGAATTATTGGGAGACGGTTATATTGAAAAACCTAGATTAGATGTTGATGATAGATGGTACCCAGATGCTGATAGAGATAATTTTAACGAAATATTAAACGATAGATTACATGAAATTTAGAGATATTATATTTGAATGGCTTCTTATTGAAAATAAAGAGGAGATATACAAAAAATACTATTCCGATATTGATCGTGATAATTTTATTAGGATAATAAAAGCAGATCCTAAAACCGATGTTTCTAATAATGAAATAAAGGCTATTGGTCCATATTCTAAAATATTATTGGACATGTATAGAAAAGGTAAATTAATGTTTGAAGATTTACCAAAAGCTAATGAGTATCTAACTTTAGTTTATCGTTATAGAATACCTGTTGATGCATCAAAAATAGAAACAATTGCCAGCATGTATGATTTGGTTAAGGATTATATTGTTAAAAGTGAAAAAAGCTTAGCAACAATTTTAGCAGCATTAAATAAAGACGAATATCAATTATTTGCAAATACTAAATCTTGGTATGTCTTTATACCTAAAACAGAAAAAGCTGCAGCTTATCTTGGTGTAAACACTGAGTGGTGTACCGCATGGGGTAAATATTCATTAAACCCCGATTACAGAGAAAGAACCAATCACTTTAAAAATCATGGTGGTAATTTATACATTATGATTAATAAAGAAAACGAATCAGATAAGTACCAACTTCATTTTGAAACTGATCAATTTAAAAATCCAGCAGACCGTGAAATATCAAATAGACCTGTGTTTTTTGATGAAAGATTAGAACTTAAACAAGCAATGTTTCCGTTTGTATTTAAATCCGATCTTGATTTTGATGAAGTTAGAGATGGATTAACAAAGTCCAAAAATTTCTTATCAGAAAGTGATTATGAAAATATCTTACAACAATTTATGACCTTTATTGGTAATGAGAATTCTTTAGTTTCTATATTAACAAATTATACTTCAGAACAAGAAGAATTATTATTAAAATTCATATCAGATCCGATTGTACGAGGAGTGGATGTGAATCGTAACGGATTAGAAATAGAAGTAAAAGATTTACCGGCATCTGCGCAAAGTTATTACTATGGACTCAACAACTTAAAAGCACTTAAAGAAAGCGCATATAACGACATGAGGGATTATGAATATGATTCATATGGTGATAGTGATTGGGTTGACAGAACGATGAGGGGATTTCTAGAGACCTACTATAAAAATAATGTGTCGGAATTAAAATCTAAGTTTGGTCATTTTGCTGCCAGTTTTGATAAATTTTATAACAAATTTGGAGATGACATTATTGATGATGAAAAAATAAAGGACGGTTATATAGATCACGCTAGTGATGTTAGCGGGGCATCACTAGAAAATGCTTATAGAGAAGATATTAAAAGAAATGAAGAATATTTAGATATTGATATGGGCTGGACATTAAAGACCATATCATTCCCAATTGAAAATTTAATAATGTATCTAGGCAAAAAAGACATTAAACTTATTCCAAGTTTAGATTCATTTATTGAAGATTATATGTATGAACATGATTTAGTTAGTGAAGATTATTATGATGAGCCTGAACACGAGTGGGGTTACGCAACTCAAGAACAAATGGATGTTTTATTTGATGATTTTTTTGATAACCTTGCGGAAGAACTAGAACAAAATCCTGATTGTTTAGAGGATGCAACAGAGTTTTCTAAAATCTATGAAAAATATTTTAATAATTCTAGTGAGACATTTGAAAATGAGTTTGTTAAAATAACTATCATTGATGATACTGTTGATTGTGAAAATGGTGTTAATGTTAACTATCTAAACAAAAAAACGAACGAAACTTATAAAGGATTTGTTAAAGTGGACAACTTAATAAACTACATACAAACAGAGCCTCTATTTGAGAGGCTCAGTTTAACTAAATTATTAAAAGATATTAATTAATTATTTATGTGGTGGAAATTGTTGTGGCTTGGTAAATTGAACAAAATATTGTTTAACCGGAACACTTGAATCCTTATAGGTTGTTATAATTTCCATTTCACCAGCGCTTAAATTGCTCTTTAATTTTTGTTCTAGTGTGTTACCATCTAAATTTGTTGATCCGTCAATTTGACCATCTGCTCTTCTTTCATAATCTGGTCCGAAAGAACCTCTAGATGTAAATCCCATCCACGCTTTACCATCTTTACTATTACTAACAGTCGCACTATACGATGTTGTAAATTGGTTATTTTCTGATTTCGTTATTTTAGCACTTATATTTGTGATCTTTGGGTTGATCCCCATATCATAAACTTCTTTTAAAACAGGACCAAGTTTATCTTCTAAGTTTTTAAAGTTATGCGCTGTATCACCATCATTTGATGTAAAAGTACCTGAAACTGTTTTTGTTACGGTTTCATTTGTGGCAGCACTTGATTGTGTATTTGCGGATGTGTTATTTTGCGTTTGTGGTAATGCGGAAGCTTCACCATCTGGTTCAATTTCTGCTCTTTGATAACCCTCTGGTCTACCACCAGAAACGAACATTATATAAAGATTATAGGTTTTTTGTGGATCGCTAGGATCTAAATTAGGTAATTGATCCATTTGAATATGGTTTCTACCTAACACTTTGATTTTACCTCTCGCACCAACAAATGCACGACTTTTTTCTGCTGCTTTGTCCATTACTTTAGCAGTTAAAACATTTTCAGCGCTACTATTAACCTGACTATAAATTGACAATGCTAGATCAAAATACCAATCTCTTTCCTCTTCTTTGCATGGTTCTAAAGTTAACGTTAACTTTAATTTTGACCCTTGTATTGAGGCTTTTGCAACACCCCCTGGATTGTTTGTTTTAACTTTATATGGTGTAGAACCTCTTAACGCTTTCTCAACATCAGTTTTAAGTGTTTTTATTAAGGTTTTTAAACCATCAAAATTAGGGCTAGTACCCAATTCATTACTAACAACAACAGATATTGGTTGAGCCGCAGTTGGTTCTGTCTGCTCACTAATTACTTTTTCAATAATATCTAAAATATTAGATTCCTTAATTTTAATTACTTTCTTCATTATTATTAAATATTTGATAAGTTATATACATTCCTGGGTTTTCAGAATAAATTTTACGTCTCTTTAACCAGTCATTAATATTATCTAACTGTTTTAATTGATATCCCCAAATATAATCAGCACCAATAGTTTGTGGATATACTATTAATTGCTTTCCTATTCCCAAGTTTTTAAATTTACTAGAAATACCTAGAGCAACCCCTTGAATACCGATCATATCATCAGTTATTTCTGTACCTTCTTTTGGTGGTAAGTCCTCTTGAGTTAAAAAATAAAAACCACCAACTTCGCCATTAACTTCAGCAACAACACTTAACCCAAAATTATTATTACATTGACCTTTTATTACCGCCCATATTGACCCAGCTTTCATTCCACCAAGTTTACTATAAACATCTTCTAACATATTAAAAACGGCCTCATAATCATCATTTCTATATGGTCTTATAATAACGTTACCTTCGTTATCCTCATTTAAATCTATTTGTTCGTTTTCTTTTAAAACCTCAAAGAAAAAGTAATTCCTTTCTCTCCATATTTCTTCTAGTTGTTCTTCGTTATATTCTAACTGACCCAACCATGGATCGTTTACATAAAAAATATTTGGGGTTTCAGGATTATAGGAATGAACAACAATCCAATGCGGTACTCTATGTGTTAATGTTCTTAACATTGTAACACTACCTTTATCAATCGCATCTCTTAATGAATCATAGGGATTCTCGTCATCCATATGCTCTGTATATTTTATGTTTAAAGAATCTAAACCCTTTATCATTCTTTCTGGTGGTGTACCAGTAATGTGATCGGTGCCGCAACTCTTACATATTTCAGAAATACTAGCAACTTCTCCTTTGAAGAAATCACCAACCATTTTAATGCAAGTTGGCCCGCAACTAATACCATCTGGTTGTCTAATCTGTTTTACCAATTTCTTATATTGGTCCTCAGTTATTACTAGTTTTTTCATTAGCTTTGATACATTTTTAAAAATCCACCCATTTTTTCGGCATATACACTCTTGCCACTATCAGCAACAACAATGTCATCATCTTTAAGAATGGCTTTATGTTCTTTACCCATGTCATCAACAAAGACAACTTCGTTCGGTAATACCTTCATCATTTTTTTCCACAACCCTACTGCTTGATCTGATTGTGCTTTACCAGATGCTATCGCACCGAATTTTAAAACTGTTTTATATATTTCTAATGCAATACCTTTTTTGCGGTAATCCGGTCTAACGTATGGTAAAGTTATAAAAAACGTATCAACACTTCTCATTTCAAATTCAGCGATAGCTACTTTTATTTTTTCAAATGGATCAAGCACATGTATTGCAACTACTTCGTTACCATCACTATATATGTCATAATGATAAACAAAACCACCAGCCTCTTTTAAAAATGGTATATTTTCTTTAACATATTTATATTCGTTGTATTCTTCTTCTGGGTTCCTTTTCTTATACTTTGGTCCCAACTCACTAAACTTATAACGATCAATTTCTTTTAGATCTCTATCGTGTTTTTTATATCTGGCTGGATTAGCCATCATCTCAGGTTTACTAAATAAACGTTTTTTTCTTGTGAAAGCAAAACTTCTACTTCTTTCGTCAACTTCTTGATTTTCAGTTACGTGTGTATTATGTTTTCCGCACCAAGGGCATATAGGTAATGACTTTTTCTTTTTATGTATGGTTTGTGTAAACCATTTTTTACAAGCCGAGCATTTAATAAATTTTGCTGTGTTGTCTTTTTTGTTTTTTTCCTTGTATAGATCTATACTTCTCAATATTTGATTATACTTGTCATCTGATAATTCAAATTGACCAATCTCATTCCACCACTTAATTGATCCGTTTTTGGTAAAATGTTTTGCTTTTCTAACCCATTCTTGACCCGGTTCAGGATGTTCAACATTCCATAATGTTATAAGACTGGTATCATGTTCCCAGTTCGGTTCTACCCTTTCCCCATTTTCATGAGGTTCTACAACCCACAAGATACCTTTACTAACAAGATCGAAAAAATCAAACGTTTTTCGTTCTTTGTTGGCTTCTCTAAGGTTTGCAACAATTTTATTTAATTGTTGCTCAGAAATCATAATCTTCATATACATAAATATAAAAAAATTTATTAACTTTGTACTAATATTTATGAATTATGAGGTTATTAGATGTCCTAACTGAAGAA
>JACCDZ010086209.1_pt1 | contig 10850 bp, 12 predicted proteins | sample 7449551 | NCBI WGS metagenome assembly JACCDZ01 (sample SAMN15323452, study PRJNA562643) | freshwater metagenome | isolation source: river surface water | place: USA:Blue River Watershed | collected 2017-08-18
AATGGAAACCGTGCCGATAGTGTATGGGCACAAGCTAGCTTAACTGCAAGACGGACATGTCGAGCAGATACGAAAGTAGAACCAAGTGAACCGACAATTCGCATTAGATGCGGTTGAAGATTAACGGATAGAAGCTACTCTAGGGATAACAGGCTAGTTCCGCCTAAGAGTTCATATCGACGGCGGAGTTCGGCACCTCGATGTCGGCTCACCTTATCCTCCTGGTGGAGAAGCTGGGAAGGGTTTAGCTGTTCGCTAATTAAAAAGGTACGCGAGCTGGGTTCAAACCGTCGTGAGACAGGTTGGTCTCCTATCTACTGCACTCGCGGATTCTTGAGAAGATTTGCTCCTAGTACGAGAGGACCGGAGTGAACTGACCTCTGGTGTGCCGGCTCTACTGCCAAGTGGACCGCCGGGTAGCTATGTCGGGAATGGATAAGTTCTGAAAGCATCTAAGAACGAAGCCAGCTTCAAGATTAGGAATCGTTTGAGAAACCTGAGAGATGATCAGGTTGATAGGCGCTAGGTGTAAGCACAGTAATGTGTTCAGCCAAGGCGTACTAATCGTTCGATTCCTATTAGGAACTTTGAAAATCACAAATAATCTTGTTTATCTCCCTACGGGGAGACACTCTAAAATAGCATTCAGTTTTTAAATATCATGACAAATCGTTTATTGTTTTCGACAAAGATTGTTGATACAATAAGTTAGTTGAAAATTTTGTTCTGGTGATTTGGCAATGGAGTCACACCCGATCACATTCCGAACTCGGAAGTTAAGCCCAACTGCGCCGATGATACTCATTCGTGGGAAAAGTAGGTTGTCGCCAGAACAAAGAATTCAACTAAAAGAAAAACTGATACAGAGATGTATCAGTTTTTCTTTTTGTCATACTATCGTCTGACGGAAACCATAAGAATATAAAGTAGGTTTACACGGATAATTTTCTGCTGAAAATTTCCGCGACCCCGTCTCGCACCGCCGTGCTCCGACCTTGCGACTGGGTCCCATCCCAGTCTCACGCCAGAACAAAGAATTCAACTAATAGAAAAAAGACTACAGGAATGTAGTCTTTTTTCTATTTGCCGCAGTGTTGATTTTTGTGTTAAATTATGTTATAATAATAAAAAAATTAAAACTATGTTAGAAAAAAGAGTAATATTGTCACCGCAAGAATTAAACGAACTCGCGGGACAAAACTTCTTTAAAAAGGGTTTCTTTTTTAAAGAAGTGTCTATAGAGGATAAAGATGGAAAAATAATTTCGACCGATGATTACAATATCGTCATTGTTTTTAGTAATAAAGAAGAGGATTCTTTTTTTGCTAAGAATAAAGTTGAATTATCTTCTTCTGAAATGGGTGTTCTTTTGAATACCCCTATCGACGAATTAAACCTTAATTCCGCTGTGCGGAGGAATCTGAAACGCGAGGGAATAGATACCTTGGGTAAAGTCTTAGATTTTTTTAAAAACAGAAGAAAGGTGAAGGTAAAAAATTTGGCGGCAAGGTCTATTCTTAAAATAGAGCATCTCCTGACTGCGAAAAGGTTAATCTAAATAAAACAAGCTAATACTTTTATGTATTAGCTTGTTTTTCTTTTAATGATAGAATATATCTATGAATACGATTATAGTTGTAATAACAGTGGTAATATTCGCCTCCCTCTTAATCATCGTAGGTTTGTTGTATCTGATATTTAATATTGTTTTGAAGAAGACAAATTTTAGAATCAAGACTGAGCTGGAGCAGGATAGTTATAATAAATTATCTGACAAACAAAAACTGAAATATATACTCAGTATTATTTTCTGTGGAGTATCTCTAGGAGTATTTTTATTTTTAGTAATTCCTCAGTAGTATTTATTTTTTTTAAATCCGCTCTACTTTTGGGTGGATTTTTGTTATACTCATATATATGTCATGGGCAGGGAGAAGACAAGCTACATATCTAGGGGGATTATTCCTATTCATAGGAGTGGTTCTTTTTATTATGTTTTATAGCGTCATATTTGCTCCGGCTACTTGTGGTGATAGAAAACAAAATGGGGAAGAGCTGGGTGTGGATTGCGGAGGGTCTTGTCAGAAGATGTGTCTATCTCAAATCTCAGAGCCTGTAGTATTGTGGACTCGAGCATTCCCTGTATCTGGCAATATCTACAATATCCTAGCTTATGTCGAGAACCAAAATAAAGAGAGCGCTGTACCGATAGCACCGTATGAATTCCGCGTATATGATGACAAGGGGTTGCTAATAGAAAAGAGAGAGGGGTCTACGTTCATCCCTCCCAACCAGCGTTTTGCTGTATTTGAAGCTCGTATTGATTCACGGGGGAATGCTCCCAAGAGTGTAACTTTTGAGTTCAAGGGGCCGTTTGATTGGTACAAAAAGAAGCCTACGATGCTGACTCAGCCGATAAAAATTGAAAAAGTATCTTTGAATGAAGATATCAATTCTCCTATTATCTCTGGGGTGGTTGTGAATGACTCTATATACGATCTACCAGAATTTGATGTGATAGCTATAGTCTACGATGAAAATCAGAAGGCCATTGCTGTGAGCAAGACTCGCAAGCCTGGTGTATCTAGTAGTGGACGGGTCAATGTGTCTTTTACTTGGCCTCAGGCGTTTTCTGGTGTCCCTGCGGTGAAAGATCTGCTCTTGTCTGTTAATCCATTCACCACTCCTTTTTAATATGAAAAAAAGTTTACTTCAGATTGACTGGCTACTGTTTATATTTTTATTGCCTGTATTGGGGGCTGGTTTGGTTGTTATGAAATCTTTTACTGGCACTACTCCACTTTTCAATCATCAATTGATGTGGGTGGGTATTTCTTTTGTTGCTTTTTTTACATTATCTTTTTTTGATTTTAGATTTTTAAAACGCACGGACGTACTGGTGGCTATATTTTTATTTTTTTCTGTCATGCTAGCTGCACTCTTTGTGGCTGGACACGTATCAAATGGTGCAAAATCTTGGTTTTCTTTTGGGGGTTTTTCTTTTCAGCCATCAGACATGATGAAGATTGTAGTTATATTGATGTTGGCGAAATATTTCTCTCGCAGGCATGTAGAGATCAGAAATATAAAGCATTTATTTATATCAGGCCTATACGCCTTTATACCTTTCATGCTGGTTTTCCTCCAGCCTGATTTCGGTTCGGCTATGATTATATTCTTTATCTGGTTTGGGATGGCGATCGTGTCTGGTATATCATTAAAACACTTGGGGCTGGTCATAGGGCTAGGTATTGTCACTTTTGGTATGCTTTGGATGTTTGCATTTGCTCCGTATCAAAAGCATCGAATTGCGAATTTTATGAACCCATTATCTGATATTCATGGATCTGGGTATAATGTGTATCAATCGACAATCGCTGTGGGGTCTGGTCAACTTTTAGGTAAGGGGGTAGGGTTTGGTACTCAATCAAGATTAAACTTTTTACCTGAATACGAGACTGACTTTATCTTTGCTGCTTTTGCCGAGGAGTGGGGTTTTCTCGGTGTAATACTTTTGTTTATTTTGCTGGGTTTGATAATATGGAGGATACTTCATAATGCGATGCTGGGGGCTAGTAATTTTGAGATACTGTATGGGCTTGGGCTGGCTATTTATTTTATGAGTCATTTTATAATCAACATAGGGATGAATATCGGCTTGGCACCAGTCACAGGTATCACCCTGCCATTTATAAGCTATGGAGGGTCCCATTTGTTGGCAGAATTTATAGGACTGGGTATACTGATGGGTATGAGGAAATATGGTAGGGTGGCACATAGAGACGATATGCGCAATGAATTTTTAGGAATTTAGAAAGAATATAAATTTTTAGAATTTTAAATTTTGTAATTTTTAAATAATGCTTAAATTATTCAATTTTTAAAAATTTTAGATTAGAAAATTATTTTTAAAATTAAAAATTGGAAATTAAAAATTATTGTTTTATATATGCAAACACAAATAATAGACGGTAGAAAAATAAGAGATGAAATACTTTCTGGTATAAAAAGGGATATTGAAAATTTATCTTTTAGGCCAGTTTTTTGTGATGTGCTAGTGGGGGATGACCCTGCCTCTGTGCAGTATGTGAATATGAAAAAGAAAACCGCACATTCTGTGGGTATGGATTTCTATGATGCACATTTACCCGAGTCAATCACGAGCGACGAATTGATTAATGAAATAAAAAAGATAAACAATGTTCCCAATATGTCTGGGGTAATCGTCCAGCTTCCATTGCCTGCGCATTTAAACAGCAAGGAAATATTGGATGCTATAGACCCTCGATTGGACGTAGACTGCCTCAGTGGTGTTTCTACTGCTAATTTTTATAACAATAATAGCGATCTGGTATATCCTACAGCACTGGCTTGTATACACATACTAGACTCATTGAATTTAGATTTAACGAATAAGAAGATTGTCGTCCTGGGCCAGGGTAGGCTAGTCGGCAAACCAGTGGCTCATATTTTGAAAAATAGAGGCCTCGATATATCTTGTATTGATAGCAAGACAGAAAATCCTGATCATATAATAAGTGGGGCGGATGTTATAATCTCTGCTCTGGGCAGGGGCAAGTTTATAAAAGGTGATATGGCAAAAGAAGGTGTCGTTGTCATCGATGCCGGTACCTCAGAGGAGTATGGCTCTATCGTTGGTGATGTGGACCATGATTCTATGATGGGGGTAGCCTCATACATGACTTCTACTCCTGGTGGTGTAGGCCCTGTAACTATATCTATGCTGTTGCGTAATATATTAAAAGTAACGCAAAATTAAAATGCTGAATCAGGAAATATTTTATTTACTTCATAGCTTGGCCAATCAGTCAGAAATAATGGATTTTATTTTTGTATTTTGCGCCAGGTACTTGCAGTATTTTGTTTTAATTTTTGTTCTGTATTTTTTGATTTTTCATGTAGATACTGGGATAAAGAGTAAAAACAAATTTCATCAAAAAGTAAAAGAGATAGCTCTTGTGTTTTCTTCTGGTCTTTTGAGTCTGGCTGTTGTGAATTTTTTGAAAGTATTATTTGCCAATCCTAGACCTTTTGATTTGGGCCTACATGGAGTCGATCCGCTATTTATGTACTCGGACCTTGGATCTTTCCCATCGGGGCATGCTATGTTCTTTTCTGCACTGGCTATGTCTATATACTCTCTGCATCCTCGTGTAGGTAGATATTTGTTTGTCATAGCTATTATCATACCTATCTCCAGAGTGATAGCAGGTATTCATTTCCCTGTAGATATCTTTTGGGGTTTTATGTTGGGTTCTTTCGCGTCTTATTTATTTTTTAATTATATTTATAAGATTTTTAAATAAAATATATGGAGATATTTCATTCAATTGTATTAGGTATCGTAGAAGGGCTGACAGAATTTCTGCCTATATCTTCTACTGCACACATAGATCTTGCTCGAGAGGTTCTCTCTATCGAAGCTACTGATTTTGTAAAAAGCTTTGAGATTATAATTCAGCTCGGAGCTATTATGGCTATCGTTGCTATATATTTTAAAAAATTATTTTCTTGGAAAGTTATTCGGGCTTTGATAATATCGTTTATTCCCACTGGGATAATTGGTTTTATCTTGTATAAAATAATAAAAGAATATCTCCTAGGCAATACACTAGTGATAGCGGTGGCTCTATTTGTGGGTGGTATAATCATTTTAATTTTTGAGAAAAAATATAATTCTCTCTCTGAGCCAGAGAGAGGGATCGAGACCCTCAATGTGAGGGAGCTATTGTTACTCGGCATTGCGCAGGCACTAGCTGTGATCCCTGGGGTCTCTCGATCTGGTGCCGTGATTATATTTGGACGAGCAATCAAGATACCCAGATCTTTGATTACAGAATTTTCATTTTTACTAGCTGTACCTACTATGCTACTAGCTAGTATCTATGATATCTATAAATCTGGTTTCTCTATTACAAATCAGGAGTGGGGGAGTATCGCCATTGGTTTTGTTACTGCTTTTATCGTGGCTTATTTTGTAGTTAAAATTTTCTTGAATTATATCCGTAAACATTCATTTAGCATATTTGGCTGGTACCGTATTATCCTTGGTATCATTGTGTTTATTTTGATTTTTTGGGCATAGAAAATAGATATGTATAGTATTGCTTTTTAAGGGGAAACCCTATAAAATAAGCCTATTATGTTGAAAACGAGAATCACTGCATTATTAATACTTATTATCGGTTTTGGTATTGGTTTCTTTGTTTATAAATCAGAATTAGCTCATCAGAAAATTCAGAAAAATGATGTAGCAACAGGTGTCGCTAAATACCCATTTAAATTGGGTCTAGACCTTTCTGGTGGTAGTCACCTTATTTATCGTGCGGATGTGTCAAAGATTAAATCAGACCAAGTATCTGAATCTATGAATTCACTTCGTGATGTTATAGAGAGACGTATTAATCTTTTCGGAGTAGCAGAGCCTGTGATAACAGTACAGGACGGCGGTCTTTCAAATCAAGGAGAGGAGCGCCTTATCATCGATTTACCAGGAGTGACGGATATATCAAAGGCAGTAGCTATGATAGGCCAGACTCCAATGCTTGAGTTCAAAACAGAGAATCCAGATAAATCAAAAGAGCAGGAAGTCATCGTCGGTTCAGATGGAAAATTGAATGTAAAAATGCCAGAGCTCTATGTGTCTACAGAATTGACTGGAAGATACCTAGATAAGGCAACTTTGGAGTTTGATCAAAATACAGGTGAACCAAAAGTTGGATTGAAATTCAATGATGAAGGTTCAAAATTGTTTGAAAAAATCACTGGAGACAACGTCGGGAAAACTGTCGCTATATATCTAGACGGTTCACCTATTTCTGCTCCTGTGGTGAATGAGGCTATCAGTGGAGGAGTAGCCCAGATCTCTGGAAACTTTACTCCAGTAGAAGCCAAGACTCTAGTAGGACGCCTAAATTCTGGTGCATTACCAGTACCTATAGAACATATCGGTACAGAGACAATAGGCCCCTCACTAGGAGCTACTGCTACAGAGGCAGGAATAAAGGCTGCATTGATAGGATTTCTCGCTATAGCACTATTCCTAATATTCTGGTACAGATTACCTGGGGTATTGGCTGTGGTGGCACTGTCTATCTATGTGGTTACAATGCTTGGACTGTTTAAAATTATCCCAGTTACTCTGACTGCTGCTGGTATCGCTGGATTCATCATATCTATTGGTATCGCTGTGGATGCAAATGTGCTTATCTTTGAAAGAATTAAAGAAGAGCTTCGTTCCGGCAGGAATGTATCTGATTCTATCCGCAGTGGATTCTCTCATGCATGGCTATCAATCCGTGATTCAAATGTATCAAGTCTACTAACTGCATGTATCCTATATATATTCGGTACTCCATTGATACAAGGTTTTGCGCTGACATTCTTTATGGGTGTAGTGGTTTCTATGTTCTCTGCTATCACAATAACAAGATTGTTCCTGTATTCTCTAAATATCACAAAACACACAAAAATCATTAGCTTCTTATTCGGGTCGGGTTTTACTAATGCTAAAGTTCAAAAATAATTATATGTTCATCATTAAATATAAAAAAGTTTTCGTTGCTATCTCTGCTATTCTTGTATTGTTTTCAGTTGCATCAATCTCTTACTTTGGACTTAACCTAGGCATTGATTTCAAAGGGGGATCACAGCTGGAAGTCACATATACAGATGTTCGCCCAGAACAAGCAGTTATCGCCGATGCCGTAAAATCTGCAAATCTCGGTGAGGCACTGATTCAGCCAATCGGTGCAGACGGGTATAGTATCAAGATAAAGGCTCTAACTGAAGAGGAACATCAAGCGCTAAAATCTGTATTAGTTGGATCAACAGAGAAGTCATTTACTTCTATCGGTCCGTCAGTAGGGGCTGAACTTGCTCGCAAGGCATTGTTCTCATTTATCTTTGTATCTCTTGGAATTATATTCTTTATCGCTTTTTCATTCCGCAAGGTATCAAAGCCAGTATCTTCATGGAAGTATGGATTGATAGCTATAGTATCTCTGATTCACGATATATTGATCCCAGTTGGAGTATTTGCATTCTTGTCTCACACTATTGGCACAGAGGTGGATACACTCTTTGTAGTGGCAATCCTCACGATCCTGGGTCTGTCTGTATCTGACACTATCGTAGTATTCGACCGTATTCGTGAAAATATCCGCGGTGGTCACTATACTAACTTTGCGGAGACAGTAGGCAAGAGTCTATCTCAGGTATTCACTCGATCAATCGCTACATCATCTACTGTGATTATTGTATTGCTAGCTCTAGTATTCTGGGGACCTGCACCTACAAAAGTATTTGCTATGATGTTGACTGCTGGTATGTTCTTTGGGACATACTCATCAATCTTCCTAGCAAGTCCACTGTTGGTGATGGTGGCTGGTAAGAATAAATAGTATAAATTTTAAAATAAGAAAAAGCGGTTCAAGATAGTCTTGAACCGCTTTTTTGAAAATTGCTGGCAGCTTTTATGAAACCGTGAATGTTGTTGTTTCCTCCACATCATCATGTGTGATTTTGGCTGTGTAGGTACCTTGCGCCCACCCTTGAGTCGAAAATGTTGAACCATCATTAACACTAATGGGTTCAAAAGTTTGACCATTAGGGGCCGTGATAACTAAAATCCCCCAGGAATTTCTAACTTTCCAATAGCCCATATCCTCCTTGGTGATCTGGAAAGCTGATTCTGGCTTGGCAGCAAAATAAGCTGTTGTTGTGGATTGTGAGTTTTTCGACATCGCGTCTACTCCAGACGCTTTTGTAGTTAGCAGTCCAACTGCTAAAAACAATGTGGCTAAAAAGAACTTTTTCATTGGTGTATCTATTAAAAGGTACTTTGGTAAACTAACACATTTTGATATAAAAATCAAGTACCTACCTTGATTTTAGGGGTAGGGCTGATATACTGTAATAGTTATTATTTAACCTTAACTTTATGAGTACAACTGTAATTATTTTAGTAGTTTTGGGTCTGATCGTGCTGTTTTTTATTTTTAAATACAATGGTTTTATCACTCTTCGCAATCGTGCGCAGGAGGCTTGGGCAGATATAGATGTTCAGCTAAAGCGTCGTTATGATTTGATTCCTAATTTGGTAAACACTGTAAAAGGTTATGCCACTCACGAATCTACAGCATTTGAAAAGGTGACTGCTGCTCGATCTGCTGCTATGGGTGCGAAGACAATGGGTGAACATTCACAAAAAGAAGCTATGCTAGGCAGTGCGATAACAGGGCTCTTTGGTATTGCAGAAGCTTATCCAGATCTAAAAGCAAATACAAACTTTATCCAGCTCCAAAATGAACTGGCAGATACAGAGAACAAGATTATGGCATCTCGCAGATTTTACAATGCGAATGTTCGTGATTTAAATACTGGCATAGAAATGTTCCCAGGAAATATAATCGCTGGTATTTTCAAATTTGTTAAAATGGATTTCTTTGAATTGGAAGCTGACTCTGTAGAGAAAAACCCAGTAGAAGTTAAATTCTAAATTTATGAAAAATAATTCAAAGATACAAATAATTTTGCTCGCCGCTCTTATCTTAATGGTTGGTGTTATTCTTTGGAATCAGGGGTTAGGTAAAAATATACTAATTACAGAAAATCAAAATAATGAAACTTTAAACAATAATAAAGTTGTTACGGAGAAAAAAATATTAAGCGGGGATAAGGCTGTGGTTACCTCTAGTCGCTCTGTATTAAATGATTTAATATCAAAAAATTCGAATGGAATAATAGATCAATGTAATTATGGTAGTGATGTTTATTTTCGTGTGTATCCCGATGTGTGGTTGGCAGATGCTCCTCATGTGATATATGATTTATCTGGTAAAGTGGTTGCTTCGGGTGGTGGATATCCAGCCCCTGGGTATATTGCAGATCCATTATTTACGAAAATAAATCCCACCTGCACAAAGGAAGTATATTCAGCTGAAAAAACAAACATAGATCCAGTTTTATTAAAGTTGTTCCGAAGCTTTACTGTGGGCGATACATTTGTAGGAGGGATGATAGAAGAGTGTCCTTTTGAAGGTAAGACTTACTATCAAGTTAGCCAAAACGCTTATGACGGAGGGAATAGTGTGTTTGATCGTAGTGGAAATATCATAGGAGGTACTCAGGGTTTTACCGGTAAGCCTTGGGGTACTTCGGTTCCAAATTGTAAGGTAATTTATGTCTCTAGCCCAAATATTTGGGGTAAAGCAGGTGTAAATGTTTATAATCTAAAGTAAAAATGGCAACACTATATACACAACAATCAAAAAATGTAGGCAAGACATGGCTCCTCATGAGTATTTTCTTGATACTCGTGGTTGGTCTTGGATTTGTGCTCGCTCAGATGTACGGCAATCCAAATATATTGTATATCTTTGTACTATTTAGTGTGGGGATGAATATAGTAGGTTACTGGTACGCAGACAAGATCGCACTATCTATCGCTGGTGCACATCCTGCTACTCGCGAGAAATATTTTGATCTATACAATATCGTAGAGAATCTATCTATCACTGCTGGACTACCTATGCCAAAATTGTATGTCATCATAGATCCAGCTCCGAATGCATTTGCGACTGGTCGCGACAAGAATCATGCAGTCGTCGCTGTGACTACAGGATTGCTTGCGATAATGAGCAAGCAAGAGCTCGAAGGTGTGATGGCTCATGAATTATCTCATATAGGCAATCGTGATATGCTGGTATCTACTGTGGCAGTGGTCCTAGTAGGCTTCGTTTCTATCGTGTCTGATATGATCATCCGGGCTACACTATTCGGCCGTAGTGACGAGAGAGAGGGGAATGGACTGTTTATGATACTAGGTA
>JACCDZ011285559.1_pt1 | contig 10846 bp, 4 predicted proteins | sample 7449551 | NCBI WGS metagenome assembly JACCDZ01 (sample SAMN15323452, study PRJNA562643) | freshwater metagenome | isolation source: river surface water | place: USA:Blue River Watershed | collected 2017-08-18
GTAAAATATTTATAATTATTTAATATATTTTTATGGCCACAAATATTGTAGTTTTTATTACGTTAAAAATCTGGTATTTCTAGTTATGTGCAATTTGAACTATGAATATACTTTAAAATAATTAACATTAAACTTTAAAAATCGAATTATGAAAAAACTTCCATTATTATTTCTTTTTCTTTTATGCTTTAGCCTTAATAGCATGGCGCAAACTATAACTTTTGAATATGACTCTATGGGAAGTCAAATAAATAGAACATATAACGCAACAGGTAGTAGAGTGTCACAGGAACAAGCAAAAGAATATAAGGATCTTGTTACAAACGATTTTCAAAAATTCTTCCCTGAAGATATAATATCTTACTATCCCAATCCTGTGAAAGATGAACTATTTGTAAAGTGGGAAGTTATAAATAATGATGTTGTGAATAGTATAACTATTTTTAATATTAACGGTATGTTAATTAAAGAAATTAAAGATATCACAGAAAATAAAGCAATTATTTCTTTTCAAAATTTTAACTCTGGGACATTTTTAGTCAATTTGAATTATACTTCTGGAAATAAAAAATCTATAACAATTATAAAAAATTAAATCAATGCAATTAAGATTAACTTTATTATTCGCTTTTATAACTAATTTATTTTTTGCACAAAACTATCATGATTCTCAGGGTAAGTTAGAAATCAGTAATGGAGGGCAAGCAAATTATACCATACCAATTGCTTTGCCACCTTCAATAAATAATATTGGTCCAACAATAAATCTTTCGTATTCAAGTGGAGCTACCTCTGGTATTGCAGGTCAAGGATGGAGTATAAATTCAATTTCAAATATTTCAAGAGTTAGTAACAGATTAGATATTGAAGGTTATAGAGATGGTGTAAATTTCAATCAAGATGATAAATTATCTTTTGATGGACAATATTTGTTATTAAAATCAGGTAATTATTGGGAATCGGGTTCTATTTACCAAACTGAAGTTCAAAGCAATATGAAAATTGAACTTTTTGGTAGTGGAGTAAATATGTACTTTATTGTAACTAATCCTGATGGTTCTCGTAGTTGGTATGGAAATAATAATGTTGACATAGCATCTGATTTAACAGCTTTTTTCATTTCTAAGTATGAAGACACCGATGGAAATATTATAACTTATAAATATGTATCTGGAATAAATTCATTATACATTAGTGAAATTAATTTTAGTACTAACATTAATACTAACACAACACCTTTAAATAAAATTTTATTTACATATAAAAGCGCACAAAGAAAAGAATCACTTTTCATCAAGGGGCAAGAAGTCAAATATGACAAAATTTTAGATAAAGTTGAAGTTTTTACAAATAATTTATTGTTTAAAAAATATCAACTTTCACATTCAGTTGATGAAAATGGATATGAAAGAGTAACACAATTTCAAGAATTTAATTCTAATAACGAAGCTGCAAATCCTGTATCTTTTGAGTACGAAAACACAACATATACAGTTACTGATTTTCAGAAAAATTATGGAGGTAATTTTTCATCTGGATTTAATCATATTACATCAGGTGACTTTGACGGAGATGGTCGATTAGATTTTGCAAATGCTACTCAAATCTATTTGAATGCTTTTTCTCCAACAGGAAATTATTACATGAATGATAATACTATAAATTTACCAATAACATTATCTAAAGGTAAAACTTTTCCTGTATCTACATTGTATAACAACAAATTAAGACAAGCACAATCTATTTTAAAAATAGAAGAAAATTTGGGTTCAGTTGATTTAAAAATATATGGATTAGAAGGTAATGTTTTACAATTGTTAAGTACAAAAAACATTACTTTAAATAATATTATTTCAGTTTGTGAGGACAACTGTAATCCTCCTTTTGAGGATGAAAATGGTAATTTAATTCAAAACCCTAATTCAAGATGTTATGATTTTACACCTATAAAAAGTACAAATACAAACTTCTTAGAAGGTGATTTTAATGGGGATTCCATTTCTGAATTGTTAATAATTGACTTTAATGATAAAAAAACATTTAATTTTTATCTTGATGATTGTAAGCCAAGTATTGAAATTCTTAATGTTGAAGAGTTAAGAATAGTTGATTTAAACACTAATAATCCTTCTTTACTAAATACAATTGGTAATTTTAAAATTCAATCTATATATATCGACTTTTTATACCAATCTAAATATTTTATTGCAGATTATAATGCAGACGGTAAATCAGATCTACAAGTAATAAAGCCTAATGGAGAATACAAAGTTTTTACATTTAAAGAAAATTTAGCTTCACAAACTATTACTCTTGAAGTTATAGGGCAGGGAATAATTTCAGACTATAGTGTAAATAAACAAATATTATTTGGTGATTTTAATGGTGATAGTAAAACTGATGTTTTATTGCCAGTTGCTAATAATAATGGATGTATTGAGTGTATTGACTGGAGCATATATTATAGTAATCCTAAAATTGACAATTCAGAAATGTTTACCAAAATTACAAAGCCAATTGTACAATATTGGCCAAGTTCTGCGGAATATTATGATACACAATTTCACTTTAATCAATATTATGCTACGGACATCAATAAAGATGGTAAAACAGATTTAATGCGTTTAAAATTATGGAAGTATCAGCCAGAACCATTTTGGGATGATAAAAACTGGGATTCAAAATGGGTTATAGAAACATATATTAATAATATAGATTATAATGGTCAGTTTAATAATATGCTTACTTCTATAGAACACTGGAGTAATGATCCAGGACTACCACTACCTATAGTTGCAAATTTTGAATATAATGGAGGTGGTCGTTATGACAAAATAAGTGCCGATATCGCAGTGTTAAGATGGGATGGTATTTTACAATATCTTGATATAAATAAAGATTTTTCAAAAGATAATTTATTAAAGAAAATATCACAATCTAACAATGCTATTATAGATGAAATTCAATATGAAAAAATAAATCTACCTTCTACAAACAACGGCTTTGGTTTAGGAAGTGATTTTTATTCTTCAAGTGATCAATTTGATTTCCCTTTAGTTGAATTTAAGCAAATGCCTGCTTATACAGTCGTTAAGAGATTAAAAAACACAAGCGGTGGTTCATCTAAATATCAACTTTTTAAATATCAAGGTTTAACTTTTGATTTAAAAGGGATAGGATTAATTGGTTTTAAAAAAGTAGCACGAAGTAATTGGTTTTTAAATGATAATGACAACAAGATTTTTATTGAATCTATTACAGATCCAATAAAAAGAGGCTCTTTAGTTTCAACAACTACATTTAAGCCTTCACTAAATTTTAGTTTTAGTACTACAAGTCCTTCATCTAGTACAATAATTAATAAGGTTGAATTTGATTTTCAACAGATAAATGCGGCTAACACATATCCATTTGTATTATTGAAAACTAATGAAAAAAATTCGGATTTTATATCTGGAGTTGTTAATGAGACTAATTATTTTTATACTAGTGATGGTTATAATCTTTTAAATAAATCTATTTCTAAAGGATACACAACATCAAATCCAACTGTTCAAGGAAGTAAACAAGTTGAAACGATATTTGAAAATAATCCTTTAGGAATTGGAGCAAATTATTATATTGGAAGACCTTTAGAAATTATTAATACTAATAAAATATTTGTTAATACAATTATTAATAACACATTAGATAATTCAAACACCCAAACTAGCTCTGAAAAATTATTTTATTCAAACAATAATTTAATTAAATCAGAAAAATCATCTAATAATTCATCTATAAAAATTGTTGAAGATTATACTTATTTTACAAATGGACTATTACAAAGTAAAACTTTAGGCGCAATAGGTACAGATGCAAACACTGCCGTAACTTCAATGTCAACTGAATATACTTATGATGCTACAAATCGTTTTGTAAAGACCACTAAAAATGTAAATGACAATCTGACTGTTACAAATAATACATATCATCCTGTATATGGAATGGTTACTTCATCTACAAATGCATTAGGTCAAATAACAACTAGCACTTTTGATAATTGGGGTAAAAGAACGAAAGTTACAGATTTTCTTAATAAGAGCATCACTTATTCTTATACAAGATCTGGAAATTTATACACAACAACAGAGACTGGCGATGATGGTTCAGAAAGTAAAATTGAGCAAGATGAATTAGCAAGAGAAATTAGAAAGGGAGCTAAAGATATTAATGCAAATTGGAATTTTGTTAAGACCGAATATGATGCTTATGGAAAAAAATATAGAGTAAGTGAGCCTTATTCAGCTTCTTCAAGTCCATCACAATGGAATGTTATTGAATATGATGATTTATCTAGACCTATAAAAACGACTTCTCATACTGGTAAAATTGTTAATACAATATATAGTTCCAATTCTACGGGTAGCATTGTTGCTGCAAATGAACCATTAATGAGCAAAACTAAATATATGAATGCAAATGGCTTTATATATTCAGCAATAGATAACCCAGGCGGAACTATTAATTACAAATACGATGCAAATGGTAATCTATTAGAATCAGACTATGAAGGCATTAAGACAAAAATTGAATATGATGATTGGGGAAGAAAAACAAAATTAGATGATACTTCGGCTGGAGTTTACACCTATAGTTATGATGCATTTGGTAAATCAAAAATTGAAACAACTCCGAAAGGTAGTATAACTTATACTTATGATACAGGTGGTCGTATTGCAACAAAGGTGCTAGCTGGTTCAACAACTGCTGATGCAACTAATATGACTGCTACATATACTTATCACCCAACTTTTAAATGGATAACTAATCTAAGTATAGTTAATTCAATTGATGGAAATAGCAGTTATGATTATGGTTATGATACAGATACTAAGCAAGTAAATCAAACTGTAGAAAAATTATTTAATTTAGGAAGTTCAACTCCAGTTGCAACTTTCACAAAATCTGTTACGTTTGATACTTTTGGTAGAATTGATACTGAAACTTCTAGTGCAGATAGTTATGGTAAAACGAGCTCAAAAACGATTAAACATACATATAAAAATGGTGCTGAGTGGCAACTTTTAGATGGTACAACTGTAATTTCACAAGCAAATACAGTTAATAGCAGAGGTCAATTACTTACTGCTCAATTAGGAAATGGAATTACTATTGCTAATACCTACGATTCTTATGGTTATTTATCTCAACAAAAACACGATTTAGGAGCTACAAATATGATGACTTTAAGTAATCAATTTGAGCCTATATTAGGAAATTTAACTACTCGTAGTAATAGCTTATTTGATACTAGAGAAAAATTTGAATATGACAATTTAGATCGATTAATTAAATGGGATGGCAGTGCTACTTCAATTTTAAATTTACCTTTCAATACAACAACTGATGGGTTTACATTTACAAGTACTGCTGTTAATGGTTCAGTTACAAATTCATCGGGGACTTTAAAAGTCAATTTAAAAAATGCTGGAGACCCTGATTTCCCAATTGCAGTTCAACGTATTTTACCATCAACAATTATTTCAGGTGATAAAATTAGATTTAAAGCAACAATTACCAACAAAGTTGCTACAGGGGCATTAGTTAAAGCAATTATGGCTGAACAAGATCCTTTAGATAGTGCAAATTATATAGAATATGAAATTGGAACCATTGAAAATGGATTATTTGATGTAGATTATACAGTTAGTGATTTTACTACAAATCCAATACTGAAATTTAAATTTATTGTTGTTAGTACGGGTGCCTCAAATGGTGGTGGGCCAATTATTCCAACTACTACTTTTTATGTAGATAACTTTAAAGTTGATAAAATTGCACAATTCACTCAAAATTATGACAATAGAGGGCGTATTACAGATAATAATATAGGAACATACAAATATGAAATAACTAATAAACCTTACCAAAATAGTAAAGTAAAATTAACACCGCAGGGTCAAACTTATTTTACTTCGCCTAATAATAATTTAGATGTGAAGTATAACATGTTTGCTTCTCCCTATAAAATTGCAATGGTAGGTAAAGATAATATTGATTTATCTTATAATATATTAGAACAAAGAAGTATTATGTATTGGGGAAATACCAATACTGATAAAACGCAAAGACCTTTCCGTCGCTACTATAGTGCAGATGGAAGCATGGAAGTTACTGCAAATTTCACAAGTGGTAGTTATGTTACACCAAGTAGCGTAGAAATTATTACATTTGTAGATGGAACAGCATATGATGCAGCAATTGTAGTTAAAAATACTTATACAGGTACTGCAACTACACCGACTGGTGGTTTGTTTTACTTACATAGGGATTATCAAGGAAGTATTGTAGCTATATCTAATACTACTGGTGCTTTGGTTGAAAAGCGACAGTTTGATCCATGGGGTGCTATTGTAAAAGTACAAAATGGTGCGGGTACTAATTTAACAAAATTAACGTTCTTTGATAGAGGTTATACCGGACACGAACATTTAGAAAGTGTAGGATTAATAAACATGAATGGTCGTGTGTACGACCCTGTGTTACATCGCTTTTTACAAGCCGATAGTATGGTGCAAGAGCCGTACAATACTCAAAATTATAATCGTTATGGTTATTGCTTAAATAATCCACTAAAATATACAGATGTTAGTGGTGAAGATTTTGGCTTAACTTTAGCAATTTCTGTGGGTGTAGCCTTAGCTGTTTATTTTGGAGATGCCATTATTAATGACAAACCAATAACCTTTAGAGGTTTAGCTACCACAGTAGTTGTAACGGCTGTTAGTGCAGGTTTTTCTTATGGTATTGGTACAGCAGCTACACAAATAAATAATTTCTTTGTTAGGGCCTCTGCTCAAGCTTTAGCACATGGAATAACACAAGGTGGTATGACTGCTTTACAAGGAGGGAAATTTTGGAGTGGTTTTGCAGCAGGTGCTGTGAGTAGCATTATGAGTAGTATATGGCAAGGTGGTAATAATACTACAAAAATTGATGGAGTTAGATATAATGTAGCAGGAACTGGTATGAAAGGTCTAGGAGCTGGTTTTGTAAACAAAACTGTAGGTACAATGTTTTTTGGTACAATTAGTGGAGGTGCTGCTGCTTCCGTTAGCGGTGGTAATTTTTGGCAAGGTGCTGTAAGTGGTTTAATTGTTAGTGGATTAAATCATTCGATGCATCAGATTCAAGAACGTAATATAATTAATGAAAAAATAGAAGCTGCTGGATACAATCCTAACGATGCTCAAAATATGACTCCCGAAGAAACGAAAGTTTTTGCAGAGAAAGTTTTTGGAGATGATTATGTTAATGCAGGGAATCCAAATTTTGATTATGATGCAAGTTTGGGAGCAAATGGACAAGTTCAAATAAGAAATGGAGTTTTTACTGGCAAAATTATGTTAGCAAGTTATTTAAAAGGTACTTTTTATAAATATATAGGAGGGGTTATTGGACATGAATTACAACATGCAATAGATTACAATTCAGGCAATCTTAGTTCATGGCAGACACAATATAATAATAAGGATATTGTTAAAGCATTGACTGAAAACAATGCTTATAATTGGGAACTTAAAAATGGTTCAATGTTATATAATGCTGGTCAGCACCAATATTACCAAAATATACTCAAATTAAATAATATAAAATTTTAATATTTTTAAAATGAAGAATTTAATAGTTATATCATTTTTCGTTTTTACTTTTTTTTCTTGTAAAACAAGTAAAACAATAGATAATGAAGACATTAAGGTAACTTTTGTTAACTCAAAAAACAATCATTATAATGTTAAAATTAAGAATAATACAAAAAATGTTGTAGTAATATTAGATGTTTTTTCTGAAAATAAAATACGAGATATAAACTTTTTTTTGCCGCTAAAAAACAGAATGTTAAATGAAAAATTAAAGTTAGATAATGTCGACATACTAGAAGATAAAGACATTTATGCATATACTTCTGTAGAAAATATTACTAAATATGACACCATTGAAAAGTTTGTAGCTAAAGATTGGAAAAATAAAACATTAAACTATCAAGACTTTATATTTATTTTACCAAATGAAACAAAAGAATTTGAATATATTTATGAAAAAGTAAAAACATATTATTCTGCTTACAAAGAGTATAGTTTAAGTGAAGGTAAAAAGTATAAATTTCAGATTATTTATAAAATTGATAAAGAAGAAATATTTAAAAAGTGTACTGAGGAATTAAAATTATTAATTCAAGCTAATAATTTTAACTTGTACGATAAAGAGATTTTATCAAATTACATAAATTATACTTACAATGAAAAAAAAGGATTATTAAGTAGTATAAAAAAAAGAAAAAGATATTGGTATACAAATGAATAAAGAATAAATGCAACTTTTGGCAAGGTGCTGTAATTAGAATCATAGTTATTGGGCTCAATCATTTAATAGATCATATAACTTTTGAAAAAAAGAAGCTTACTTATAATGATATCAAAAAATCAAAATAAAAACTATATTTGAAATCCAACTTATATAGTTGATGAAGATTTATACAATCAAATAGTTGGAGAATTAGATAAGATAAATAGTATTATTATACTTTGAATTCTTATCCAAATGATGATGCTTCTTTAAACACTGGTGCGACTAGATTATAAATATTTTAAACAAAAACAAATGAAAAAACTAATTTTATCAGTAGCTTTTTTAGCTACAATGACAATGGGCCAAGCTCAAGAAAATGAAAAAACAAACAACCAAGTAACTTTTGGTGTAAAAGGAGGTGTCAATATTTCATCTGCTGTATTTGATGATAGTGTTCAAGATATTGTATCTAGTGTATCTAGTGTAGTAGGTGCAAATTTAGGAATGTTTACCAATATTCCTTTAGGTAAAAAGTTTGCTTTTCAACCTGAGGTTTTATTTTCAATGCAAGGTTTTAACTATGTTTTTTATCAAGGTAATTATACTGCGGATGTAAAAACTAAATTAAATTATATTAATATTCCTTTAAATTTTCAATTCAATGTAATTGATAAAGTATATGTTGAAGCTGGTCCTCAGTTTGATTTTTTAGTTGGTGCTAAAGGCGATTATACATCTAAGGATAATTATTCAAATAGCGTTACTACTGTAAACGATAGAGATCTAAAAGATAATTATAAAGCATTAGTATTTGGTGTGAATTTTGGAGCAGGTTATAAAATTAACGATAATATTTCTGCTAATGTAAGATATTGCTTAGGACTTTCTCCTGCAAATGAGGGTAATACAATTACTTCAAAAAATAGAGTTTTACAAATTGGTGTAGGTTATAGTTTCTAAAATTATTAACAGTTTATTTTTGTGAAAAATTTTTCACTATATCATTTTTTTATACTATTTAGTATATTGGCTTTTCCGCAAGGAGAAGCCAATATTTGGTATTTTGGAGAAAACGCAGGTTTAGATTTTAGTAGTGGTAGTCCAGTAGCATTAACTAATGGGCAAATTAACACCATAGAAGGTTGCGCTGTTTTGTCTAATAATCTTGGACAACTTCTTTTTTACACAGATGGTATTACAGTTTATAATAAAAACCATCAAATAATGGTAAATGGGACAGGTTTAATGGGTGATCCTTCAAGTACACATTCTGCAACTATAGTACCTATGCCTGGTAATGTAAATTTATTTTATGTTTTTACTTTGGATGCTTTTGGTCATTCTAATGGTTTTAGATATTCTATAGTAGATATTTCTTTAGATGGTGGAAATGGAGCAGTTACATCACAAAAAAATATTCCAATTTATGCTCCTTCTAGTGAAAAAATAGCTGTTATAAAACATGCTAATGACATAGATTATTGGGTAGTAACTTTAGGGTATCCTGGCAATACATTTTATGCTCATTTGTTAACCCCTTCGGGTTTGTCAGTACTGCCAATTTCTTCAACTTTAGGTTTTTTTGTCACAAATTCTGATGAAAACAATGTAATTGGGCAAATGAAAATTTCTCCATCAGGTAATAAAATTGCTGTTGCACATAGTAATAATAAAAAAATTGAATTATTTGATTTTAATAATAGTACAGGAGTAATTTCTAATCAAGTAGTTTTGCATACTGGTGGTTCTTCAAGTATTACCGAAAATGTTTATGGCTTAGAGTTTTCTCCAAATGGTGAAGTATTATATGCTGGAAAAGTATTTCAACAAAAAATATTGCAGTATGATTTAACAACAACAAATATTGCAGCCTCTGAAACCGAAATTCCTATAAATGCAACTATTGATGCACTTCAATTGGGTCCAGATGGAAAAATATATATTGCCACATCAACATTTTATCTTTCTAGTATTGATAATCCAAACAATTTAGGTTTAGCTTGTAACTTACAAGAAAATTCTGTTTATCTAAATGGTAAAAAATGTAACTCAGGTTTACCAACTTTTAGTCAATCATTTTTCTACGCTCCAGCTATCCAACTAAATAACTCTTGTGAGGGCGATGTTGTGAATTTTAATTTTAGTACTAGCCAAACTATTTTAAGTGCAAACTGGAATTTTGGCGACGGTAACACTTCTAATGCGATTAGTCCAACTCATACTTATACGAATTCAGGTACATTTCCTGTATCTGTGACAATTACCACTCCGAGTGGAACAGGAAGCAATAATAGAAATATTACTATTTATCCAAGACCAATTTTAACAAATAGTATTGTTACTTTAAAACAATGTGATGATAATAACGATGGCTTTAGTGCTTTCAATTTAAAAGAAGCAGAAAATTCATTTGTAACTAGCACAACAGATTTAACTTTTACTTATTTTGAAGACCCAACTGATGCCCAAGATAACAATACCATTGCAAGTATAACAAATCCAACAGCATATACCA
>JACCDZ010590726.1_pt1 | contig 10843 bp, 10 predicted proteins | sample 7449551 | NCBI WGS metagenome assembly JACCDZ01 (sample SAMN15323452, study PRJNA562643) | freshwater metagenome | isolation source: river surface water | place: USA:Blue River Watershed | collected 2017-08-18
CACGCCGTTCACGGCGCGATGATCGTAGGACAACGTGATCGGCAGCATCTGCCTCGGCACCAATTGTCCGTTCATGTACACCGGCTTGACCTGAGTCTTGGAAACGCCGAGGATCGCGACTTCCGGCGCATTCACGATGGGAATGAAACCCGTGCCGCCAAGGGCCCCGAGACTGGAGATCGTGAAGCAGGCGCCCTGCATGTCGTCCTTGGTCAGACGACGCTGCTTGGCCTTGTCACTCATGACTGCCACTTCTGCCGCCAACTCCCACAGCGACTTCTTGTCGACATTGCGAATCACCGGCACCACCAGCCCGGCCTCAGTCGCCACGGCCACGCCGATGTTGATGTATTGCTTCTGAATCAGATATTCGCCAGAGGAATGCAGAGAGACATTGAACTGCTTGTACTCCTGCAGCGCTTTCGCACAAGCCTTCAGCAGGAACGGCAGGAAGGTCAGCTTGACGCCCTTCTTGTCAGCCTCGGCTTTCAACTCGTTCCGGAAAATTTCCAGCTCGGTAATGTCGGCCTCATTGAACTGGGCGACCTGCGGTACGGTTGACCAATTGCGCTGCATGTTGGCAGCGGTCACCTTGTGCAGCTTGCTCATGGGCACCTGGGTAATTGGCCCGAACTGGCTGAAGTCGATATCCGGCACAGCAGAGACAGCAGCAGCCAAGCCAATCGGCGCTGCCGGAGCCTGCAACCGAGTCTTCACGAAGCTGTGCAGGTCTTCTTTCTGAATACGTCCCTTCGCGCCGGTGCCAGTGACCTGTGCCAGTTCGACACCCAGCTCGCGCGCCAGCTTGCGGACAGCAGGACCCGCGTAGACATCAGCCTTCTCGGCCGCTGGGGCTGCTGAGGTAGTTGCTGAGGGAGCTGCGACAGGAGCAGGCGGCACCTCGGCCTTCAGCGCAGCGGGGGCAGCTGCTGGAGCGGCTTGCACGGCAGGAGCTGGCGCTGCCACGGGTGCGGGCGCAGGAGCGACGCCACCGGCAACTTCCAGTTCCAGAATGACAGACCCCTTGGAGACCTTGTCACCCACTTTGATCTTGAGAGCTTTCACCACGCCACCTTTCGGTGTCGGCACTTCCATTGCGGCCTTGTCGGACTCCAGCGTTATCAGCGAGTCCTCAGCCTTGACGGTATCCCCCACTTTGACATGTATCTCGATCACTTCGACATCGCTGTCGCCACCCAGATCGGGGACGGAAATTATCTCCACGCCGCCAGCCACCGGGGCACTTGCCTGTGGCGCCGCCGGTGCTGGTGCCGCAACTGGTGCTGCTGGCGCAGGCGCAGGTGCTGGTGCCGCAGACGGGGCTGAAGCAGCTTGCGGCGCTTGCACGGCAGCGGAACCGCCTTCCACTTCGAGCATCAAAATCTCGTCACCTTCGGAGACCTGATCCCCCAGCTTGATGCTCACACTCTTGACGATGCCGCTCTTAGGTGACGGAATCTCCATCGCCGCCTTGTCGCTCTCCAGCACCATGATGGAATCATTTTCCTTGATGGCCTGGCCAGGCTTCACCAGAAGCTCGATGACCTCGACGTCCTTCGAATCACCGAGATTCGGTACTTTTATGCTTTCAACTGCCACTGATCATTGCTCCTGAATTTTTTCTGTCTCGTTTATACGGTCAACGGATCCACTTTGTCCTGATTGATGCCCATCGCCTTCATGGCTTTGGCGATCGTCTCGGCAGTCACAATTCCGCGTGCCTTCAGTTCTGTCAGCGCGGCCAACATCACGAAGTGGCGATTCACCTCGAAGAAATGGCGAAGATTCTCGCGGGTATCACTGCGACCGAAGCCATCAGTGCCCAGCACACGGTACGTGTCCGGCACGAACTCGCGAATCTGATCCGCGTGCACCTTCATGTAGTCGGTGGAGGCGATTACCGGACCGCTCACGCCAGACAGGCACTTGGTGACATAGCTCACTTTTTCTTTCTTGGTGGGGTGCATCATGTTCCAGCGTGAAGTGGCCATGCCGTCTTTACGCAGTTCGTTGAAGCTGGTCACGCTCCAGACATCCACGGCCACTTTGTAGTCGTCACGCAGAATCTGTGCCGCTGCCCTGACTTCGCGCAGAATGGTACCGCTTCCAAGCAGCCGGATGCGCTGATCGGTCAGCGCTTTGCCCTGCACTTTATACTCTTTGGCGCCGCCGTCTTCCAGCAGGTACATGCCCTTGATGATGCCCGCTTCCGCCCCTGCCGGCATATCCGGATGGGTGTAGTTCTCGTTCATCGTGGTGATGTAGTAGTAAACGGATTCCTTCTCCTGATACATCCTGCGCAGGCCGTCCTGGATGATCACCGCCAGCTCATAGGAGTAGGTTGGGTCGTAGGTCACGCAATTGGGAATGGTCGATGCCAGCAGGTGGCTATGGCCATCCTGGTGCTGCAAACCTTCGCCATTGAGCGTCGTTCTGCCGGCAGTAGCACCGATGAGGAAGCCACGCGCCTGAGAATCGCCAGCGGCCCAGGCCAGATCACCGATACGCTGGAATCCGAACATGGAGTAGTAAATGTAGAACGGAATCAACGGATAATCGTTGACGCTGTAGGACGTGGCGGCAGCCAGCCAGGCAGAGAATGCACCGGCTTCACTGATCCCCTCCTCCAGCATCTGTCCCTTGGTGTCTTCGCGGTAGTACATCACCTGATTGGAGTCCATCGGCTCATAGAGCTGACCCACGGAGGAGTAGATACCGACCTGACGGAACATGCCTTCCATACCAAAGGTACGTGCTTCGTCCGGAACGATCGGCACAATACGCTGACCAATTTCCTTGTCCTTGCACAGCGCCGAAATGATGCGCACGAATGCCATCGTCGTGGAGATCTCGCGATCCTTGGTGCTTTGCATCTGCGCGGCGAACGCGCTCAGATCAGGAACCTGCAGCGTCTGGGCTTCAACACGACGCTTAGGCACGGGGCCGCCAAGCGCTTCCCGACGTTTACGCATGTAGCGTATTTCCAGACTGTCCTCGGCCGGACGGTAGTAAGGCACTGACTCCAGCTGATCATCCGGAATTGGAATATTGAAACGATCACGGAAACTCTTCAGACCTTCGATATCGAGCTTCTTGACCGAATGGGTCACATTCTGCGCTTCTGCCGAGGCACCGAAGGCATAGCCCTTCACGGTCTTCGCCAGAATCACAGTCGGCTTGCCGTTGGATTTGACCGCCTGTGCATAGGCCGCGTAGACCTTGAACGGGTCATGGCCGCCACGGTTGAGGTTCATGATGTCGTCATCGGTCAGATGCTCGACCATCTTCAGCAACTCCGGGCTCTTGCCGAAGAAATGCTCTCGGGTGTAGGCGCCGCCACGGCCCCAGTAGTTGATGTATTCGCCATCCACCACTTCGTCCATGCGCTGTTGCAGGAGACCGTCTTTGTCGGCCGCCAGCAGAGCGTCCCAGTGACGCCCCCAGACTACTTTGATCACATTCCAACCGGCGCCACGGAAGATGCCTTCGAGTTCGTTGATGATTTTGCCATTGCCGCGCACCGGACCGTCCAGACGCTGCAGGTTGCAGTTGATCACGAAGATCAGGTTGTCGAGCTTCTCGCGTCCGGCCTTGCCGATGGCGCCCAGTGATTCCGGCTCGTCGGTCTCGCCGTCACCCAGGAAGGCCCACACCTTGCGATCGCTGTTGTCCATCAAGCCACGGCTGGTCAGATACTTCATGACGTGCGCCTGATAGATCGCCGCGATAGGGCCAAGACCCATGGACACGGTAGGGAACTGCCAGTAGTCGGGCATCAGCCAGGGGTGTGGGTAGGAGGACAGACCATTGCCATTGACCTCCTGACGGAAATTGTCGAGCTGCTCGGCACTCAAACGCCCTTCCACGAAGGAGCGTGAATAAATGCCGGGGGATGAGTGGCCCTGAAAGTAGATCAGGTCGCCGCCATGGCCTTCACTTGCACCACGGAAGAAGTAGTTGAAGCCTACATCGTACAGCGTCGCCGCAGAGGAGAACGTGGAGATGTGGCCGCCCAGATCAGCGCCGGGCTTCTTGCCGGCGCGCATTACCATCGCCAGCGCGTTCCAGCGAATGATGCCGCGGATCTGGCGCTCCATGAACATGTCGCCAGGCATCTTCTCTTCTTCGCGGGTCGGGATGGTGTTGCGGTACGGCGTGTTGACTGTTGCATAAGGCAGTGACTGCGTGCGCGTGGCTTCCTCTGCCAATCTGCCCAGCAGGAAATGCGCGCGTTCGGCGCCTTCCTCGTCGATGACTGAGCCCAGAGCATCAAGCCATTCTTTGGTTTCGACGGGATTGGTATCTTCTTTGTGGTGGCTCATATGCTAAGACTCTCGTTTTATTCTTTGCCCAAGAGGGCTTCGGGTATTCAAAACGGCCGCCATGGGCAATACCGCTTTTGTAAATAATTTACATTGTGACCGGATTTTACCTGACTTCAAAGCCCGTTTTCAATGTCGCAAATTGTCCTTATGTAGTTAAACTACAAAACCGCTCAGCTATCGATTCCGTACAGCGCGAGTAATGCCAACGCACTCACCCAGATGACCTGACTGCGGTGCAGAAGCGCCAGCAGCGCCTCAATCTGCTGGCTTGCATAAGGCCCGAAAGCCGCCTCATCCAGCGTACTTTCGGCGTCGATCAGAACCGTCGTGGCCTCGCCGGCAGCACCAGCTTCTTCCCGCACCAGCAGGGTTCGCGGTGCCGCTCCCAATGCCGCCAGCGCACAGGCGTACACCACGCTCACCGCACTGCGATCCAGATCGAACAGCACCGCTCGCAGCCTTGCAAACCCAGCGACGAAATCACCTGCCAGAGAGAAGGTCAGGCCGAGTAACCGCGCTGGCACCCACTCCAGCAGATAGACCAGCCGCAGCACAAGTTCGCTGTCTGCAGCCACCGAATGTGGGGATACCCGGCTGCGATACAGAAAGCCGAGGTGATAGAACAGAGCGCCGACCGGACCCAGCAGCAGGTACCAGAAGAGCACGGCAAACAACCTCTCGAAAAAGCTGGAGAGCAGGAATCGACAGAACTCCTCGTGCAGCCTGCTGCGATCGTCACAGTTGTCGAGAGCAACCTGGTGCCAGCGCTCCTGCAGGAGCAAAAAAGCGGACTCATAGTCACCCCGACGCCAGCTGTCCAGGTAGCGGGCAGTCAGGCCGTTGACGTTCACATGATCGAACAGTGCCAGCAGTACGGCGACGTGTATGAGCAGGGTCATCAAACCGAGCGCCACACCGTCGATCAGCAAGAGCACAATCCCCAGGGCGAGCGTGGGCAGCGCGAGGACCAGCAGAGGATAGAGCCAGCCGCTCTGCGCAAGATGCTCCGGCAAACCGCCGATGCGCTGTGCCAGCCAGCTCTGGAACTTCACAAACCATTTGTCATTGAGAATGTCGCGGTCTCGGGTCCAGTAATGATTGATGCCCAGAGCCAGCAATATGACCAGAAATTTCATGCAGTTAACTCCCCCAAGGCACACCGGGAGCGGTAGTGCTGCCAATCAAAACAGGGACCGGGATCGGTCTTGCGATCCGGTGCGATATCACTGTGCCCGACAATTCGCGCTGGCGTAATGTGCGGATACGCAAGCCGCAGCAAAGCTGTCACCCGCACCAGCTGATCGTATTGGGCAGGGGTGAAGGGCTCGAAGTCAGTGCCCTCCAATTCAATACCTATTGAGTACTCATTACAATTGTCGCGCCCACAAAAACAGGAGGCACCCGCGTGCCATGCCTTCATGTTGAATGGAACGTACTGGGTGACGGCGCCATGACGGTCTATCAGCAAATGCGCCGAGACGCGCAGATGGGCAATCTCAGCGAAGTAACTGTGCTGCAGTGGATCCAGCCGATTGCAGAACAGCTCATCAATGTGCCCGCCGCCGAACTCTCCCGGTGGCAGACTGATATTGTGAATCACCAGCAGGTCAATCGGCACGCCCTCCGGACGCTCGCTGCAATTGGGCGAAGCGATCTGGCGGGCGAAACTAAGACGATGGTCGATGATCAAGATGGTCTCCGATGACCGGGCAGATGCGGGCTGATTCTATCCGGGCCCCGCCCGGCAATCCATGACCACGTGACGACGGACCCGCACTTAACTACCAATCACCTGGCCGATGGGACATAATTTCCCGCATCGAAACACCGAGCAGTCCAGCCAGACACAGGCCACATGAGTCAATCAGAGCAACCTCACCCCACCAGACCCATCGGCCTCTCCATGCTGATCATCAGTTGTGTACTGGGATTGGGACTGCTGACCCTGTTCTTCGATAATGCACTGGAGAGGCGCGAGAACCCCAACCAGAATCCCATCAGCACCACCGGCAACGATGGCAGTGTCCAGGTCGAGTTACGCAGAAACCCGCAGGGACACTATGTCGCCAGCGGCTTCGTCAATGAAGCTCGGGCCGTGTTTCTGCTGGACACCGGCGCGACCGACGTCGTGCTGCCAGAAGAACTGGCGCTGACAGCCGGACTCCAACGCGGTGCCCCGACGCGAGCCAGCACGGCCAATGGTGACGTGGTCGTGTACTCCGCCACTATTGGCGAATTGCAGATTGGCGGGATTTTGCTTACCGACGTGCGTGCCAGCATCAATCCGGCGATGACCGGCAATACAGTACTTCTAGGCATGAGCGCGCTGCGTCATGTTGAATTCACCCAGCGTGGCGATCAGCTGACGCTGCGCTACATCCCCTGAGCAGTCTCACGAGGAAGCATTCCGCCATGAACGATATTCCACCTCTCCCCGCAGACCTGTCGGTGACAGTCACCAATGCCTTGCGCGAGGACGTTGGCAGCGGCGACATTACGGCCCAGTTGATCACCGAGACTGCGATGGCGACCGCTCAAATTCTGAGCCGCGAACGGGCCGTGTTGTGCGGGACGCCATGGGTCAATGAAGTATTGCGACAAGTGGACCCCACGCTGCAGATCACCTGGCATGCGCGGGACGGCGACACTGTCGAACCAAATCAGCGCTTGGCCACACTGCGCGGCAGTGCCAGACACCTGCTGACAGCAGAACGTTGCGCGCTCAACTTTTTGCAGACGCTATCGGGGACAGCCACTTCCAGTCGCCACTACGCCAGCCTTGTCGCCCACACGCAAGTGCGCCTCCTGGACACCCGCAAGACTCTGCCGGGACTGCGCACGGCGCAGAAATACGCGGTCGTGATCGGCGGCTGCCACAACCACCGCATGGGACTCTATGACGCCTTCCTCATCAAGGAGAATCACATTCACGCCTGCGGCTCCATTACGGCTGCCGTCGGACGGGCCCGCGCTCTGCATCCGGACAAACCCGTGGAAGTCGAAGTGGAGACACTGGCTCAGTTACGGGAGGCTCTGACCACGGACGCTCAGACCATCATGCTGGACAATTTTGAATTGAATGCCATGCGCGAGGCCGTCATGATCACAGGCGGTCGCGCCCGGCTTGAGGCGTCCGGCGGCATCAATCTGACCACGCTGGCGGCGATTGCCGAGACTGGAGTGGATTACATTTCCATCGGCGCGCTCACGAAGGATTGCAAGGCAGTTGACCTGTCGATGCTGTTCGACTAAAAGCACAACTGCACCTCCCAGCATTAGCGGCAACAGATCAGGAGACAGAATGAAAACCTCTGTTTACACAGCTGAAAGACAAACCGCGCGCCTCACCCCCACACTCTGGCACTGGTTTGTACTCCTGTTTCTCTCGACCATGAGCAGCCTGAGCTTCGGCCACCCAGGGCAACTCGATGAAAATGGCGGGCACTATGATGGTCAGTCTTATCACTGCCACATGCCTGGATGTGAAGAGCCGGACTCGTTCATGCGCACCGGGCCGGACAGCTTTTTCTTCGACCCGGAGAGTCGGGATAAATTTTTCAACAGCGTGGACTGGGCTTACGATCTCGACTTCGACGGCGACTGTCAGGTGACCCGTCATGAAATTCTTGTAGCGACCAGTCGCAGCGAGGTGCGCTTCACGAATCCACGCAACTGTGAGGTGCGGACGGGCGAATGGTTCGACGAGTACACTGGCGAGACCTTCACTGTTGCCGCACAAATCGATCTGGATCACGTCATCCCGTTGCGCTATGCCCACAACCAGGGTGGCGACGCCTGGCCCCCGGAAAAGAAGATTGCTTTCGCGAACGACCCCGCCAATCTGATTCTTACGGAGCGCAGTGAATTACGCAAAAAGGGCGATCGTGGCCCCAGCCGCTACCTGCCCAGAGAGGAGTATCAGTGCGACTACGCCCGTCAGTGGCTGGCAATTGCGGAGAAATATGAACTGCGGCTGGCGAATCAGGATCGCAATCGCATTACGGTACTGCTGCGCGAGTGCGGCGTTGACTGAGAGAACTTAGAGAGAGGGGAGCGATCAGGCCGGGCTCCTGGGAGCCCGGCCTGATCAGATTTACGGGGCGACTTCCAAGGAGATGTCATCCATCATACCGCTGGCGTACTGCAGGCGGGTGTCCCCGGCCGGGAAACCAACCATCTCAAAAATATAAGCAAACGCGTCTTCGTATTCCGTTTCCAGCAAAGCACCCGGCTTGTCGGCGGGCATTGCGCTCATCACTTGCTCGAACAGATAGGTCAGAGGCTGGCCGCGCCAGGTCTGCAGTACTGTCTTGTAGTAATCGGCGTTGTGGCAGCTTGAACAGTTCTGGGTAAACACTGCTTTGCCGGTTTCAGCCTGTTCCTTTGTGTATACCCCTGCACCAAGGGAGGTCGGTGCAGCACCAGCGTCGGCGCAAGCAGCACTGGCCAGAACAACTGTCATCATTGTCGCGATCGAGAGTCTTACATTTTTCATATCCGATTACTCCGGCACATGCAGTGCAACTGATTCACTTTCTGACGGTTCCCATAGTATCAGCAGTGGCTGAACGAAACCTGAACACGATAAACAAGACGCCTTATATGCCCCGGAACCCCCGAACCACGGCCCTGTCCGCCATGCCACCCGTCTGCGTAAAAGCGCGCTACCATAAACCACCTATGTGCATTAATCAAGCCGCGACAACCCGGACGAATCAGAGTTCACCGGTCTTGTAAGGCGCGCTCACAGTGCCAAGCAAGTGACCGGCAATGTCAAACACCAGCACGATGTTGCGATACCGCGAGGTCAGCGCCAGATAGTAATTATCCTCCCGCGCGGTTGCCGTGCTATCCAGCAATTCCTCCAGTTCCGCCTTCATATCGGCATTGGCCGCGATGATTTCCTCAATATCCAAGGAAGACCTGACGACGGTCGAAAAATTGTCAGACAGCGGGCGATAAAGCCAGGTTTGTTCGTGCGGAGGAATGCGATCCTCATTTACCGCCCGTGCGAAGCGTTCAAAATCCTCGCCCTCTTCCGGACGCTCGGCATAAACCAGCACGGGTTGCTCCCCGCCAAATGCATCGAGCAGCTCCAGATCCAGTCCCTGGCTCGTGATGGCGAGAGCCGGGACTGTGTAGAAGCTGCTGTCAAGGAATACGACCGCTACAGGGCGTTGCTCATAGACCGCCTTGATCCCCCAAGCCAGCGCGCTGAATTGCACCAGCACAACCAGGCCGATATCGAGCATAAGTTCCCGGCGCGATTTCCCGGGCGTGACGAGGATAAAGGTCATCAGCGGCCCCAGCACCAGATCGACGGCGGCGACCAGTCGCAACCCTTGCCAGCCTCCAGATGCCGAGAAATACGGACTCGGATACCAGGACAAAAGCAGGATTCCGACAAATGCGAGAAAAATGATGAGACTGGCAGCAAAATGGAAGGCGGTAGCCGCGAAGCGCTTGCTCATGAAAGGTTAATCCGGGGGAAACTTTCGCAATAAACGAGCAGTCGGTCTGCTCAACAAAGTCCCACGTCGACGCAGGTGCCACCTTCGGTCCATTGCACTGGTGGCGTCAATGATGGCGTCAGCGTGTAAGTGTGGTTATCCACATCAGCGGTGCCGGTCGCCGTGATCACGCCCTCATCCACTGACGCTGACGCGAGCCAGCCGCTGGCCCCCAGCGCAGGAGGAATTCCATTGGTACCAGAGTCGGCACCGGCCAATGCGGTAATGCGTCCGCTTTGAATTGCAAGCCCAAGCGCAGTCTTGAATGGAGTGGTTGCCAGAATGACCTCACTGAAGCGCGCACGCTGGGTGTAGGTCTGATAAGCGGGCATCGCAACGGCTGCCAGAACGCCAATGATCGCCACAACGATCATGAGTTCGATCAACGTGAATCCGGAGTGTCGACTGTGGGAATACATACACGGAGTCTCCTGACGCTTATTGCGGGGATGGTGCTGAGTGTAGTCTGAAATACAGCGTTTGAAGGGCAGATGACGACAGCTGGATCTTGAAAAGCGCTCTGGCAGAGCGACTGCCATGCCAGACCGCCGTTGGCTATTAGCAGACGCCGGCAGCCAGACAGGTACCAGTAGTGGTCCACTGAATGGGAGCAGTAATGCCGCCAGGAGTCAGGATGTAGGTGTATGCTGTGCCGCCGAACGAAGCCGCAAGACCAGTCGCGGTAATCACGCCATCAGCCACTGTCACAGAAGATACGTCACCGCTGGCGCCAGCGTTGGCTGGAATACCGTTGGAACCGCCATCGGCATCAGCCAATGCGGTAAGACGACCAGTCTGGGCTGCTACTTCAAACGCACTCTTGTAAGGAGTTGTCGCCAGCACCACTTCAGAGAAGGCTGCGCGCTGCGTGTAAGTCTGGTATGCAGGCAGGGCCACGGCGGCCAGGATGCCGATGATCGCAACCACGATCATCAATTCGATCAGGGTGAAGCCCTGTTGTTTCTGTGCTGTCATCTTCATGGATATTCTCCTTGGTTTTCAAAAGGG
>JACCDZ010251458.1_pt1 | contig 10839 bp, 12 predicted proteins | sample 7449551 | NCBI WGS metagenome assembly JACCDZ01 (sample SAMN15323452, study PRJNA562643) | freshwater metagenome | isolation source: river surface water | place: USA:Blue River Watershed | collected 2017-08-18
AAGAAAAAGGGCCAAAGATCATCGCTGATTTCTTTGGCCCAATTCTTATATCTTAATCCTAATTTTTATTAACAACCAGTCACTTTTTTATGAATGTTTGAAAGATTGAAAGCACCTTTGTGCCAATCCATATTGTACCATTTTAGACCTTTTTGAATTTCTTCCATGGCCGCAAATTTTTTCTCGTTTAAGTTTGTTGGGTTTAATCCCTTTGAAGCAAAAGCAAACGTCCAGAAAACTCCTGGATAAATCAGCATTGGACCTGTGAATGATTTAACTACTGGGTAAACTGATCTTAAATTATCGTAGAACCCTTTAATTCCGTATTCGTCGTATAATGGATTTTCAGTTTGGGCCATCATGATTCCATTTTCAGTTAAAGCTTCATTAACGTGGTTATAGAATTCTTTTGTGAATAATCCCGCTGCAAAATCCTCAGGGTCTGTAGAGTCGATGATGATGATATCAAAATAGTTTTTGCGAGATTTGATGTATTCAACACCATCTTGGGCAAGAACTTGTACTCTTGGATCAGTTAGTCCTGAAGTACAATCTGGGAAGAATTCTTTTGAAACTTCCACAACTCTTTCATCAATTTCCACTAAGTGAATTTCTTCTAAATCCTTGTGTTTTACGAATTCTCTTACGATTCCTCCGTCTCCCCCACCGATAATTAGTGCTCTTTTTGGATTTGGGTGAACCATTGTTGGAATATGTCCCATTACTTCGTGGTAAACGAATTCGTCATGGTCTGAAACCATTGTTTTTCCATCAAGAAGAAGTAAACGGCCAATCCCGTAAGTGTCTAAAACATCAATTTTTTGGTATTTTGAAACTTCTGAGTGTAAAACAGATTTTATTTTAAACGAAGTTGCTACATTCTTATGGTAATAACGCTCAGAGTACCATCCGTTCTCAATAAGTAAGCCATTTTTGTTGTTTTCCATAGTAGTGCACTCCTAATATCTATATGTTTCCAGATAATTCTTACCTGACGATTGATTTACATGTTGTCACAAAGCGTATTCTATGACACATAGATAGTTCGTGAAATTTAATTACGCAATACTTTTTTTAACTTAGGAATTATGTACTATGTTTGAATCTAAATTAGCTCCAGAGCAGCAAGTGAAGCTTTCTGGGTTTAATAATCTTACAAAGATTTTAAGTTTTAATCTTTATGATTTCTGCATTGCTCTAAATGAAGAGCAAAAAGCGGAATATGTTAACTATATTCATGAAAAATATAGTGCTAAAAAGATTGAAAAGATTGCGGAAAGAATTGTAGAAATTATCGAAGCGAACATTCTTGCTGTTTCTATCCAAGATTACGATCCAGTTGGAGCTTCAACAATGACTCTTATGTCAGATATCAAGGGCGGTGGTTCACCGATTCCTGAAATCAATGTTTCTGCTCACCTTGATAAATCTCACATCACTTCTCACACATATCCAGATGCTTCAGATCCTAACGGAATTTGTACATTCCGCGTAGATATCGACGTTGCGACTTGTGGAGAAATCATTCCTTTAAATGCAATTAACTACCTATTCGAATCATTCGAATGTGACGTAGTTTATGTGGATTATGTTGTTCGTGGTTATACAAGACTTGCTAACGGAAAGAAGATCTACAACGATCAAAAATTCAATTCGATTCAAGACTTCATTAAGCCATCAATCAGAGAGCAATTCCAATTTGCTTCTGATATCAACATGCCACAATCAAATATCTGGCAATCGAAGTTTATGGTAAAAGAGCTTCCTACGGAAAATTACCTGCTTCACCCAGAAGATAAGAATAATCCAGAAGTTCCAGCAAAGATGGAACTATTAAGAAAGGAAATGCTTGAAGTGTATCACATGATACATTAAGCCTCTTTCTTTCATACGAGTGCTCGGGCCATGACGACTAATATTTGGGGTTCTGATTCGACTGAATTTTTTTATGACTTAAATCCGGATGAAGTCTTAAAAGCGGTTGAAGTTTTGGGTTACAGAACAACTGGTAGAGTTATGGCCATGAACTCTATGGAAAACAGGGTTTATGAAGTTGAGATCGAATCAACATCAGACAATCCAAGCGACCATAGTGTGATCATCAAATTTTATCGCCCCGGACGCTGGTCAAAACAACAAATCCAAGAAGAACACGACTTTTTATTAGATCTGACAGAATTTGAAGTTCCTGTTGTTGCCCCTTTTCTTATTAACGATCAAACTATCTTCGAAAATGCAGATACAAAACTCTTCTACACTCTTTTTCCTAAAAGAGCAGGAAGAGCGCCTGATGAATTTACACTTGAGGAAATCGAACAAGTCGGAAGACTTCTGGGAAGACTTCACAATGTTGGCTCAATGAAAAAGGCCCAGCATCGTCTGGAGCTTACTCCTAAGATTTACTTAAAAAGTAACCTTGATTATTTACTAGATCATAAAATTATCCCAAGTCACTTGGAATTAATTTATAAAAATCTTTTAGAGCAGATTTATTCTCTGACAAAAAACTCTTTTGATAATGTTACAAAAATTCGCCTTCACGGCGATTGTCATCTTGGAAACATTTTAAAGCGTGGTGAATCTTTTCAGCTAATCGACTTTGATGACATGATTACAGGCCCTGCGATCCAAGATATGTGGTTACTGCTTCCTGGTAAGGATGAATATGCCGAAAACTTGCGTAGACACCTATTAGAGGGCTATACGCAAATGCGTGAGTTTAACTATGAAGAGTTAAAACTCACGGAAGTTTGTCGCACATTGCGTATGATTAATTATTCTGCATGGATTGCTAGACGTTTTGATGATCCTGCATTTAAAAATGCTTTTACATTTTTTGCTGATCCTAGTTATTGGGAAATTCAAATTAATGATCTTCGTGAGCAGGTCTATTTAATTCAACATGAGTAATTTAATCTGTTAATGTTCTTTACTGCTTTCAAAACATATCCAAAAAAAAATTTAAGTTTTCGGGGAAAAATCCTTTAAATATTAAGGAATTACATCCACGGGGAGATTTCATGAAAAGTAAAGTATCGTCATTTGTAGCAATTTTTTTCCTAATTACAGGATGTGGAAATAAAATAGACATCGTTTCTAATCATTTATTACCGAATGAACAAACCACACCTGAGATGGGGATTGGTTACCAACTTGATGCACCTCCCGCTGAACTAGCTTCCATCGGATTAACCGGCCTGGCAACAATGAGCGACAACTATCAAAAGGCAAGTATCACTCTTATTGAAAATTCGGGAAATGAAACCTATTATGTTCTTCCTGCCAATAGTATATATAATATAAATGATCCAAATGATGATTATCCTGAAACTAAATCTCTTGATTTTACATCTGGTATTAAAGGATTCGAATTTGAAATTGATCTACCTGAACAAACTCTTGACGGAGATAACAATAACTCAAATGATGGTACCTATCAACTTAGCGGAAATTTTTTCCCCTATTCCGATATAGAAATTCTTACAGGACAACTTAGAGTTACGGCCAACTCTGGTTCATACTATGTAAGCCTGGATTGGGGGGGACAAAATATTCTTGCTGAGTCATATTCATACTCTCAACTTCCTCAAAAAATAAGTTTTGAATTTAATTCCCAGACATCTACTTTTAAAGTCTATTTTGATGGCGTTAACAAAACTCTAACAAACAACAACTACACTCCAGAAAAGCTAGGGGTCGGTTTTTTATTAGGTCAAGAAAATTTATCATCTCCAAATGCGGGAAAAATTGCTTCCATAAGACTAATTACTCTCGCGCAAGATATGACGACAACATTTAGTTCTGGGACAACTGACTATCTTGGAAATGCCATGAAATATCCTAATCTTCAATATTAAATTTTTATAAACTTAGTGAGCATACGCAAAAGGAGACATTAATTATGAAAAAAATGCTACATTTCTGCTTTTTATTTTCGCTCTATTTTTTACTGGGTGCAATGATAAATCAGTAGAATCTCTGCCGACAAAAATAAGCCTAGCTGAAAACTTTGTCTTGTATGATGGAGTTTCATACTCTATTGAAAGTACTTCTATCACTTATTATGACAATAACTCTTCCTATCATAGAACTATAGTATTTAACTTAGAAGATGATCATAAATTATATTTCTATGTTATTAGTTCCAACAATTTCGAAATTCCTGGGGGAAATTGGAGTTTCTCTTCAGGCAACATTGAATATATTGAATTCTGTCAAAGCCAGCAGTGTTCAACAATTGACGGAGAGACAACTATTCAAAATTCAAATTTCACGGTTAGTGGAAACGATTCTGAAGAAGTGTCAACATCTGGTTCGATGACCTATACACTTAATGGCGCTTCAAAAATTTTAGAATTTAATTTTAATGGGCCTTACGACTATATAGAAGATTAATTTCACAAAAAAAGTGTTCCCTCTTTATTCACCAGGGAACACTTTTTTATGATGAATATTTTTTGCTTCACTTTCAAATATTCTAAATTTTAGTATTATTTATTCAATCTTTTGTCCACTTTCTTCTGATAAATCAGCGCTGCAAAATCAGCTTCTATTTCTTTTAAAATTTTTGCTTTATTTTTTGGATCAAGGACTGAAAAATGCTCGGTATCTACAATAAAAGGAATTCCATTTTTATCCACTCTGAATTGCAAATCAAAAGGATCAATACCACTCTCTAAAACTTTTAGGGCCTTTTGCTTCATCTCATATATTGTTGATAGTTTTATTTTTCTTACGTCCGCAATACTATCTCCAAGATGAATCTCAAATCCATCTATAAATTCAGTGGCCAAAGCATATTTACCGTCTGGTGCAATGTAAGCCCCATAATATTTTGGCCCGACTCCTAGATCACTCATTTTTTTTGCATACTTGCTCTCGTTGATAAAGCTATCCTGCAACAAACGAATCTGCTCAGGCGAAATATTTTCAGACGCTGGATCATATTTAATTTTTGAAAACACTTTTTTATTCTCATAAGATAAAATTTCAATTCCATAGTTATTATCTCCAAGAAAAAGAGATTGACCTGATCCAAATTTTGTTGAAACAATTTTTTCAACAATTTTTGCTTTGGACAGCTTTTCCTCTCCTTTAGGCAGTAGCGATAAGAGACTGTCTCTTTTCATTGGTTGAGCATCTAAATGTCCAAAAATTCCTGCATCTAGGCCTATGCGAATTTCTCTATCCGAAAATCCTTTAGATCTAAGTAACTTTACCCTTTCTCTGATTTGAGAAAAATTCAATTTTCCAATTGTTCCACTCAAGTTATGAGCTGCCAAAATCGCATTGTATTTATCTTTATTTTTTTCAAAAGCTCCTTTCTTTACACCTATTAATTTTTCAAATTCAGCGACTCTATCTCGGGGAGACAGTAATGAATTTTTTCTAATTTGTTCTGTTGAAAACTTGGGAGCAGCACTCTTATTCGTAACTCTCTTTAATTTGACATTTTTTATAGAAGTCGCTATCGCATTATTCAATTCATTCGTGGCCTTTCCTAATCTAACCGATTTTATAATGGCCTTTATCATTAGAGCTGGAGGAACAAAATTTGCTGCAAACTCTCCTGAGAGTTTGCAAAGTTCTTCATTTAATTCATCTTCAGACAAACATTGAGAAATATTACCCATTTTGTTCTTAATGCTATTTTTTATAAATTTATACAATTTATCTCGACCTTGAGGATCAACCAGCATTTTGCCTAATTCGGAAAGATTTGATGCAAACTCAAGTGGATTTTTTATAGTATTCCAAATGCTCGAAATATTTTCCTTCATCGACTCATATGCGGCCGACATACTGGCACCAATGCATTCTAAAAAACCAAATTTATGAGTCTGAGATGCTTGAGGAAGCCCATTTTTGTATCGAGCAAGACAGGCCTGATGTGTATAGCTCTTTTCTTTTGAAAATAAATAATAGCCTGGATCGCTTTTGCTTTCACCACAACATGCTAAAGCCCTTACTTGATTATTAAGTGGTGAAATAAATAAATTCTGTGAAGAAAAATGAACATTACGTTGAATACAATCTCCTTCTGTTGAAAAAGAAGAAGAAATTCCAAGAAAAATAACTATAAAGACGAAATTTTTTATTTTTTTATAATACATTTATTTTTTCAATTTTTTTAAGAAAAGCTTCATTAATTAGATGATTATGCTTCTGAGGCCATATTAATTCTGCATTGTAAAAACTGTTGTCATTCAAAATAATTCGATTAACTCGATAAAAAGGAATTTCTAAGTCATTTTTATAGCTTTCTTTTACTGATATCTCGATATGTCCCTCAAAACGTTTTAACATTTGAGATATTTTTTTTATTTCAGAATACTCATAGATTTGGTCTGAAAATTTTTTCCCATCAAATGATTGATCTAAAATTTCGTTATCTGATAATTCTTTTATAGCTTTCGCATCTATTTGAAATCGAGAAATTTTTAAAATAATTTCAGGATTTTCTTTGTAAGAAAAACTTGAAATCCCTTGAATCTTCGATGAATCATCTATGGCCCATTCTTCTTCTAAAAAAAATTGTCTCTCTTTCTCTTTAGAGAATAAATCTCCAGAGAAAAAAAAGATAACAGATAAAATAATGATTTTCATTTGCATTAATTCCATACACTATTCTATCAAATCATGAATCCTGGCGATATAAGGTAAATAATTCTCATTATAAAAAACCGACTTTTTCCTTTCGCCTTTCCAAGCCCCCCAAATGCTTTACATAAAAAAAATCTGAAGAATATATTAATATTATAGATAAAATCACTTCATCTCCAAAGCAGGGTAAAATCTGTGTATCGAAAAGAGATTTATAGATTAAAAGAAAATGACATCTTAGAAAAAATTGGAGTGAATCAAAAACTAAGTTGAAGCTCTAAAAATTTTTCAAAACTTACAGTACTTATTTCCTGAAATATTTCCTTATTCATGGTACGACAAACCTCATGGAGAAAAGATCGAATCCTCTCTGAGCTTAGATGTTGATTCATTTCATTTTTCAGAGATTGATAGTTATCCCCAAGATACGCCTTATTTCACTCTGGATTAAATATGTTGGAATAGAATATTTCTATTTTCACTTAATACTGAACTTCCTGCACTCGAGGAATCGCATTCATAAACTCTAGACGATGAGAAGAGTCTTGCAAGAATACACCACTTAGTTTTGATGTTCTTGTCATACTTGTCACGTCTTTAATCCCACGAGTTTTTACACACGCATGCATTGCATCTGTTACCACCGCAACGTTTTGAGTCTCTAGAATATGAACTAGGGCCTGGTGAATTTGAAGCGTTAAACGCTCTTGAATTTGTGGTCTTTTCGCAAAGTAGTCTACGATGCGATTTAGTTTTGAAAGTCCTAAAACTTTCTTATTCGGAATATAAGCGATATGAGTTTTTCCAATGATCGGAACAAAGTGATGCTCACAATGAGAATTTGTCACAATATTGACTTCAATCACTGGGTGATCATAATCAAATTTATTTTCAACAATAGTAATTTTTGGAAAGTTTTCTGCCTGAAGTCCATAGAACACTTCATCCACATACATCTTTGCCACTCGATGAGGAGTTTCTTTTAGCGAATCATCCGTTAAATCAAGACCTAACGTATTCATAATTTCAGAAAAAAGATCTTCAATCTTAGTCAATTTTTCTTCACGAGATAAATTATTTTCCACCTGTGGAGTTGGAGTGACTCTTTGTAAAATTACTTTTGGATCAATCATTGTCATAATCTAATTCCTTGTGCTTTTAAACTGCTGGGAAATTTGCTTTTTCTAATTCAAATATTCCTGAATTTTTTTCGTTTTCACGAGTCTCAACTCTGAAACAATAAACTCTTCCGCCAGTTTTTTGGTCGAGATAGTCGTTCATTTTTTTGTGAAGAAACTCTGAAGTCCCTTCCATGCCGACATTTTCTAATATTCTTAATTTTATAATTCCCTTCTTATCCATTTCACGAAAAAGAGGAAGCTCTGGATCATTGCTGTTAATTAAGCAAGAATGATCGAAGTAATCATCTAAAAACGTTTTAAACTCTTTAAAAGCACCAAAATCCATCACCCATGACTTGTCATCAAGACTCGTGGCCTTAAACCAAAAAGTAAACTCACGAGAGTAACCATGGATAAAACGACAATGTCCCGTATCCTTCCATTGTCTGTGGGCACAAGGATAACCAATGAACTTTTTTGTAGAGATATACATTATTTAAGACCTTGTAATTTAAGAGTTAAACTTAACATGTCGCAATTTACCATCGAAATTGATCACATACAAGAGCGAGTCTATATTAGTTTCATTCTCATAGGAGACTTTTAGCCCTTGAGCTTCCATAAGAGCATCTAAAAGGCGGCGTTGGTCAGCGAAAAGCCCTTTTAATTCACGAGTCACTAGGCATCCAGAGCTCGTGGCAAGGCCAAATTTAGGGGATAAGATATTAAAACTTGGTCTACCCGTTCCATGAATTCTAAAAAGAGATCTACCTAGAATATGAGCGAGAGTGGCCTCTTTAAACCAATTTAATTTGTGATGAGAAAAAGGCAGAAAGTCTTCTGCTAAATCTTCGATATACTCAATTTTCAATCTTCTAAATTTTCCAAACTCTAAAACATTATTTGCTTCAGGCATGACACTCTTTACTCTAAAAACCCCCGTAGGAGTGCGTCCATTAGAGTATCTAAAATCCAGTCCTCTAGTAGAGTTTCCAAAAATAGTTAGTTTAAACATTTTTCCATTTTTATCTCTTAAAAAACGGCCATCGCTTTTTCTAATTAATAACGTTCCCGTTATATTGCGAGAGTTTTCAAACATGGCAAAGACAGTAAGTTTTCTATTATCAAAAGATAAAAGATTTTCTACTTCTTCTCTATTTAAGCTTTTCGTCGAAAGAGCACTTTTATAAAAACGATAATGTATGGGATAATGATTAATTAAATCCAACACAAATTCGCTAGGAAGTAATTCTTCAAACGTAAATAAGCGATAGATATCTTTTTTAGAAAGTTCTTTAAGACAGAGTTTTGAAACGAAAGAATCTAGAGAGTTGTTGAGGGCATGATAAGTTAGATGATCTTCAAAGCTTTGACTTCCCCAATCTAAATCTTGGGGAAGTTTATAAGATTGTCCGCGTTTATTTCCGAAGAGAAAACTTAAGTAATCTTTTGCAAAGCTCATTTAAATCTTAGTGGTGGTGTCCGCCTGGTCCATGAACGTGTCCATGAGCTAGTTCTTCAGCAGATGCTTCTCTTACTTCTTTAACTGTTACATCAAAGTTAAGTTCCATTCCAGCAAGTGGGTGGTTTCCATCTACAGTAACGTTGTCACCTTCGATTTTTGTAACTGCAACAACGATATCTCCGTGTTCAGTTTCAACTTCAAATTGCATTCCAACTTGTAGGTTAGCTGCGTTTTCGAATTGAGCGCGAGGAACTTCTTGGCAAAGAGAATCGTTTCTCTCTCCGTATCCGTCTTTTGCTGCGATTTTTGTTTTTACGTTATCACCAGCTTTTTTACCTTCTAGTTGTGCTTCAAGAGCTGGAAGAAGATCCCCGTTTCCTTGAATATAGTAAAGAGCTCCGTGTTGCTCAGAAGAGTCAATTAATTGTCCTTGAGAGTCTGTTAGTTTGTAGTCAATTGCTACGACTTTGTTTTTTCCAACTTGCATATTATTCCTCATATTGAAATTAGTAAGCTAACCTACCATTATTTTTTAATGATGTCTAAAATAACCACTGGTTCAACTGGAACATCCTGGTGCCCCATTTTTGATCCTGTTTGCACTTTTTTGATTTGGTTTACAACGCTCATTCCCTTCGTTACTTTTCCGAAAACCGCATAACCATATCCCATTTGGTCTTTTGATTTGTGATTTAAAAAAGCATTGTCGTTCACGTTGATGAAAAATTGCGACGTTGCACTGTCTACGACATTTGTTCTGGCCATAGCAAGAGTTCCCGTATCGTTAGAAACTCCATTTGCTGCTTCATTTTTAATTGGAGCTTCAGTCTTTTTTTGCTCCATGTCTTTCGTGAAGCCACCGCCTTGAATCATAAAACCATCAATAACACGGTGAAAAATTGTATCTTTGTAAAACTTTTTATCTGCATAGGTTAAAAAGTTTTTTACTGAAACAGGAGCTTTATCTTCAAAAAGTTCTACTTCAATATCCCCTTTTGACGTTTTGATAATCACTTCTGGATTTTTTGCAAATGCATTGAGAGAAAGTAGTAACATTGAAACAAGCGCTAATTTTTTCATAAAACATCCTTATTCAAACAGTTTTAAAAACTCTTGGTATTTATCCTTATCCATTGGATCTTGATTAGTCAGTGCTAATTCTAAATGAGAAATTGAGTCATGGCCCCAAAAAAGTTCATTATCAAACACAAATGTAGGCACTCCAAAGACTCCCATTTCCAGCGCTTTTGAGTTATTGGCCTTAAGCTCTATGCGAGCAGCTTTATCTTCCATTCGTGCAATAAGCTCTTCTGAGTAAAGATTTTTTTCTTTTAAGACTTCTTTTAAAACATCATCATTGCCAATATCTAATCCTTGCGTCCATCCTGCCGTATAAATAGCATCAATGATTTCTTTTTGCTGATCTTTGCCCACTGAGTGTAAGGATAAGCGCAGAGCATAGAGTGAATTAAAAGGAAGATTTTTTGGTGTCGTAAAAGGAATATTTAAAAGTTTTGTTCTTCTTAGAATTTCACGAAATAGATATTCTCTTTTCGGTTTTATTTGAGCAGGACCTTTTGTTTCATAACTTGTAATCACAGTGGCCATGCTAATGGGATAGAAGTGAAACTCATAAGGAGCACTTCTAAC
>JACCDZ010785799.1_pt1 | contig 10837 bp, 9 predicted proteins | sample 7449551 | NCBI WGS metagenome assembly JACCDZ01 (sample SAMN15323452, study PRJNA562643) | freshwater metagenome | isolation source: river surface water | place: USA:Blue River Watershed | collected 2017-08-18
AAAGTCTTCTAATAGCATAAGGCGCGGCTTCCTGTTTTTTTGTGCAAATTAAAAACTAAAGCTTTTCCTTATGCTATGCAATATCTACCACACAGCTTCGACCTAAAAAAGTTGAACATGGCGTAAGTTTAGGAATGCTTTTATATCATGCTTGTGGTCTGTTGCAAATGGAGGAGTCCACAATCGGACGAAATGATGAACAAAATACTCCAAAAGTTACGTACTTTCGCAGGTTTTCTTATTCCATATAAAATGCTGATTCGCCTATATTTTCGTAAGCCTTGTGTTTATAATTGTTCCCATTTTTAGCGCTTAGCTTTTTAAGTTTAAACTGTCTATGGAGGCAATATGTCTGAAAGGTTTCATGATATTGATATAACAGAAACACAAGAATGGCTGGAAGCCTTGGAGGATGTGGTGGTCCGCGAAGGATCTGAACGTGCGAGTTTCATCGTCAATCGACTGCTGGATCGAGCCAATCAAATTGGCGTTGATAGTGCGTATGCGCCTGCCCAAAGTATTTCATTTATGAATACCATCAAGGTGGAAGATCAGCCTGCCTATCCTGGGAATCTGGAAATCGAGAAAAAAATTGAGAACTTAAATCGCTGGAACGCCGCGGTCATGGTGGCAAAAGCCAATAAAAAAGATGGCTCCCTTGGCGGACATATCGGTTCTGGTGCCTCAATTATGACGCTGTATGAGGTGGGTTTTAATCATTTTTTCCATGCCCCAAGTGAAACAAAACCAGGGGATGTTGTGCTTTATCAAGGGCATACGACTCCTGTTATTTATGCGCGATCTTATCTGGAGGGTCGCCTAAGCGAAGAGCAGTTAAAGAACTTTCGTCAACAGGCATTTAATCGCGATAAGGGCTTATCTTCTTATCCGCACCCCTATTTGCAACCTGCTTATTGGCAGTTTCCAACGGTTTCTATGGGGCTGGGTCCATTGCAGGCGATTTACCAGGCGCGTTTTATGAAGTATCTTCATGCGCGCAAACTAGCTGATACCAAAAATCGTAAAGTATGGGCATTTTGTGGTGATGGTGAAATGGACGAGCCTGAGTCCTTGGGCGCGATTAATCGCGCGTCACGTGAAGGCTTGGATAATCTTATTTTTGTGATTAACTGTAACCTGCAGCGCTTAGATGGTTTAGTCGATGGCAATGGTAAGATTGTTGAGGAATTTGCGCGAATTTTTACAGGCGCTGGCTGGAATGTCATTAAAGTGCTATGGGGCAGCAATTGGGAGCCGTTATTCGCCAAGGATAAAAGTGGCAAGCTGCAACAGCGTTTGGCGCAAATGAATGATGGACAAATGCAGTTTGCACGCTCCCGTGGCGGACAAGATCTGCATCAGACGATTTTTGGCGGAGATCCTGAGCTTCAGGAAATGGGCAAGGGTTATAGCGATGAGGATGTGCAGAATTTAATGCGTGGAGGACACGACCCCATTAAGGTTTATGCTGCCTATCAGCGCGCGGTGAATAATAACACGGGCAAACCAACCGTGATTTTGCCGATGACGATCAAAGGTTATGGTTTGGGTGAGTGGGGCGAATCTAAAAACATCGCGCATAATGTTAAGAAGCTTGATACCGCCGCGCTGAAATATATTCGTGATCGCTTTAATGTGCCTGCGAGTGATGAACAGGTTGAGAAAATGGAATTTATTAAATTTCAGGAAGGCTCAAAAGAACACGCTTATTTACATGCGCAGCGCAAAACTTTAGATGGCTATGCGCCAGCACGATTTGAAAATAACAGCCCACTTCCTATTCCAGGTTATCAGGATTTTGCTCAGCTGTTTTTAGAAGCAAGTGGTGATCGTGAGTTTTCGACGACAACCGCGTTTGTGCGCATGTTTGTCAATTTAACGCGTCATAACGAACTCAAAGATCGCCTAGTTCCTGTGACGGTGGATGAATCACGCACTTTCGGTATGGAAGGTTTATTCCGTCAATTGGGGATTTATAATCATCGTGGTCAGCAGTATGTGCCCGAAGATAAGGCACAGGTGATGTATTACAAAGAATCCGTTGATGGTCAAATTATTCAGGATGGTATTAATGAAGCTGGGGGCTTTTGTTCATGGTTAGCTGCTGCCACGTCATACAGTGTGCATCGCGTGGCGATGATTCCTTTTTATATTTATTACTCGATGTTTGGTTTTCAGCGCATAGGTGATTTGGCTTGGCTTGCTGGTGACTCACATGCTAAGGGTTTCTTGTTAGGTGGAACTGCTGGGCGCACAACACTTAACGGTGAAGGTTTGCAACATGAGGATGGGCACAGTCATATTCAAGCGGGGTTAATTCCATCGTGTGTATCATATGATCCAACCTATGCCTATGAGCTTGCTGTTATTCTTTGGGATGGCATGCGTCGTATGTATGTTGAAGGTGAGCAGGTTTTCTACTATGTCACTGTCATGAATGAAAATTATGTGCATGGTGCGATGCCAGAAGGCTCAGAGGAAGGCATTATCAAAGGGCTATATTTGTTAAGAGAAGCTAAAAAGGCAGAGGCTAAAAAGCATGTGCAGTTGATGGGGTCAGGCACTATTTTACGTGAAGTGGAAGCTGCAGCCGAGCTTTTAGAGAAAGACTTTGGTGTAACGAGTGATGTCTGGAGCATGACTTCTGCCAATGAGTTGTACCGTGATAGTCGGTGCGTCGCACGCTGGAATATGTTGCATCCTGACAAAAAGGCTAAAGAGACCCATATTGAGAGGTGCTTGAAAGATCGTAAAGGTCCTGTGATCGCATCAACCGACTATATCAAACTTTATACTGAACAGTTGCGTGAATTTATGCCCAGGAATTATATTACGTTGGGGACTGATGGCTATGGTCGTTCAGACTCGCGTGAGAATTTGCGTAGTTTTTTTGAAGTGGATCGTTATCATGTGGTGATTGCAGCGCTTACTGGCTTATTACGCGAAGGTGTGGTTACTGTTAAAACCGTGAAAGATGCGATTAAAAAATATGGGGTTGACCCCGAACGTGTTGATCCCATCAACCACTAGTAGGGGCGTATTGCATACGCCCAAGAGTGTGTTGCATATGCTTTTATAATAAGTGTGTTGTTGTGTAAATAATAAAATTGAACGTTTTAAAATTAAATTAAAAAAGAGGAAAATTGCATGGCAATACAGCAAGTCACCGTACCAGATATTGGTGATTATAAGAATGTTGATGTGATTGAGGTCAATGTCAAAGTGGGTGATGTTATTCAAGCAGAAGACTCATTGATTACTTTGGAAACTGACAAAGCCTCAATGGAAGTGCCAGCACCTGTAGGTGGCGTTGTCAAAGAAATTAATGTCAAACTTGGAGATAAGGTCTCCAAAGGCACTTTGGTGTTATCCGTAGAAACGGATGCAGTAGCTTCAGCTGGGGTGAAATCAGACATTAAGCCATCTGAAGCGCCCGTGACGCAAGTCGCTGTGTCAGCGCAACCCATGAGTGTAGAGGTTTCTGATGTTGGTAACTATAAAGGTGTTGATGTGATTGAGGTGCATAATGCCAATGCTCACGCCTCCCCTGCAGTTCGCCGTTTGGCACGCATTTTAGGGGTGGATTTATCCAAAGTTGTCGCAACAGGGCGCAAGGGACGAATCAGTAAAGAAGACTGCGAAAGCTATATTAAAAAAGCGGTTCAGCTAGTACAGACGGGACAGCTTTCATCTGGTGGGGGATTGGATTTATTACCCGATCCACAGATTGATTTTGCTAAATTTGGTGATATTGAAGTTGAGGCTTTGTCGCGCATTAATAAGCTAAGCGCTAAAAACCTGGCGCGTAACTGGGTTAAGATTCCCCATGTCACTTTCTATGATGAGGCGGATATTACCGATCTTGAAGTCTTTAGAAATGCTAAAAAAGCGGCTGCCGAAAAAGCAGGCGTTAAAGTGACACCGTTGTCTTTCCTCATCAAAGCCGCGGCGGTGACGTTAAAAGAATATCCACGCTTTAACAGCTCCTTATCTCATGATGGTGAGAGTCTGATTGTGAAAAAATATTTTAATATTGGCTTTGCAACGGATACGCCAAAGGGATTAATGGTTCCTGTTGTTAAAAATGCGGATACAAAGGGTATTTTCGAGATTTCTCGTGAGATTATGATCCTGGCAAAAAAGGCACGTGATGGCAAGCTTCTTTCGGATGATATGCAAGGGGCTACTTTTACCGTTTCAAGTTTGGGTGTGCTGGGAAGTACTGCATTTACGCCGATTATCAATATGCCTGAAGTGGCGATTATGGGGGTGTCAAAATCTGCGATAAAACCCGTGTGGAATGGTGCGGAGTTTATGCCAAGAACCATGTTGCCATTGTCGTTATCGACAGATCATCGGGTGATTGATGGTGCGTTAGCTGCACAGTTCTTAACGCGGTATTGTGCGATTTTGGCGGATTTAAGAGAGATTCTTTTATAAAGGCATTTTGTTTTTCAAGACTACCCCGTCCGCTTCGCGTTGTCCTCCAGCTGCGCGCGGAGCTTACAGCGCTCAAAGCTAAGGAAGCAAAACTGTTTGCTTCCTTTAAGGCGCTTTTCGCCCCCTTCGCTAACGAAGGGGAATTTGACGAAAAGCCGTTGAAAAATTCCCCTCTTTTGTAGAGGAGAGGGGTGGCAGTCGTAGGCTGACGGGGTGTTTCTTGAATTGGGAGTTTGTAAAAGTTAGCAAGAAAGGTAGAAAAATGAGTGATATAAAAACAGAACTAGTGGTATTAGGTAGTGGTCCTGGAGGCTATAGTGCGGCGTTTCGTGCGGCAGATTTAGGTAAGAAAGTGGTGCTGATTGAGCGTTATGACTCGATTGGTGGCGTGTGCTTGAATGTTGGCTGTATTCCATCAAAAGCGCTTTTGCATGTGGCTAAAGTGATCAATGAAGCGCGTCACCTGGAAAAAGAGGGTTTAATCAGCTTTGATAATTTGACCTTTAATAAAGATAAAATTCTGGGTTATAAAGACAAGATCGTAAGCCAATTAACAGGTGGGCTAAAAGGTCTGGCAAAACAGCGCAAAGTCGACATTATCCAAGGGTATGGCAAGTTTACTTCCAGTCATGAAATTGCGGTTGAAACGAAAGATGGCATTAAAACCATTTCTTTTGACCATGCCATTATCGCGGTAGGCTCAAGCTCAATTAAGCTACCGTTTATCCCTGAGGATCCTCGCATTATTGATTCAACGGGTGCGCTTGAAATGAAAGAAGTGCCTAAGAAAATGCTGGTGATTGGCGGGGGTATCATTGGTCTTGAAATGGCACAGGTCTACAGCGAGCTAGGTTCTGAGATAACCGTGGTTGAATTTATGGATCAACTCATGGGGGCAGCGGACAAAGATATCGTGAAGCCCTATGAAAAGATGATGTCTAAGCGTTATGATATTCGCTTGGAGACAAAAGTCACCAAAGTAGAAGCGAAGAAAGATGGACTTTATGTTTCGATGGAAGGCAAAAGGGAAGCTCAAAACGAGCGTTTTGATCGCATCCTTTTAGCCGTTGGGCGCACCCCTAATGGCAAGTTAATCGATGCCGAAAAAGCAGGGGTTAATGTTGATGAGCGTGGGTTTATTAAAGTCGATAATCAGCTAAGAACTAATGTATCACATATCTTTGCGATTGGTGATGTCGTTGGACAACCCATGTTGGCGCATAAAGCCGTGCCTGAAGGACGCATTGCTGCGGAAGTTATCTCTGGGATGAAGCATTACTTTGAACCCAAGTGTATTCCAGCAGTCGCTTATACTGATCCAGAGGTTTCATGGGTTGGGGTGACCGAGAAAGAAGCCAAGGAAAAAGGCATCAAATATGACAAAGGTGTTTTCCCATGGGCAGCAAGCGGTAGATCATTAAGTATCGGGCGCAATGAAGGCATGACCAAAATCCTTTATGATGAAAACCACACTATTATTGGTGCAGGTATTGTTGGTCCTAATGCAGGAGAGCTCATTGCCGAAGCTGCATTAGCGATTGAGATGGGCTGTGACGCTGAAGATATTTCATTGACGATTCATCCACACCCAACTTTATCCGAAACGCTTATGATGGCAACTGAGGTCTATGAAGGAACTGCGACTGACATTTATGCACCTAAGAAAAAGTAGCTGTATTTTGGGCTAGAATATCCTCTGAAATCAATAACCCCCCCATCTGTGGCTGCATACACCGTGCCTCCCAGAGCAAATATGCCATTGACACGATCATCTCCCAAGCAATTGCTTGTCCCAAGTGGCTAAAAAGGCTCAGCAATCAAATCAACCACATTACGCTCTTGTGAATCAAAGCTGATACCGATCAAATAAACAGGTTTGTTGCTGCTAAGATATTTTTCAGCATATTTTTTGTCTTTAATCTGCTGAATGGCACTCTTGGCATCACCCAGTTTGGCGAGTTTAAATTCGATAATCACGATCTTATCGTACATGATAATCGTCAAATCAATCTTGCCGCGATTAGTGACATCCTCAGGAATCGTGTCGTAACCCAAAGCCGTTAGAAAACTATACACAATGCTGGCATAGAACCCCTCATATTCGTCAATATGGTTATTGCGATACCAGTCATTGGGGATAGAGGCGAAGTGGCTGCTTAATATCAATTCCAGGCGTTTAAAATCATCTGTCTCCAAGACATTGAGTAGGCAACCAATCAGCCTGTCTTTAGCGCTTTGATTAGAAGCAATCACAGCTAAAGAATTGTTGAGGCTGTATTTGACCTCATAATTAGGATAGCTTAAACGGTAGGCTATTGTCTGACCGCGAGAGGTTACCGCTTTAATCGTCAAATAGCCCGTTTGAAATAATAAGGCTTCAATCGGCATATTATCGATATCAAAGGTTCTTAAGAGTTCCTCGCCCACCACAATATCCTCTAAATCAGGAACAAAGTAACGGTACTTTTCGATCATCTTGACCAAAAAAGTTGGCGTTGCCGTTTCGAACCAATAGGACTGGTACTGATAATCGCCATCGATAAATAACAAAATGTCAAAGGGGTTGTAGACCTTTTGCTGTTCACTTCCTGCAAAGTTGTAGCCGTTATACCATTTTTTAAGCTGGACTAAATCAACCTCCCCCTCTTTCAAGTAGGTCCCAAATGATTGCTCTAACTCACCCTGGTTATAGCCGCAAATATCGGCATAACGCTTATCCAGCGTAATATCTTTTAGGTTATTTAATTCGCTGAAAATACTGATTTTACTAAAGCGCGAAACACCAGTGAGCATGGCAAATTTGACATTCACATCCTGGGATTTAATCACACTGTAAAAGTTTCGAAGACGCTGACGCATTGCCTTGGCAATCTCGGTATTATCGATATTGTCTAAAATCGGTTTGTCATATTCATCGACCAGAATCACTACTTTGTGGTGGATGCTTGCAAGCTGGCGTATAAGATGGGCAAAACGCGTGCTCACCTCTTCGTATACATTGGTAATTCCATACAATTGGTAGTGATCATCAAGGAAGCTGTTGATTTTAGCGTCTAGTGCTTCAGGATCTGCAGCATTACCCTCACCAAAGGTAAAATGGAGCACGGGATACTTTACTTCCCAATCCCAGTTGTTTTCCAGATATAGACCTTTAAACAAATCTTTATTTCCCAGAAATGCCTGTTTTATCGTATCAATTAACAAAGACTTACCAAAACGTCTAGGACGTGAGAGAAAATAATACTTGCCGCGATTCACTAAATGATAAACATGCGGTGTTTTATCGACATAAATATAATCACCCGTGATGATTTCTGCTAAACCAGAAATGCCAATCGGAAGTTTTTTCATCTGTTTTGCTCAAGCCATTTAACCTGGAGGAAGTGTAACAGTTTCTAGCTGCCAAAACCATACGAGACACCTTACTTATATAGGACAGACACTTTCCCAATGGTCAAAAAACACAAACTGTATACCCCTCGCAAAATGGTTTGTGATGGGTATAACTCCAGTTGGATCAGGAAAAGTTTTCCTCAAGGATTAAATAAATCTTCTTCTTTAATAGATCGTATTTTAAGCCATAAAATGGCATTGCTCAAAAACAACACAACTGGAGATAAAAATGAGTATTAAAAAAACCTTACTTTCAACCTCGCTGGCAATGATATTAGCTAGCGGTGCCTTATGCCGCCGAACAAGAAATAGGGGGTGCTATTATGTGGACCACTGATGGGGATGTTCCTGTGAGTGATGCAACAAACTCACTGATCATGAACTTCAAGAGTGGTTATGCTGGAGTTTAAACCAAAAGTAGTATTGGAATTGCTGGAAAATGAGCTTATATTAGTAACGCTTGTGAATAGGCTCAGTAAGATGGCAAAAAACATTCAGAGGTGGGAAAAAGCTCTTTTTTAGAGAGTGCAGCTACCTCTGTGGTAGTTCTGCCAAAGGGGCTAAAGTGCAATGGCGCTACTTTAAGAAAATGAGTTTAAATCAATGATACTTAGAGCGCGGAAAGCAACCATCCATGGCACTGGATTGCTTGCATCCGTGCGGCAATGACGGACTTCTGGTTAGCAGGAGTCTGTCATCCTGAGCCAGGATGGCGTGAGGAGCCAATGCGAAGCTGCCATGGATGGCAAACTATGCTAAGGTAGTGCCATTGGGCTAAAGTGCACAAGGCTAAAAATAAAGAAAATGAAAGCTTTTAGTAGAAACCAGATGAGAAACATATCAAAAGTAAAGCAAATTATTTGAGTGGAGTAAGCCCAGCCTGTGAATATGACATTTTTAAAAATTTTAAGTCAACTGAATCACGTGAGTTACACCGATGGAACCACCATAGGCAATGCGCTTGGAATTACGCGTGCGGCAGTTTGGAAAGCCATTCAAAAATTACAAAGTGAATATCATATTGAAATTGAGTCGCATCGCAGTCATGGTTATCGGCTGGTTGATCCTTTGATTATGCTTGATCAACAGTTTATTTCAGGAGCTATTAATCATAAAGATGTTTTAGTTGAATGCTTTCCAAGCATTAACTCAACCAATACGTATTTACAAAATGCGTCATTAAAGTTCAGTTATCATATTTGTATCGCAGAACAACAAACTCGTGGCAAGGGGCGCTTTGATCGCGTGTGGAGTTCACCATTTGCTGAGAATTTATATTATTCGTTGAAGGTGAGCTTAAACAAGGAACTTAGTGAGTTATCAGGCTTAAGCTTAGCCGTTGCCGTCGGGGTTACCAAAGCTTTATCTCAAAGTTTTCCCAAGCTTGATCTTAAAATCAAGTGGCCAAATGATATTTATGTTAATGGCAAAAAATTGGCAGGTATTTTGATTGAAGTGAAGGCTGAGTCAAATGCACAGAGTCAGATTGTTATTGGGATTGGTATTAATGTGAATATGCGTAAAAACGATACAGTAACTCAAGCATGGAGCTCGTTGGCAAATGAGCTAAAAACTTATATTGATCGCAATGCTTTGGCAATTACGGTAAGTAATGCACTTATCACTACGTTGAAAGCGTTTGAAAAAGAGGGTTTTGCTTATTTTATGGATGACTATCACCATTATGATTATTTAAAGGGCAAGTCTATTAGTTTGAGTATTTTAAATAAGGAAGTCGTTTCAGGTGTCGGGAATGGTGTAAATGAATTAGGACAGCTTAGGCTTAAGATAGGCGAGAATGAGCAACGCGTATTTACCTCAGGAGAGGCAACGATTATTAAACGTTAAAACCTAATGTGTTCTGCTAATGATATACTGAGAAAGCGCTTTAAGACCCATGGTGTTAAAAGCATGAAGTTTATCTAACTGATCTGCAGCTTGATTAAATAAATCATCAAGAAGCGCTTGTGTAGCATCAATCCCGAGGAGTAAAGGATAAGTCGACTTATTAAGCTTAAGGTCACTGTCATTATCTTTGCCTAAAGTCTGTGTATCAGAAGTTGCTTCCAAAAGATCATCTTTAATCTGAAATGCCAGTCCAATAGATTGGCTAAATTGGATTAAATGGTTTTCAATACAATGATTGTGATAATGGGACGAAGCCACAAATGGCAAAAGAATTGCGGCAGTCAGGAGTTTGCCTGTTTTAAGGCGATGTATGGTTTCGATTTCATCAATGCTTTGTTTTTTACCTTCGCCCTCAATATCTAGCTGCTGACCTGAGACCATCCCCTGGCTGCCTGCATGGGTTGAAAGTGTGTGTAGTATTTTTTTAAGCTGTTCCAAGCTTAAGTCTTTAAGTTCACTTAGTGCCTGAAATGCCAGACTTTGTAAGGCGTCAGCTGCCAGGATGGCGGTAGCTTCATCAAACTGGATGTGACAGGTGGGCTTGCCACGGCGAAGGTGATCGTCATCCATCGCAGGCAAATCATCGTGGATAAGAGAATACGCATGGATGGCTTCCAAGGCAAAAGCGATATGCTTGATATTGTGTTCACTGCATTGGAAACACTCGCCACTGAGATAGCTTAAAATTGCGCGGATGCGTTTTCCGCCTTCTAAAAAACTATATGCCATAGCCTCTTGCAGGCGTAAGCTTCTGATATTCTGTTGATAAAAATAGTCTTTGGCAAACACCTCAAAGTCATTTTTTATGCGTGCGAACTTGCTCAACATAGAAAAGCCTCAACGATTGAAAATTGCTTGTCAAGTGCTCCTTTGTTTTGATTAAAAACTACAATGGCAGCACCACCTTGTTCTTTGGCGATTTGTGGTTCAATAAAGAGTTTTTGCAAGACTACGGCTAGTTCATTGCTATGAGTAACAAAGGTGAGTGCGTGAGCTGCCTCCAACTTACTGGCAACCTCAGCAAAATTAAACACCGATGTGCCAGAGAGAATGGGTTTGGCAAGGGCTGCGGGCTCCAGCATGTTGAGTCCTCCTT
>JACCDZ010150669.1_pt1 | contig 10831 bp, 10 predicted proteins | sample 7449551 | NCBI WGS metagenome assembly JACCDZ01 (sample SAMN15323452, study PRJNA562643) | freshwater metagenome | isolation source: river surface water | place: USA:Blue River Watershed | collected 2017-08-18
ACAGACTTCGCTCTGGCGCCTTCGGCACGTCGCTTGCTGATCAACAGCGCAAGGCTACCCGGGTCTACTCGCCCTCGCGTTCCGCTATCCATGGCTCGCAGCGGTTGTCGATAGAATCACCCTTTTCATCCGCATTTGTACTTTGAGCAAAAGACACTGCAGCAGATAATATAAGCATCGCCAGGCAGAATTTGATAGCAAACCTGCCTGATTTCCTGATTACATCTGTTATTGCCTTTAGGTCAGACACAATGCTTTTGTGACTTATGGTGCCTGACTTGTCTGTATATCCCCACATAGTTTCCAACTTTTATATTTTTTGATCAGCTACGCAGCATGATAATCAAATTTAAACTTACATAAACAGATGCCAGAATATTAAAGACGTAACGTCGGAATTTGCCTAACTCGTGTGAATCAGGTTATTCAAACTCACTTTTCAATAATTCCCCATCCAGCCAGCGGATATTCATTAAAAATTCTTTATCCACTGATGCACTATGTAAAAAATGGACAAAGCCACCAGGGTGGCTTAGTGGCACACCCGCTAGCTCATCCAGATAAAGCGATAAACCTTGCAACTCCGCAATAATTGCCTTGCTTTTGAGCTGCCCGCCTGACTCATTTTGCAATTGATGACAGACATGGTAGAAGTGGTGCAGCTCAGCCTGGGTGAGTTGTGGCAGATAGATTAATCTGTCTTTTCCCTGATAATCGAGGGTATATTGGTCAAATAACTTTAGCTTCATACAATATTGACAAGCCAGGATCGGGCTTTCCACGGACTTTTGCGACGGCATTTGACCATCAATCAGAAAAAACTCAACCTCACCTGATAAATGACATAAACTACAGCTTGAATGTTTTTTTACATGCTCCTGCAAACTCTGCTGGTACGTGTCAAGCTGCCACTTAATTGCATGAGTCTGATAATTACCCGCCATGGCAACAAAATCATTGGCAGTTTTTAGAGTCATCATAATGCAGGTGATGCCATCAGTTTTTCAGCACCACGTTCCTTATTCTCACAGTTTTCTTCTGCTTCATTTCCCATCATTTTACCCCGTATAGATTTTAGATTCCCACTATTCAGGACGTATTCAATAATCCCTGCGTTTATTCAAATAAAGAGGCTTAGACAAAATAGTCACTGTCATTCCCAAGAAGGCGGGAATCCAGTTTTCAAATGACCCCAGCGACTTCGTGCAGGGTAACAGCATACTTAGTGCAACCAGCTGCTCACAATACCTGGTGATCAAGTTAGACATTACGTCTGGAAATGAGCAAGCATGTGGTAAAAAGTCATCCTATTTTTTACTCTTATGTTAAAGCAAGGTTAGGTTTAACCTTTTAACATTAAGTATTTACTGGCGGAGACTATATTTCTGCCCATTACTGAGTGTGAGTTGTCAGCGTGACACTGATTACTCACACCGACGCACCTGGGTGAATTATTTGTCCAGGTCTGTTTATTTTAAACTTATTTGCGACCACTATTGGGCATAAATTAAACATGGCATTATGAAATGAATGTAAAAATATGTAGTTTACCGCTGCTGCTTATAGCGAGTTTTCATGGTATTGCTCTGGCTGAAAATCATTATGACCAAAGCAATTATTTTGTTTTGCTTTCAGATCAGGCTGAAGACCTAAGTAAAGCGTCTGCTCAAACAACTGCAACGCCAGACTCAGAGCGCGCCCCAGGGAAAATATCTGACCTTAATACTGCTTCAAAAGAGCCGAACAATTCTGAACCCATAAGTAAAGCATCTGACCAAACAAAGCCAAATGAGCATGCGGGTAAGATAGATAAAGACACCAGCAAAGAAAGCCTGCAGGAAAAGTATAATAAACTAAAAAACTATACGATTCGCTATGCGGATGATATGTCTCCTTACAAAGGTGATCAGGAACAACAAATAAAATCCATATTGACGGATGTGGACAGCAATAAACAGGATTTTTATCTCTTTGAAAATGACGCTGAAAAAATTCTGGCTGTAGCGCACAGCGTTAAAGAAGCAAACGCTTTAGGACAAAAGGCAAGAGCGGTATTTTATCTTCAGACCAATCAAAGCTTGCAGCAAAATTTGTCAAGGTGGGCTGAAAGTGAGGATTATCAACTTGTCTGGCAATGCCAGCAGGATTTAACTATCCAGTATCCTTCAGTCATATATGGAACACTTCTTGGACAAGGAGGAGCATTGGCACAAGTCCTTCAATCCACCAAAAACACAAGTATGCCATTGGAAGCAGAAGTGATGGCAAATAAGGTGATTCTCATGAAACCCTATGCATATAATTCCCAAATTTTAACTCTTTAAAATATGATTAAGCCCTGAAGATGAATAAATTAATAAATAAAGGCAAAATATATACCACAGTCTCTTTGATGCTTTGGTTGGCAGGTTGTGCATCCGTCAAAAATGTCGAAGATGCTGCAAATCAAAACTACAACTTGGTTAACAAAACGTTAGAGAGTATGAACAAACCTAAAGACGATCATTATATTAGCTACAGCAATGATTTCTACCTTTCGAACGACACATTTGAAGTACAGCATGCAAAGCAGCTACCGCCAGCGCTTAAACAAAAGTTCCAATATCAAGGATTGATTAAAAATTTTTCTGACATTACTGCGGCAGTAATCTCAACTACAGGACTTAATGTAACCATTTCGACTAATGCCAAGGAAATTATTGACAAAATCAAACCATTAGCGATTCGTTATGAGGGGGACATTAGCGGCTTTCTTGATTATATTGCATCCGTGTATGGCATTTCATGGAAATATAGTGATAAACTCAATGGGATCTCTTTTTTCTATTACGAACAAAAAATATTTCAATTAAATGTTTTGTCAGGTGATATTGAAAATAAAAGTAGTCTACAGAGTGTTGGGCAAAGCGAAAGTGCAAATAATACTGCAAATATAATGACAACGTACAGTTCTGGGGAAAATAATCAATGGGATCAGGCGATAGCAGCAATAAAGCTTATTATTAATACAAACGGATACATTCAAGCCGACCCAGTCAGTGGCTACGTAGTCGTTGTGACCACTCCCGACTTAATGGAGAATGTCAGCAGCTATATTAACAGCATCAATGATAGCTCACAAAAAAGAATTGCCATTAGAGTCGATATATATGATGTGACTAAAGCATTCAGCTCAAACTATGGCTTAGATATCAATGCACTTTATAAAACAACCAGCGCATCAATTAACTGGATTACGGGTAACATGATGACACCATTATCGAACGTAGCAGATGAAAGCGCTAGCATTTCAGGTACAATCAACTCAGGAGTGTTCAAGGGTACAGAATTTTTATTAAATACCCTGCAACATATGGGCAAGCTGACACATATCACGGGTTCAACCATTTATACGGTGAACAACCGACCAGCGCCATTACAAGTGTCAACAACACAAAATTATATTAAACAAATCACTGTTACTCAAACAGGAGATAACGATGATGATACACAAACCAGTGTCACACCAGGAAGTTTGCAAACAGGTTATTCGGTGATGGTAACCCCAAAAATAACTTCTACAAATAAAATTCTTGTGAACGTTACGGTTAACTTATCTTCTGTTATCAGCATCCAAACCCGAACTTTTGGTAAAGACTCGTCAAATCAAAATAGCGTTGACCTGCCCACGACTCGTTCGAAAAGCTTTATGCAGGCAGTTCCATTAGCCTCTGGACAGACAGCTGTCATTGCCGGCTTTCAAGATAATCAGAATGATGTCGCAAGCAACTCTCATGCTGCCGAGTCCTCCTGGTGGCTTGGTGGAGCTAAAGCAACACAAAGTAACAATGCAATGACGGTTGTCCTTGTTACACCCTATATCATCAATAGTTAAGACCTTTAGACCATGTTGAGTAAATATATAGCGGGTTTAATCTGGTGTAATGTTAGCCAGGGCAAGAAATCAAGATCTTATGGGCAGGGTAATAACACGCGATTTTACGCTCTATCTAAAAATTATCCGCAACAATATGGATTCTCTGACAATCCTGAAAATCATAAAAAAATATCACTTGCTGCGTTACTAAGCCATAAGTATGACAATCTTGTTTTGATTACCGATAAGCTCTGCTCAAGCAATACAAAGGATCAAACACATTGGCTATGCGTTATTGAAAACGGCAGCGTTGTCAATACAGGGACCCTGTTATCAGATGGTAAAGTAAACCTGTTCATAAATAAAAAGTATCTAGTGGATGACATTGATATTAACTATTCAGGAGATCAATTATGCACCGCTAACGAACTAATAACTATATTGCACTATTTAATAGCCAGAGCAAAATTACAGTCCCAACCATTTTTGCTGCATGCTGATCTAGGTAATGACCACATTTTGTCCTCCATTAAAGAGGAATATAGTGTACACAGTATCAATTTAGCTGAAGAGTTAAGGTCGTTAAGAAAATACGAAACAAGCTCAAGGCTTATCAACCATAAAGCAAAAAAAGTCAGGAGAATCATCCTCAGTGTGAGTGCTGCTATCGGCTTGGCTATTTGCGTCCATGCTTTATTTGGCACTTCATCAAATGACCAAGATATTGAAAACGCTCAATTACAGCAACGAATAAAAGCCCAACAGGAAAAAGCATTGATTCAGCAAAAAAGCACGTATCAAAATTTGTTAGCCCAGTCATGGGCTTATAACAGCACGCTAAAAATGCAGTGTCTGCTCAATAAGGTGCCTGTACTCATTGATGGTTGGTTACTGAATGGGTATGGCTACCACTTAATCAAAAATGAATTTGTTTTAATTTTAAACTACAACAGACTTGAATACGGTCTCATTGATGCTATTTTAAATTTTAAATTTGATAAATTTACTGTGTTGAAAACAGATGTAAAAGAGCATGAAAATGTTGTGGATGTTTTTTTACAAATCCCCTCCGCTATATGTAAGGCAGAGAGTGCAACCCAGTATAAGGATAAGGGGAAAGAACAGAGTATTATCGGCTTAGTAGCTGATTTACAACGTCTTAGCTTAAATTACCGTGTTTCAAAAAAAATCGAAAATAAAACATTCAATAAATCCTATTATGAGCTTGAGATTTCGGGTAATGACTATAGTCAATTTATAAGCTATATGAACTTTACTCGCGAGTATCATCAACTCATTTTGAATGATTTTTCAGCGCTAACACAACTTGGGGAGTCAGGAGATTGGCATGCTAAAACCATACTTTATGTATAAAACAATAAAATCTATATTTATTTCGTCATTTTTAGTTCTATTTTTCACCGTAGTTTTTACCTTGTTCTACGGCATAAGCTATGGAAATGCCAGTGAGACTCATGCAGAAGATTTTAATGCTCAAATGGATCACTACCAGCAGGAATTGATGTTACTGAGCATTAAAAACAAGGTAAGCGCTGCACAATTAGAGAATAGTAAGTTATCACAGCAAATCATTCTGACAAGTCAACAGAATAAAGAGGAAGGATCAGGAAGGCTACAAAATAATGTTACCAAAGTAGAGCCGCAGCCAAGCCTTATAGGTAATGATAATCTCCAAAATATCGCCCCCCCAAAACTGATAGGTATATATGGCAGCCCCCCCAAGTTATACGCTAAACTCACCTACAATAACGAAAATTTAACGGTGACAACAGGAGATAATTTTTTTTGCTGGAAAATAGGTTCACTCTCTGACACCTCAGTAACCCTGGTTCATTTGCAAACTAATCAAATTCAAACCATTTACCTATAGGCATAAGTTGGGGAAATAATCTTTTATCATGCTAACCAAATATAAACACCTTCTTTTAAACAAGCTTTCAAACAAAAAATCTCCACATCTATTCGTATCACATCCAGCTACTGGTGAGTTGCCAGATAATGTTGTTACGAGCCTAACTGAACTGCCGTTTGAAATTGAAAAAATATTATTTTTAGATGAACATGAACAAATAGGGATGTCAATAGACGACATAGACAACTTCCTGTTTATCAAATCTAAAAAACACTCCGATAGAAATAAAGCCTATATCTTACAATCAGCTCAGGCAAACCCTGATAGTTTGGAGGCTTTATGCCAGTACAAATACGAAATCATTCAAAAGACAGAGTACAAGTATACAAAAACGCATATCGTTTCACCCAATGTTATTCGTCGAGTGTACGAAAATTACAATAAACATAGCAGCCTTTCTCAATCTGACTTGGTTAATTATTTTGATGGTATTTTGACGTCTGCAATTAATCAAAATGCTTCAGATATTCACATTAAAGTAATGCAGGATTCTGCAGATGTATCTTTTCGAGTGCATGGTGAGATTATTCATCATTCACGCCACGATGCAGAACACATGCATAAAATGATACTTTCCGTTTATAACGGTCAAGGCGCCGAGGGACAAAAAGATCAACAATTTGACTTAGGAGAAAAGCAACAAACGATTATTGAAAGACATATAAACAATAGAATGTATCGTATCCGCTTTATGTCTTCTAAAATAGTTGCTGCAAGTAATGATGATTTACACAAGCGATATTATATTGTTGCACTAAGGCTTTTATCATCAGATGCCTCTGCGATTAAAAATATTCATGACTTGGGTTACACCGAAATCCAGTTCGAGTCGTTAAATCGAGTATCATTAGCGCCAAGCGGGGGAATTGTTTTTTCTGGAACCACAGGTTCGGGGAAATCCACCTCTTTGGCAGGTCTGATTATTGAAATATTATCTTACTCAAAGGGTAAGAAAAAAATTATCTCAGTAGAGTCTCCTGTTGAATATGTTATTAATGGAGTTGATCAGTTGGTTGTACATGAGTCTGCGGGGATGAGTGAAGAGGAAATTACTGAAGAATTCAACAAAGCACTAAAGGCATTAATGCGCCTAGATCCCGATATTATTTATTGCAATGAAATAAGAAACAGCACAACAGCTCTATTTTCACAAAAAGCCATACAATCTGGGCACCTATTTTTATCCACCGTTCATGCCCAGTCAGCTTTGGGGGTAATTGAGCGGCTTGCCCGCATAGAGATGGATCTTGATCTACTGTGTAGTATTGGCTTTATTCAACTGGTTGTGCACCAAACATTAATACAAAACTCATGTCAGTATTGCAGCAAAAAAATATCTGATTTAGAAATTACTGAAAAAAACAGTTTAAAACATTTAATTGAAAGGATTGAAAAGGTTGTTGATACCTATTCATTACCCGAAAATAGCCTGCAAAAAATTCGCTTTCGCAATGATTCAGGTTGTAATCAATGCAATCAAACGGGCGTTACTGGCAGAACGGTTGTTGCGGAGATGTTATTGCCTAATATAGAAATTTTGAAACTCATACGTGAAAAAAGGACGGTTGATGCTTACAACGCTTGGCGAAACCATGGATTTAACACAATTTTAGAACATGCAATAAGCAAACTATTCCATGGAGAGATATGCCCGCTGGCACTAGAAAGTAAATTAGGCTTTATTGACTCAGACATCAACAAAGAAAACTTAACAAAACAAAAATATAAAGAGATCTACAGTAAATTAGTTGGCAGTGATACATGATGAGTGTATTCAATTTATTCAAACAAAGGCAGAATAACCAAATGAAAACCAAAAGCAAGCATAACTCGCTAAAGCTCTGGTGTTTAAAGCTACAATTTAGTTTGAAACGTCGGCTTGATGTTTATGAATTAATTGAAATGATTCTTAAATCAGGGGTTAGCATTGAGGATAGCCTAAGGCAAATTATTTATAACTATAAAGTCTATGCCCGCTCTTTGCTTGATCCCAATAAATTTATCATAGAAATATTGGAGGATGTGTATTATCGCTATACTCACCTGGGAATAACTTTTGCAGAGGCTTTTTCTCTTTATTTACCAACCGAGGAATTCATGATTTTATGTTCCAGTAAAGATAGCGGCAAGTCCCTCTCAGACGCTAGAGAAATTGGGCAAAAACTCAAGCTGTTAAAACAAATGATTCTAAAAAGCCTAATCAAACCAACTATGTATATCAGTGCCTTGATTGGGATGATGTTATTTGCAAATTTTATATTATTGCCAACCATTATTGATTCAGTTCCTCCTGACATGCTGCCTGAGTTTACCGTTCAGTTTTATTATTTCAACTCATATATTGCCAGGCATCTAAGCATTTTGTGTCTAGGTTTATTATCATGTATCGCCTTGTACAAATATACTGCCCCGCGTGTAACAGGAATCATCCGCTCTGAAGTTTTAGATAAAATCATTCCCTTTTCGACCTATAAGAATCTGCTCGCTGTCAAGTTCATGATAACGCTGGCAGCAATGCTAAGCAACAAGCAGAATTCTGTCGTCCATACACTGAAATTCATCAAAAGTAAAGCAAATTTTTACCTTTCAAGTCATATAGACGAAATGTTGAAGTTTTTACATGCTGGTTGCAATTCGGGTGATGCTCTTGCAAAATCCAGTCTGTTTAGTAGACAGCTGTCTTGCGTTCTTGCCATTTACTCTAATTTAGGAAAGTTTGAGTTTGGCATACAACAGCTTGCTAACGAGTATCTTAATAAACAAACGGCTTCAATTAAGAGAATGTTAAGTTTAGTTGGAACAATCACAATGCTATTAACAGCCGTGTATATCGTTTGTTTTATGTGGGCGATATACGCAATAGGTGTTCATGCTATGTAGCTTGAAAAGAAAAGCTTAGGACCAAATCTCCGCTCAAACAAAATAAGCACTGTCATTCCCGCGAAGGCGGGAATCGAGTTTTCAAATACCCTTAACAATTTCGCGCAGGGTGACGGTGGGCGGGAAGATGGTCAGAGCCAAAAGAAATGAGTTTCAGTCTCAAACAAATAACTTTTATAACATTAAAACAGGAGAAAAAAATGAATATAGTAGAAACAAACACACAAACGGTGTTGGGACAAAAAAACAGTTATCAGCAACAAGGTTATTCGTTGCTTGAGCTGATGATTGTACTTGCAGTGATTGCAGGCTTGGTGGCAATTGCTGTGTTCACGGCTCAGGCGTTGTGGAGTTCCAGCAACAGTGCGAAATTATTTCAAGGACTATCAAACCTGGACCAAAACATTAACATGACATATGGCTCTGACTATTCACGTGTGACCATAGAGAACCTAATTAAGATCAAAGCAATCCCTAAAGAATTAGGGGTTAGCACAGATAACAAAAATATTTTAACTCCATGGGGTGGTACCATAAGTATCGATACTGCTACCGGGAAGTATAGCTTTTCTATTCCCGCGTCAGCCTGCCCCAAAACAGTGCCTTTATTCTTTGGTAACGTAGTCACCTTTGAAATTAATAAGACTGCGGCACCAGCGACGCTAAATGAGGCAATGACAAGCTGTAGTGCCACTCCAAATCTTGCCGTGTCATTTATCTGAGCTTTGCAATACTAAAATGACTTACCAATTAAAGGAAAGACATCGTCTCACATCCAAAACACGTCGTAACAGTGGATTTGTTTTACTTGAAATGGTGATAGCTGTCACCATCGCAGGATTGATGATGATTATGTATTATTGGCATGAGCAAGCCGAAAATCAAAAAATTGAAGCAGCTGATTTGGCTAAAAATATTGTGCAATATACACAAGCTGTTTCTGAATACATTGCTGATTACCCAGGAAAGCTTTCAAAAACAGGAGTCAGTTGGCTGATAGCTGCGCATAGACCACCAACAACAAATGAGTCCTATTTACCTGCAAATTTTACCTTAAATTCACCGTTATGGAGTTACACAGACAACAACATAACAACTAATATTTCAGCAGCCAATACTGCTAATGCTGAAATTCAGGTGACTGGTTTTGCCACTGCACTGTCAGGAGCAATGGTCGCCAAAGCAGCAAGATCCTTATCAGCCAAAGAAAGCAGTCAATTTTCCTATACTTATCTGCCACAAAATGCTCAGATAGATATCCGCTTCATCTCGAAACAAAGTAATTCAGAGACAGACTGGTTAAGCATTACTGGCAAAAACAGTATGGAGTCGAGTTTTAATTTTGATGACTCAAAACCTGACAGTGATCATCAAATGAATAATGTTAGCACCATTAATTTTACGAATAATCATAACTCGATTGGCTCGATCTCAGCAGTAGATGGGCAGCTTTCTATTGGAACTAACAGCAACAAAGTCACTTTAGGCAGTGTTAACTCAACCAATCTATATGCCAATGATATCTACCTGAGCACGTTAAATGGCGAAACTATATCACAAGCAATTCATAATCAAAATCCAGGCAATACGTCAATTAAAACTTTTGATCTTTATTACGAATTCAATCCTGTTATCGCACCAGACACAATAACGTTAGTGTATAGCTTAGACCTCAAAGGTTGCTATGTGGAAAAAGCATACCCAACAATAAATGACTCATCACCTTATTTTGTACTGACTCCTGTTACAAACAAGAGACATCATATAAAAGTGAATACACAGAGAATAATTGGCTAGTTATAACCCTTTCCATTAAGGGGTTACGTTATCACGTGTATACACCTAGATCCAGCACATTTGCAACAGTATATGTCTTTTGTACTCAATCATCTATAACTGTGAATCCCCAAAAATAAACCTAAATCGCTATTTTGAAATAAATATAAAAATATGCTGAGCACTTTGTAATCATATGTACTATCCCCAAGGAAATCGGGCTTCGACAGAATTTCAGCCCATTTTTCATTTGAACAATCGTAGGGGCGTATTGCATACGTGCGACACGAAGTCGCATATTAGTGCTGCTTCCCGCGTTAAGAGGAAGCCATCTGTGCCACCAGATGAGCCTACCGATCTGAATAAAGAGCGATCGGAACAATGTA
>JACCDZ010411070.1_pt1 | contig 10829 bp, 11 predicted proteins | sample 7449551 | NCBI WGS metagenome assembly JACCDZ01 (sample SAMN15323452, study PRJNA562643) | freshwater metagenome | isolation source: river surface water | place: USA:Blue River Watershed | collected 2017-08-18
ATGGCCATTTAGATCTTGCAAAATGGTTATTCGAAATAAAACCAACCATTAATATTTCTGCTGATAATGAACATGCGTTTATATATGCTTGTGCAAACGGTCATTTGGAAGTGGCTCAATGGTTATTTCAAATAAAACCATCCATCGATATTTCGGCTGGTAATGAATTTGCGTTTAGAAAGGCTTGTAAAAATAGCCATTTGGAAGTGGCTCAATGGTTGTTGAAAATAAAACCAACCATCAATATTTCTGCTGAAAATGAATTTGCGTTTGCTTGTTCTTATGGACATTTACAAGTGGCTCAATGGTTATTTCAAATAAAACCAACCATCGATATTTCGGCTGGTAATGAATTTGCGTTTAGATATGCTTGTTATAGTGGTCATTTACAAGTGGCTCAATGGTTATTAGAAATAAAACCAACCATCGATATTTCGGCTGAAAATGAATTTGCGTTTATAAATGCTTGTAAGAATGGCCATTTGGAAGTGGCTCAATGGTTGTTGGAAATAAAACCAACCATTGATATTTCTGCTGAAAATGAATTTGCGTTTAGATATGCTTGTATAAAGGGTCATTTAGAAGTGGCTCAATGGTTATTCGAAATAAAACCAACCATTGATACTTCTGCTGTAAATGAATTTGCGTTTAGATATGCTTGTTACAATGGACATTTACAAGTGGCTCAATGGTTATTTGAAATAAAACCAACCATCGATATTTCGGCTGAAAATGAATTTGCGTTTAGAAATGCTTGTAAGAATAGCCATTTGGAAGTGGCTCAATGGTTATTAGAAATAAAACCAACCATTGATATTTCGGCTGGTGGTGAATTTGCGTTTATATATGCTTGTTCTTATGGACATTTACAAGTGGCTCAATGGTTATTAGAAATAAAACCAACCATCAATATTTCGGCTGGTAATGAATGTGCGTTTAGACATGCTTGTTCTTATGGACATTTACAAATGGCTCAATGGTTTGTTCTGTTAAACCCAACCAAGTATAAAATCAAGGTGTCGGATGATGATGATGGTAATATTGTTTATGAAATTATGAAAGCATTGAATATTCGTGGGATGAAAGAAGTTTCTGAATGGGAAGTCTGTCCTATTTGTTGCGAAGCCGACGCAGATATAATAACAGAATGCAATCATTCGTATTGTGAAACATGTATCCGTGGTTGGTTGTTGGATACAAACCATTCGTCTTGCCCAACCTGTCGCAGTGAAATTGCAAATAAACAATTTAAAAGGTTGAAAATCAAATGATGGAGAGAGATTTGGAGACTCTTCAATATACACATGTTGTACATATATACAGCGTTTATTCATATATAAATAAATATGTATACATATATTTTTTTGTATATACGTTTCAAGTTTAAAAAAAAATCATAATTTAATTACTAAAATTATGACTTTTTATATATGTAAGGGAATCCAGCTGAAAGTCGACGCCCCTAAGCGGGCATCGATGCGACCTTCGGCTTAAACTCTATTCACCTGGACTGATACCTAAGGCTGTCAGGCGTCGGCAGACGCCGACTGCCTGCCTTGTGCACCGGTGTATCAGTTCAGGTTTGTAAAGTTTATCTTTAAAGCAATTTTTCGTCAGAAAAATTGCTGGTGAACCTGCGAGTAAAACGAGCAGGTGAATAAAGATTAACACTGCCTTGTGTTTCGCGAAGTTATCAATCAATCTTGTTTTTCTTTTGTTTGCAATATATCCATGTAATCCTCCGTGTCATTGTTGTGTACATCGGTACCCTTCATCATGCGGCCAATTTTTTTGAAGATGTTCGCCCATTGGGTATACGACCAATATCCATGCAAACAAACAGTGCCGCCACAAAACACCGTAAATGTCTTGGACACAATGTCATCGGCCATCTTGTGAAATCCCATGATACACGGAATCCACAACACAATACGTATCACAAAAAACAAGACCGCATTGAAAATATCAAAGGCGAGAGATTTGATGTGCCACATCCGTTTGATGAATTGGAAAAACGCGCTGATTTCTAAGAACCCTGTCCAACAGTATGCCATCATACTGGGTACAAAAAAAATGCTCAACACGATGAAAATGGAATACAAGATGTGATGCAAATACGTCGACAAGAACATTCGTTTGTTGTAAAAAGCGTATCCCACGAGACATTCCACCACGCTGCTCGCCAAGAAGGAGGCATAAATACCGATGGCAAACGGGACATATTTTGTAGCTAAATATCCAATGCCAAACAAGACGTTGAACCCGGCATTCCACAAGACAATGATGTTGCCGTAATAGTCAATGTCGGTTTTCTCGCAATACGCAAACACCAAAATATAAAACAAGGTGAATCCTACCGTCATCCAGAAAAAGTCGGACTTTTCGAAAGGTTGATTGTAGGATTCCATGAAATCATGGATTTTTTCCATGAATCCTTTGTTTTTTTCCGTGTCGACGTCGTCGCCGTTGTCATCTTTTTTTTCTGTAGGAGGGGTGGGTGGTGACTGTGGAAAACAAACATCGTCGTCGTCGTCGTCGTCGTCGTCGTTGTCAACGACTTCATCAAGACAACATTTTTGATCTTCTACTTTTTGTGTTTCCCCTTCTTCTTCTTCATCTTCTTCAACTTCTTCAACTTCTTCAACTTTTTGTGTTTTTTCTTTTTGAAGGGGTTCTTCTTCCACTTCTGTTTCTGGAAGAGTTTTAGGCGATTTTGATGAACCTTCATCTACAAGTAAAGCACAATCAGGGCTCTGTTCCTCTTGATCCACTTGTTTGTCATTTTGTGCTTGTTCTTCTTCCACTTGTTCCTCCTCCTTCCCAAGTCCTCGACCTTCCAAGGAGTGGCAATCCGTGACTTCTTCCATGGTTTTTTTGGTGTATCAATCAATTTAGAAAAAAAAATCGAACAAACACAACACGCGTATTTTTTTTCTTACTTGTGTGTTTTGTCTTTGTAACATTTCAACGCATCGTGACGCATCGCGACGCGAATCGATGGATTTCCCTAAAAATGAAAATTTGTATTGAGTTTATTTAGCGAAAAATACGTTGATTTTTGAAGTTTATAAGGCAAATAATCAAATCAAAAGAAAACATAAAAAAAAAACACCCACACCCACACACATCTTTTTCTTTTTTTTTTCAAACTTTCCCAACCCAACCCAACCAAAACAAATAAAAAACATGAGTGTTCCTCCTCCTGCTTCTTCTTCTTCTTCTTCCAATGCTGTTGTTGCCGCTGGTGCCGGTGCCGCTGGTGCCGAGACTTTCCGTCTTCCTTCCGACGAAACCTTACGTCAAGCCGCCAAATTGGGTATTGTCGAGGACCGTCCCATCATGATGGATTATTGGGTGGGTTCCATTGAGAAATCCGTGTTGATTGGTGTCAAAGCCGACGAAACCAAAGAGAAAATGTTGGTGCGCAGCGAAGAAGAGTACACCAGTACCATACAGAAAATCTTCAAAGTGGGCAATGAGTACATTATTATGACCGAAAATTCCATTTATTTGGTCGATGCCAAAATTCCCACCAAACGCATCAATACATAAAAGCACGTCTTTTATTTCAAGTCTCCGGATGGCTTAGAGGTGAAACCCACCGAAGTGCCATAATCAATTCTTTGTTTTTTTTTTGAAATTTTTGTTTTTAAATCATCAAAAAAAAAATTTCAAAAAACAACAACATCAAACCAAAATATTTTTCTAACGGGGACGACATCATTCACATATTATGCATATGGGAAACCCACCGAAGTGATTATTTGATTTAGCGGCCTCCCCCCCCCTCTCCCACCCTTCGGGACGATGAATGAACTACAAGATCGCCGAGAGTTTGTCCATTTGATCGACCGACAACACGTCGGGGAACACCACTTGGAATTCCACCGTTAAATTCCCCGAATTGCCCTCACGCATCATACCCAAATTCGAAATGATTTTCTTGTAGCCCGGACGAATGATCGTGCGATTCGTCAAATTATTCAGCATGAGTTGTTTGCCACTGGGATGCATCACCTCGAACGAAAACCCACACAAGGATTCCTTCAAGGTGATGGTTTTCTTGTACAATAAATTCATGCCCTGTCTCTCATAGATGGCGCTCGGTTCACATTTCACGACGATTTTGATGTCGCCGCGTTCCGCCCCACGGACATGTCCCGCTCCCGGCAACACAATCAATTCTTCGTCGTCCACTCCCGCAGGAATGGGCACCTCGATGATCTTCATTTGGCTGATTTTCATGTCGGTGTCCAATTCGTGTGTGGTGACTTCCACTTCGACGGGCAATATCATCCCCGTGTAGGCTTGTTGGAAGGTGACGGTGACATGTTTGACGATGGGTTCCAAAGGTTCCAGAACATTATTGGTTGGATTCATCCGGTTGGGAGGAGAGAAAAAGGGGGGCGGTGGTCCTTGACCGAAAAATGCAAAAGGATGAGGAGGAGCCCCGTTCGAAGCAGAAGAGGAAGTGAACACGTGAATCTGTGGACCCGCCGCGTGTACCGGGAAAAATCCGTGGGGAGTCGCACGCGACAAAGAGCCAAACATCATATTCAAAAGATGATTGATGTCTTCCATATCCGACGAGGATGGTGGCATGCCGCCTCCATGAGCATCCATTTGCAATTCCATGTCGTAAAAGGATCGTTTTTGTGCATCGCTCAATGTTTCGTAGGCTTCATTGATCACTTGAATTTTCGAATGGGCTTCCGGCGACGAATTACGGTCGGGATGCCATTCCAAGGACAAGGCACGATAGGCCCGTTTGATGTCCGCGGGGGATGCATCCGGTGCTACTTGCAAAATTTCATAATAATTGGGGGAAGAAATAGATGCCATTTTTTTTTGTTTGTGATTTTATTTTATGATTCAAAATAAAAAAAGAAAATGCAAATAGGGGGAAAAAAACAAAAAAGAAAGTGGTTAAATACATACAAAGAATCGATGCTTTATATATTTATACTTCCGACGCAACAACAATAATTTTTTTTTGTAAGGTTTTTTTCCAATTTATCTTTATTTTACGGGCTTGTGTCATGTCTTTCGAACGGATGACAGTCACAGAAAAACAATTGAAAAATTGCTGGTGAACCTGCGAGTAAAACGAGCAGGTGAATAAAGATTAAAATTAAATGGTCATGTAATAGAATGTTACAAATGATTCGTTTCTTTTGCCCCCCCTTTTACTTTCCAAAAGACAACCATCCGTGGGATTTGGCCCACGTATAAATAAAATACAAAGCAATAAAGATGATGAAAATACTAAATAGTCCTTGAATGGAGGCCACCATACGGGACAATGCACAATACCACGACGAATCCGTCGACGAACATGTATTGACCGTTCCTGCGTGAAAAACCATTCCTCCCCCGAAATTGGCAGAATTGGGGAAACTCGATTTACCTTTTCTTCCCATGACGAAAAAAAAAGATTAAAAATTTGTGTGTGTGTGTGAAAAAAAAACAAAAGAAATAAATTAATCTATATATAATGAATGTAATATATATATAATTAGATGATTACATTTTTTTTCTAATACAACAATAATTTTTACAACGAAGAAAGAGGAAACACAATGGAATGAACCAAATGATACACGTCTTGTCGTTTGTAGGGCAAAACACACTTTACTAATTCCACACCATTCGTTTCGACGATAATGTGGAAAGAACAACGATCCGTCAATACTTTGGACAAAATCAATTTTTCATTCATGTCTTTCTGCACCTCTATTGCCCAAACGTGCTGACGCAAAAAAATGTCCAAATTTTCTTGACCGTCCATTCGTTCTTTGAATTCACCGAATGTAATCGGATCGCAATTTCCCACACAAAAAGAGAGAAATAGGATGTTCTGTAACACAAAATCCACTTGTACATGATATGGATAAGGGGTTGTCTTGATTTTATAATTTTCCATGTTATTTTTTTTTTTAAATTTCAAACAAAATATTAATTAAAACTTTTTAAAAAAAAAAATAATGACTGCAAGCAATCTTTTTATTTGATTTCTCGTACAATTATTCATCCATTCATTCAATGTCTTGTCAAGAGAGACTCCAGAAACACGCCAAGTTTTCTCACGAAATAATATTCGTCGGACATCACCACAGAATCCATTGATTTCAACAAATCTTCTTTTAAACGGGATTGTGCCTCCAATACACGAACCTCGGAAATCAATTGAACGACCTCGTCCTCGGTCATTCCCAAATAATCAACGACTTCTTGGAATGAATGCATAATCTGTGGCCCCTTCTCCAAATCAAACGAAACAAAGAACGAATTCTCTCCCGTTCCTTCCAATGGATACAGGGAATAACCCAAATACACCCATTGCACTTTCCTATCGAAGGCCCCCTTTCCCGGACGCCTTTGAAAATACTTGGCTTGGATCTTTTCAAACTCGAATGGAACCTTTTTGTACTTTTCTTCAACAACAATTTTGGGATCGGCCATTTTTTTTTTGTTTTTTCTTAATATCGATAATGCATAAATATATTCATGCACTGAGGGAATGGAATGATGCACTGAGGGAATGAATAAATTTATGAACAAATGAATAAAACTTAAAAATGTTGTTTTTCATTCACATACCTTCCTTTTCTTCCTCTCGAAATCTACATTCAATTAGAGAGAGATATACATATTCGTTGAATTTTTTTAACCTATCCAAAGGATCCTTCATCCACTTTTATTCCCGCCTCCTCCTAACTTACTTACCCACCACCGTCCGCATTTTTCATTTCCTTTACATTCGTTTGCGATAATCATAATATTATTTAATCTTTATTCACCCGGTCGTTGCACTCCCAACGATTTTTTTACCACAACATAATCGTTCGTTTTGAATACAATCCATCCATCCAAATGCAATCAAGTGTGGCGGTTAGAAAGAAACGATCGATTTTATCATCCTTGGCAAGTGCCCAGAAAAGAAAGAGAAAAACCAGGGCACCACCTCTTGTCATTACGGAGAAAGACCGGGAGAAAATCCGTCGGGCATGCGAGCACTATCCCTTGCTGCATAAAAGTCGTCCAATTCTAGTCCCCATGGGGGCATCAAAGATGTTCAAGGTACTGGGGAAGAATTCGCCGGCGTATTTCTTTTCTCCCATTGTAACGTTTTACTCTTGGGTCGATTTACCCTGGAGAACGTTTGAAAAGGAGTTGATCAAAAAGGAGGATTATGAATCGTTGCGAAAGTGTGTGAAACATCGCGACTTTATGATGCCGGTTATCAAGAGGCGATCCAACCATTATATTCGCAGGTATGGTCTGCCCAGTTTAAAGCAACATGTGGCCCATATGAAATGGATCCAAGCAAAGATGATTGAAATCGGCGAGGAAAAGAAAGAAAGGAAATGGTTGGCACAAGTATTTGGAAATCAAGATTTGTGGCATATTATTCGATGCTTTGTTGGTTTGAATGTGTATTGAAGAATATAAATTGATTGTTTTTGTTTTTGTCTTTGTCTTTGTCTTTTGTGTTACATGATTGGAATAAAAAATGCTTTTGTAAAGGAAAAAAAGAAAGATTTTTTTATTTTCATCCATTTCTAATTTATTTTTTATTGACATACAATAAACAACCCACAATTCATTCCATGTATGGCGGCTTTTCACACACCAAAAAGAAAACGAGTAGAGGACGATACCGATCACACGTCTTTAACCAACAAAAGACAACTGTCCGCGCATGATTTAATGGATTCTTTTATTTTTGTGGAACAAAATACACGATCTACAAATCAGATTATTCAATTACGCATGCAATTCCGTGATTTCATCGAGAAAAACAATCAAGCCTATCAACAATGTTCTCGTGTTATAGGCGATCCAATCCGAGCTTCTTCCTCTTCTTCCTCTTCTTCTTTTTCATCTTCTTCTTCTTCTTCTTCTTCTGCGGCTTCTTACAATTTTGATCCGCATTCTTCTCTTCTCAGCCATTGTTGGTTGTGTGGCTTCCACTTCCACGAAACAGACTCCATCCATTGCGAACACATGTTGCCTTTACTTCGTGCGGTTTTATTCTTGGGCATATCCTTGCCTTCGATGAACGCAGAGGGAGAGGATGAAGAAAAGCGAACAGAAGCAGAGAATCCCCCATCCTTTCGCCACAATTACCGATATGCGCATGCCTTGTGTAACTCCGTAAAATCAGATCTCTTGTTCATCCGTTGGGTGTATCAAACAGATCGCCAGGCATTACCCAGCGTCGAGTTAGACACAGACACCATCTCTTACTATTGTGAAGCATTGTTGAGCAGTGTGTCCATCTATCGAGAGAAGGGCAATATCACCGAACATAAACGTCAGATGCACCGGGTTTTGCATGGGCGAGGCGACGACGCTACCAAACAAACCTACAGGAAAGATCTCCGTGAACATTTTGGTGTCTATATGCAACCCATCATCGACCAAATCAATCGCGAAATTCGAAGTCACGAATCCTTCCGTGAGTATTTACGCCAACGCTTTCGATTCGTTCGAAGCCAGTTGGTGCAACCATTCAAAAATTTTCTACGGAAGATCAAATCTTCGAAATTGGACCATCGTTTCCGTTTGATTAACGACAACGAAATAGACAATCGATTACGAAAATTCATAAAGAAGGAAAATGTGTTCATTCCATCGGCCCCAACCAAGAAACCTAAATCAACGCCTCAATTTCAAATAAGAAGGTCCAATTTAATGGACATTTTTTCACGTTCCGACAACGAAGAGGAAGCCCACAACAACGAAAATGAAAATGAATACGACGACGACAACGAAAATGAAAATGAAGACAAAGAAGAGGAAGAAGAGGAAGAGGAAGAGGAAGAGGAATACTACAATCGATACTACAATCCATACTATACCAAAAATATGCAATCTCCCTTGCCTCATGGCGGTATCACTCGTCCCAACCGAAAGAAAACAAGACGGCGCATCAAGTCATCAACCCAAAGGGGCAAGTCATCGTCTCGAAGGAAAGATGCAACCTATCAAAAAACCAAACAATCCAAGATTTATAGAAATGGACGGGGTTCCAATTGTTTGTAGACACGATCGCTGTCATTGGCAAAGCGTTCAAAGGGCATCGCCAAACTACTCTGGTCTTGCACATACTTGAAATATGCCACGGCTTCGTTGTGTACATTGGGCACAGCATAATCCAAGACCAATTTGTTTAAATACTCGACTTGTTCGGTGATATTCGTGGGATAATGATCGGCGTATTGGAGATAGATGCTGCGCATGACGATTTTAAGGACATCGGCATTCTGCGGGGGAACATTGAAACGTCCCTCGGACATTTTGTAGACACCCGCGCGGATTCCATTTTGGACGATTTGCATATTTTCGGCAGAAAAATAGACTTGTGCTAAAACGTTCCATTCCCATGATCCATTTAGCGATTCAAAATAATTGCTCGCGCGGTTTTTCAGGGCGATTTTTTCGTGCATTTTGAATCTCGTTTCGGGATCCTCGACATTGACAATATTCACGCGTCCATTGTATTTTTGTCCTTCCAAGAGTTGCGCCACCGTGGGTTCGCCCGTTCGAAAAGGTTGAAAGGGTGTTGCACTTACAGGTGAAGATTCGGATTTTTCATAGGGGGAAGAAGATGATAATGGGAACATCGTGGGGTTTTATTTTTTTTGTTTGTGTGTGTTTTTTTTGATTTGTGTTTGGTTTTTCTTTTTGTAGTGTTTTTAATTTTTTTTTGTCCAATGTGTGTGCGTATTTGTTTTATTTATTTATTTTTTCCCTCCGAATTCGATGTAAAACGAATCGAGGGTCCAAAATAAAAACAATCGATGTTTGCCTTTTTTCACGACGAATTTGTGTGTAAATTTATTTACAAAAAATGTAATTAGCCCCCATTTTTTTTTCTCGAAACAACAACAAAAAAATCCATTGATAAAAAAAACATACAAACAAACAAATCTTTATTTGGAATCTCTCTTTTTAACTCGCCTTCATTATAAAAAAAAAAAACAAACAAACAGAAAAAGATGGATCCTTTTTTCACTTACGTTGGATACGGAGCCATTTTCATATTGGTCATTGTCCTCATCGCGTTCGGTGTCATGTTGAACAAAATTTACAAACAAGATACCTATCCTCCCATGCAAAATTCTTGCCCTGATTATTGGAACATGGACGGCTCGGGCAATTGCGTCTTACCCCCCAATACCTCCAACACGAAAAATCGTGGAGGCAGCAATATTACTTTTGATGCGTCAGACAACAGCAAGTTTGATGCTTCCACCACTGCCAATGGTCAAAACGAATGGTACAGAATACTCAAAGCAAACGGAGATACCACCGGCACCAAATTGACTTTGAATGATAAGGACAAATGGGCAGAAATACCTGCGTATAAGGGCATGTCCATGCGATGCGCTCAACGCAAATGGGCCAATAAAACTGGCCTCGTTTGGGACGGTGTCACCAATTATACGGGTTGTTAATCTTTAAGACATTATAGAGATTAAATTCAAAGAAAAACATAAGAACAAATAAATTTAATCTCTCTTTTTTCTGTTTTCAAAGACCCAAAATGAATCGTTGAACGACAATCCATCGATGTTTCAATGGTTGTTTTTATGAGACATTATAGAGATTGAATTGAAAGAAAAACATAAGAACAAATAAATTCAATCTCTCTTTTTTCTTGTTTGGAAGACCCAAAATGAATCGCCGAATGACAATCCATCGATGTTCAATGGATGTTTTTATGAGACATTATAGAGATTGAATTGAAAGAAAAACATAAGAACAAATAAATTCAATCTCTCTTTTTTCTTGTTTGGAAGACCCAAAATGAATCGCCGAAT